>SL_7KL_010_BRINEDRAFT_10001775_pt1 | contig 10211 bp, 10 predicted proteins | sample SodLak_010_BRINE_FD_10663 | JGI IMG/M metagenome (IMG submission 10663)
CTGTACCGCAAGTTCGGTGCGACCAGTCGGCGGGAGGCCGTCGAGGTCGCGCGTGCCCGCGGACTCCTGTGAGGGGGAGGCACTCGCGCAAGCTGCACCACCTGTGGGGCTCTCACGCTGCTGCTCTTGTGCCGACCCACCAGCCAACACCGGCTCCGTGCCGGCCATCGCCCTGGGGTTGCGGTTGGGGTTGCTCGGGTATGTCACGGCCTGGGCGCCCAGGGCCTGCCCGGCCCCGTGCGCTGCGCACGTGCAGTCGGGTCCCGTCTTCTCAGGTCGGAGGATGGCGGGCCATCGGATCGCATGAAGGGACCGCGCGGAACGAACCGCCCACCGGAACGTCTTTGGAGCTTCTCACGCCACTGATGGTCTCGAGTTCGTGCCGCAGGACGGCCGGATCGCTGGCGTCGTCCACGTGGCGGGTGGTGCCCCGACCGGGATGGTCGACGCCGAAGGTGTGCTCGTAACCGCCATCACTCCGCCTCGCTACGCGGGCTGTCCGTCATCACGTTGCGGAAGGCACTGATTGGCAGCAACCGTGTGGCTTCGGTGGTCAATCGCAGCGAGCGGCTACTACTTCAGCCTGTCAGCTTGGAACGCGCAGGACGTCCTTCGTTGGGTACAGAGAGGATCTGCTTCTTCGGACTTGCGGCCTCCACCCGCTCGTGGGCGGTAGCGATCTCCGCCAAAGGAAGGATCTCACGTTCGATCGCGGGACGGAGGCCTGCAGCGAGCAGGTCGGTGATAACGGCAGCCCCCAAGCGCAGCGTTGCCGACGGCAGGTTGTAGACATGGAGGAATCGCATGTGCGCGTTGCGGTGCATGAGTTGAGATACGGGTAGTGGCGGGGTCATGCCGGATTCCGTTGCGTACACAACGATCTCCGCATGTGGTAGGAGGCGGGCGCTGTAGCTACGGATGTTGTGGTGGACCGCCACGTCGATGACGTGATCGATCCCCTGCTCCGTCACGTCCGCGATGGCATCGGCGGGGTCCGCCGTGGTGCGATCGATGACCGCTGCTGCTCCCGCTCGCACGGCAGTCGCGGCTTTGGACGGAGAACTGACCGTTGCGACAACCCGAGCACCTGCACGGTTGGCCAGTTGGATGGCGGCAGATCCGACGGCACCGGCGCCACCGGTTACCAGGACCGTGCTGCCGCTCAGGTCGTGCCGTTTCGGCAGCGCGCCGAATGCGGTGAGGAACGGCACTCCAAGACCAGCAACCTCGTCGAGCGCCACACCCTCGGGAACCGCCACAGCCTGCTCGCTCTCGATCACCAGCCGCTGGGCCGCGGTTCCGAGGTCGTGGCCGATTGCCGCGTTGTACACCCACACGGGCTCTCCGATACGGGTGCTGGGAACTCCCTCACCGACGGCTTCGATCCAGCCGGCACCGTCCTGATGCGGGACCTTCCAAGCCCCGCGGGATGTGCCGCCTGAGCTTCGTCCCGATCGTCGACGAACATCGGATGGGTTGACCGCGGAGTGCGTGAGTTGGATCAGCACCTGCCCCGCCGCCGGTCGTGGGTCGGGTAGGTCGCCGAGCCGCAGCACCTCACGTGCCGCGCCTGTGCGTTCGTAGTAGGCCGCGAGCATGTCCGCATCCTGGGGTCGGTCGATCTGGTCATCCGGAAGCGGAGCTGTCCTCCATGTGGCGAGGATGATGCTGCCGCGCAGGGGCTGCGATCGGCGGTGCTCTCAGGCCGACGCTTGTGGAATTCCGTCCGCCCCGCCTGAGGGCTGGGGCGGCTCTTGATGCCGGTGGGGCGTGCTGATGCGCGGTGGCGGTTCACGATCAGCACTCGTTCCAGTTCCCGGTGCCGCCGGTCGCGATGATGAGCGGGTCCCGTCACGGTGGAGTGCGGACGCGACGACGAGCAGAAGGAGTCCGATGCCACCACCGGCCATGAACCCGAGCGTGAGCCCAAGCGACGACATGATGGGACCAACCACCACCGGGGCAGCGGTCCCCGCGGCCTGGTTGACCGTGCCTCGGAGGCCGAGTGCGATACCTCTCTGGTCGTCTGGAGCGGCTGTCGTGACGATGCTGATGAGCAGCGGCAGGCTCAGCCCGATCGCGACCCCGACCAGTGCAGGTGGGATGAAGACCCAGGGCATCGCCGTCGATACCGGAGCGAGAAGGATGCCCAACGCTCCGCAAGCGAGCCCGGCAACGGTGGCCCACTGCGCGGTGAGGCGAGTTGCCAAGGCTCCGGCACCCGGGGCCGCCACAGCCGCAACCAGCCCGGAGGCGGCCATGACCGCGCCAGCGACAGCCGGTTCGATCGCCCGTTCGACCAGGAACACCGGCAGGAAGGCTGAGAAGATGGTCGAGATCCAGAGCCGTGCTGAGGTGAGGACGAGCGCGACTCGGATCCCTGGGATCCGCAGCAGCTGGCCCGCTGCGCGCAGCCCGGTGCCCTGCCGCTTCCTCGGGACACTTGCGTCTGATGCTCGGGTGTCTCGCAGGCCAAGCCCTGCCAGTACGAAGAAGAGGGCGTAGACCGCCGGGACCAGCAACGCTAACCGGAAGCCGTACACACTGGCCGCCGTACCCACAAGGAGCGGCCCAACCATCTTGCCGATGTTGCTGAAGAAGGCGAACCGCCCGGTCAGGCGTGGACGTTCCATCGCGTCCCGAGCTGCCGCGGTTATGTAAGCCTGTGATGCAACCCAGCTGAGGTTCCGAGCTACGCCGTGCAGAGGTTGGAGCAGCAGGAATACCCAGACGCTGGTGGTCAGGGCGAACAGCACCGACACGATGGCGGTCGCGAGGGCACCGAGGATGAAGCTCCGCTTCGGGCCCAGGCGATCGATAATCGAGCCACACGGAATGGACGTCAGCGCTGCCGCCAAAGCCCCTGCACCGACGATCACTCCGATCAGATCGAAGCCAGCTCCCAGTTCCCGAGCACGAAGGGGCACGAGGAAGACCACCTGCGCAGTCATGGCGAGACCGAAGCCGCCACACAGGTAAGCGAGCCAGAGGCGACGCCGTTCTCCCGACATGTACAACCTCCCCTTGGTAGGACCAACATACCAAAAAGCGTTGCGTCGGTGTAGTCGGGCACGGTGCCCCACGACGCAGGTCTCGGCGACGGTCGTCGGGCAGGGCGGGCGATTGCGGGGCGATCGGCGAGTGTGTCGAAGACCTCGACAGGGCAGGTGGTTGGTCGGACCATACGCTAGTTTAGTGGGCGGTGGCGATGCTCCATGGTTTTCGACAGGTACGCAGCAACCGATCTTGCAGGAGGCGAGGATGACGGCAGCGGGAGAGGTTCAGCACATCGACCGGGTTGGCGTGGCAGGGTGGGGTCGCATGGGCTCCTGGATGGGGCGCCACCTCGTCGATGCCGGATGGAGGGTCAACGCGTTCGATCCGGCTCCTGGCGTTGACGAGCGGATCCGGGCGGACGGAGCGAACCCGGCCTCGGGTCTGGCGGACCTAGCGGCGTCGAGCGACGTCGTGCTCGTCGTCGTCGTCGACGATGATCAGGTCAGATCCGTGATCGAACCCGCGCTCGAGACCGCACGGCCTGGGACGATCTTCGCGGTATGCGCGTCGGTGCGACCTGACACCTGCAGCGAACTCGCCGCGCAGGCCCAACTGGTGGGCTGTCACGTCATCGACGTGGCGCTTGTGGGTGGGGTGCGGGGTGCTGAGTCGGCGACGCTGAAGCTCATGTGCGGTGGTGGGAAGGCGCCGATCGACGCGTGCTCCGACGTGTTCGCGGCCTTCGCCATCGATGTCTGCCACATCGGCGACATCGGTGCAGGCCAGATCGCCAAGACGGTCAACAACATCCTGATGTGGTCGTGCATCCGTGCTGATGTCGAGGCGTTGCGCCTGGCGAAGTCCCTGGGAATCAGCCCCGGTCGCCTGCGTTCGTTCATCAACGTCGGGAGCGGTGCGAACGCACCATTGAGGAACTGGGCGACGCATCGCCTGACGTGGCCGCAGAAGGACCTCGAAGTGGCGCTTGCACTCGCGGAGGACGCAGGTGTCGAGATGCCTCTGATCGAGGCCTTGGCGCCACTCATGGAGGCGCTGTCGGTGGATGACCTCGCCGAGTTGCGTTGATCGCTGGCCGAGCGGGGCTAGCAGGCACAGTACGAGACCGCCCATGTAGGTGCGCTGGGTCGGATGATGGCCGGGAGGGGCATCGTGGATCTGGACCGATATGTGGAGGAAGAACTCGCTGAAGAGCGGGCTCTGGGGCACGGGTCTGCGGGCGGGCAGCGGGGACCGGACGATGGCTACCCCGGAGACAGATCCGTCGAGGTGAGTGCTTCGGCCGTGACGAGCTCGCGCTTGACGGTTGCTGCGTCCAGTGGCGGGTGGAGCTTCGATGCGGTTTCTTCACCGGGATCCGAGGCGCCGTCACCTGCGATCCTGGTGATCCACGAGAACAAGGGTCTGGTGCCCTACATCGAGAATACGGTCCGACGCCTCGCGGCGGCAGGTTTCGTCGCTGCTGCGCCGGATCTGCTCGCCCCCTGGGGCGGAACCGATGCCTTCGAAGACCTCGAGGAGGTTGTTTCACTCCTCAAGGACCGGCGTCCGGAGGAGTTGTTGTCGGATCTCCAGGCAGCCCTGGACGCGCTGGCTGGTGACCCTCGGGTCGATGCGGGGCGGCTAGCTGTCGTGGGGTTCTGCTTCGGTGGCGGCCTTGCCTGGCGGTTGCTCGCCGCCGATGCGCGTTTGGCGGCAGGAGTGCCCTTCTACGGTCCACCTGCGCCCGCTGACGAGCTGGCCAAGATCTCGGTCCCGGTTCTGGCGATCTACGGAGAGACCGACGAGCGGATCACGTCGACCCTTCGGGCCACCGAGTCGGCCATGGCGGGTCAGCAACTGGAGACGTTGGTTCTGGAAGGGGCGGGGCACGCGTTCCATAACGACACCAATCCGGACCGGTACGACGCTGCAGCGGCACGACGAGCTTGGGACGAGACTCTGCGCTTCCTGCAGCGCACCCTCAGGGACTCCCCGGACGCTGGCTGAGATCGGCGCACTTGCGTCTCCGCAAGGCCGGAGACGGAGCTCTCGTAGCGCTCATCGCGGGACGCTCTCCGAACTATGAGCCGGAGCATCGATAGAGGTGAGTGGGTCCACTGTCGCTGCGTGTGACCTCTGTCACACGCCTTGTGGTTCCGATCGTATGTTTGGTCGGGCTCGGCGGCCTCCGGTGTTCGCCCTCTGTGTCACGCGACCCCCAACACCCCCCACTTCCTGGTGCCCCGCCCTGAGCAACTCGTTGGGCGGGTGGCTGGCGACGTTCCGGGCTGCACCTAAGAGAGGTGTTGGGGTCGCCTGCTCTGCCCGATACAGAACTCCGAAAGCGCACACCTGGGCGCATGGTTGCAGCAAGTGTTAGTATGGTTAGACCGTTAAGGCCTGTGCGTCATCGGTGCGTGTGAACGACACATCCGGCTCAGGAGTTGGGATGAGTGGCAACGAGCACGCGCCGGGCTTGTCTGGCGCTGACGCTGACCGAGGCGGCGTGAAGCACGTCGTGCGCGACACGGGCTGGGCCGCATCTGTCACGCCGCTCCTCGTGTGCGCCGTGGCGGTTGTCATGATCATCACGGCACTCGGCTACAACCCAGAAGCACGCCGCCTGCCGATCCTCGTCGGTGTGCCCTTGGCGGCACTGGCAGCGCTCGAGACGGGACTGCGGGTTCGGGCCACCGCCGTCGCAGGGCGCGTTCGCGATGGTGGTGGTGTTCACGAACACTCGGCCTCGTCACCGTGGCCAGCCTTGGGAGCCCTGGCCACCTTCGTAGCACTTATCGGAGTGTTCGGGCAGGTCGTTGGAACGTTCATCTTCACCGTTGGGTTCGTGCGGTGGCGAGGTGAGTTATCGGTTGTGCCTGCCTTGATCCTTGCGGTTGCCACTTCAGCCCTCCTGTGGCTGGTCGCTGCGGTGCTTGAGGTTCGAGCCTACGCCGGACTCCTCGATCTGAACCTGAGCTGAGAGGAGGTCGCGTGTTCGAGGGAGTCGTTGACGGGCTGGCACTGTTCACGCCGACGACGGTGCTGTGGATGCTCTTCGGTGTGCTCTTCACGACCGTCGTCGCCGTCATCCCCGGCTTGGGCGGTGTCTTCGCGATGGCCATCATGTTGCCGCTCGTCTTCACGCTGCCGCCCGAAGCAGGGCTCGCGATGCTCATGGCGGCCGTCGCTGTCGAAGGCACCGGCAACACCGTCACAGGCGTGCTGTTCGGTGTCCCCGGCTCAGCTACCGGGGTCGCGACAGTGCTGGACGGTTATCCGATGGCGAAACGCGGTGAAGGTGCTCGTGGCGTCGCTGCTGGTCTGACGGCGTCCGTCTCGGGGGGGATCTTCGGCGCACTTCTGCTGGCCATGCTCCTGCCCTTCATGCGACCAATCGTGCTGTCGTTGGGGCCGCCGGAGTTCTTCATGCTCATTGTTGCGGCCGTGATCCTGATGTCATCTGTAACGGAGGGATCGCGGTTACGCTCGGCAGTCGCAGGGCTTGCCGGATTGATGATGTCCTTCATCGGCCTTGAGATCAGCACCGGCCTTCCCCGCTTCACGGCTGGCGAGCTCTATCTCTGGGACGGGCTCAGACTGGTTCCCGTTACGATCGGACTTTTTGCGATCGCGGAACTGCTCGAAATGCTGACGAGAGGATCGAGCATCGCGGGAGATGCGCCCGAATCCCACGGAAATCAGCGGCAACAGGTGCTGCGTGGGATGCGTGATGTTGTAGTCAAGTGGCGTATCACGCTGCAAAGCAGCAGCGTAGGATTGATCGTCGGAATGGCCCCGGGAGTGGGCGGCGCCGCGGCTCAGTTTCTAGCGTACACACAGGCTGCGAAGACGTCGCCTCGTGGACGATACTACGGAACTGGTGAAGTTGAAGGGGTCATAGCTGCTGACGCCGCGACGAACGCGAAGGACGGTGGCTCCTTGGTGCCCACACTGGGTTTCGGTATACCCGGGACGGCATCTACAGCGCTCTTGCTCGTAGGCATGGTTGCTGCCGGTATCCAGCCGGGCGCTCCGATGCTCGATGAGAACCTGCCAATCACGTGGATGTTCATCTGGATCCTCGTCTTTGCGAACATCATCGCGGGCGTTGTCTTGCTCGTGAGCGCAGGCTGGCTTAGCAAGCTTACGCGACTCTCTCCGGGTGTACTAGCTGCACCGATCTGGGCGGTTTCGATCTTCGGTGCGTATGCCACCAGTTCGCATGTCGGGGATATAGTTACCGCCCTTGCTTTCGGGCTCGTTGGCCTAGCCATGATGCGTCTTGGCTACTCGCGTGCGACCTTCATCATCGGGTTCGTACTCGGCCCGTTCCTAGAGCGGTTCTATCTTCTTTCCGTCCGTTTGCATGGGTGGACATTCCTTCAGAGGCCGATAGTGATCGCGATTCTGGCCGTAGTAATTCTCAGTCTATTCGTGCCTCTATTTGCCAGAATCATCCGTGGCTTTAAGTCACAGGATGGTGGGGAGATGATCCGCGAATGAGTGCAAGCGCTAGTACTGGGGACGTGAATCCGATGTTGGACAGTTTGTGGGGTGATCTCCTCACTCCGGATGAGCGTGAGAACGTGAAGCGAGGTCGCCTCGATCGAGGCACTGGCGGAACAGCCTTGCTAATGGTTGATCTCTTCGCTCAAGCGTTCGGATCGGGACCGCTGTCATGTGAACCAACAGCCACCGAAGCCACCGGCCCCATCAGTCGGCTTCTAGCTCATGCTCGTGAGATCGGCCTGCCGGTCGTCCATACGACAGGTGAGGATCGACCGGAGGCACGACCGCGTGAAGCGACCACGATGCTGGACGCAGGTCGTAGCGCGGAAGAACTCAGGGAGAACTATGCCTTCCACCCGCCATTCCTGCCGAGGCGAGGTGAACCTGTCGTCTACAAGTCTGCAGCCAGTGCATTCTTCGAGACGCGGCTACGCACCGTGCTGAAAGGGTTGGACGTCCAACGCCTTGTCGTGGTGGGCGAGTCGACGAGTGGTTGCGTGCGGGCCACGGTTGTTGATGCCTTCTCGTGCGGGTTCGAGGTAATCGTGCCCTACGACGCAGTCTTCGATCGCAGCCCCACCAGCCATCGCATCAATCTGTTCGACATCCACATGAAGTACGGGACGGTTGCCTCCACGTGCGACTTGCTCGCGATGTGGTCTGGGAAAGCGCCCACCTGACCATTCCCCCAGGGGCGCTGGGCTATCGGCCGATGCCGGTGGTGGGGGTGTTGTGGACGATGAGGGAGAGATCATGAGAAGAGTTGACCGGTGTTGGGCGCCACGTGAGGTTGCGGAGGCACAGATGACAGGCTCGATCAGACGGAAAGGAACGTGGTTGGCGCTCAGTTTGGCGCTGACTCTGCTCCTAGCCGCATGTGGAGGTGGTGACGACGAGACCGATGACACGTCGGGCGACGAGGCCGAAGCAGTCGATGACAGCACCGGCGGGGAGGAAGATGACGCCACCGGCGGTGATGACACCTCTGAGGGTGGCGAGGAGGTCAGCGCAGGTGAAATCACCGACGAGACCCGCGCGTTCTACGAGGGTAAGACGGTCCGTATCGTCGTCGTTTACGGCGAGGGTGGGGGCTTCGATCTGACCGCCCGCGCCATGGCCCCTGCGGTCAGCGAGTACCTCGGTGCGGATGTCGGGGTCGTGAACATGCCCGGCGCTGGTGGGCTGCTGGCCCTCAACACCGTCTGGGAGGAGGACCCCGACGGTCTCACGGTCGTCTTCTTCAGCGGGCAGGGCGTCACGGGTGCCGTGCTCGGTGGCGCGGACGGCGTCCAGTTCGAGCTTCCCGGATACGAGTACGTCGCCAGGATCGTCGCTGAGGACCGGCTGATGGTTGGTTCGCTCGACAGTGAATTCGAGACGATCGACGACATCATTGGTGCCGACGGCTTCCGGTTCGCGAGTGCCGGTCCCGGTGGTTCAGACCACATCGACGCGAACGTCCTGTGCGCGATCCTGGATATCGGGTGCGACATAATCACCGGATACTCGGGTTCGGCCGAGACGGGTCTCGCCGTCGCGTCCGGCGACGTCGACGCCGCATCGGGCACGTTGAAGGACCGTGCACAGGTTGTGACCGACGGCGACGCACGGCCGCTGCTGGCGATCGCCGGGGAGCCCGTTGACCTCTTTCCCGACACGCCGCACCTGCTTGGCCTTGACCTCGATGAGGACCAGTTGGCACTGGCCGAGGCGCAGCTTGCACTACAGGGGATGGGCTACACCATGCTCGCTCCCCCGGACACGCCGGCCGACCGCGTCGCCTTGCTGACCGAAGCCTTCGAGAACGCGATGAATGACGAGGACGTCATCGCCCGGCTCGAGGAGCAGGAGCTCGAAACCGAGGGCTGGCTCCCCGGTCCGGAGCTTCGCGAGATCGCGGAATCGCTGATGAACTCCCCGCCAGAGTTCATCAGTATCCTCGAGAGCTCCTACGACGCTGGTTGAACAAGTCGAGGGGCAGGAACCTGTGGGGGCAGCCATCCGGCTGCCCCCACGGTTTCTCGTTCGGTCACAAGGACGTGTCTATCAGCCGTGAGCCGATGGACGGTGGCGGTAGATCCGTGCTGCGCAGAGCGCGGCAACGACCGCGATGGCGGCGACCATCGCCCAGGCGTTCGGGTAGTGGTCCGTCGCGTCGACCACGAGTCCGAAGGCCAGTGGAGCAACCGCGAATCCGACGAACATCGCCGCGGAGACCAGTCCCGATGCGTGCCCCGTGTCGCTCCCCGGCGTCCGAGCGAGCACGGTGAGGATGATGACGACGTTGCCGGTGAGCGCCGAGACCGAAAACGGCGTGGCACCGAGCCAGACCAGCCCGACGCCGACGGTCAGCGCGGTCATCGCCGCGAACGCGATGATCGCGAGCGGGGCGAGCCACAGGCTGGGAGCCGTGATCCGGGCGGCGAAGCGACCGACGCCGATTCTCCCAACCATGCCGACCGTGCCGACGACGCCTAGGGCCGTACCGGCTCCGGTGGGGGAAACGAGGCCCGATCCGAAGGCGTAGCGGGGAAGATACACGTTGACCGGCTGGACCGACAGTGCGGTTCACTCCGGCGATGCCGTGCGGCATCGGCTCTCACGCTCCGGCAACCGCCAGCTCAACAACGCCGTGCACCTCGCAGCCCACGTCCAACGCTGCAACCCGAGTCCCGGACAGGACTACTACCTGCGCAAGATCGCCG
>SL_7KL_010_BRINEDRAFT_10001776_pt1 | contig 10209 bp, 2 predicted proteins | sample SodLak_010_BRINE_FD_10663 | JGI IMG/M metagenome (IMG submission 10663)
TTATTCTGAGCGGAGTGGAAGTTTTTGATCGTCTACATAGTAGTAGGGACTTACATGAGTTAAAGCCAGCTGAAAAAGCCCAGCTCATAAATTTCATAAGTGGATTAGAAGGGGTCGGCAAAGAGAAATATGCAGATAGACTCCACCTATTTAAAGATCAGTCAGGATGTGGATTATTAAAGCCTCTTTCAAAGCTTATTACGAACTCAGTATCAGATATGCCTTCCTGGTTATCACATATGAAGATAGATAACCAGGAAGAGATCGAATTAGACAGTAAATACGATCCATATCTACTGCAAAGGAAAGATCTCTTACAGGATCTGTTCTGTGCTTCAGAGCTTTACAAGCAGGTAATTGCATATTTAGAAGAAACTGAATTGATAGATTTTTATAGTTTCCTAACGGAGCTTGCAAAGGAATTACATGAGACTGATAAGGCGTTAGTTGGAAAAACAGAAATACCCTGGATTTATGTACCAACCAAAAAGAAGTTTCTGCAATCTGAAGTAATATTCCTGCCTGATAGTCTTAAAAAGTTAGATGAAGACTCATACCAAGCGGTGGTGACTATTGTTGAATCAATTTCAGATTTAAAAATTCCTGTCTTCAGCTCTCAGAGTCTCATAAGCGCATTATCTCTCGGAACTAAGTCAGTAGAATTTACGGAGTCAATTCACTCGGAAACACATATAGGGAAAGAGCATGTCACCTCCTTTCTAAGCTGGTTATCAGACGCAAAGGAAAAAGTTTTCTTCACAAAGTTTGTGATTCAGGAAAATGGAAGTAGCTATTTGCTTAAAAAGGCTGAAAGGAATCAACAGTACTATACAAGTACGGATGATCTTGTCAATTATATCAAAGAAAGAGACAAGGAACAGATTTTTAGAATTCTGCCTGAAGAGCTCTTTACTAATGACCTTGAGAAGGCTGGCTTACTTACTGATGAGAATCTTTTTTTAAGCCTAATTGAACATGGTCTGTCGGATTTAGAACTGGTTAAGTTCTTTGAAACTCATATAGGCGATAATCTATTCCAGAAATACTTGAACAGCATTGATCGAATAGATATTAGTACAACTCAAAGATATCATTCGGAGTCAGTCATTGCGAAAGTTGTAGAATTAGCTTCAGACTTGATTTCCAGGAATGTAATTGATGCTAATTCAATCCGCTCAAAGATCTTTGTAGACGATCATCAATTATCTGATACAGCAATTTCAGATGATATCTATTTCAAAGAAATGCAATATCGACCGGAGCTTAAGCTTTCTGAGGTTCTTACGGATTATCGCGATAAAACCTATTCATACTCAAAGATTCGCGAAATTTTCCCAGATTCTACAAATGAGATTCTAAAAATCATATTCACTCCGAAACAATTATCACCCCGCAATATTCGCAGCAAGTTATCAGAAGTTGAAAGTGAAATACTGAGCCCTGAACAGACTTTTTTCATTCTGATGTATGCTCATGATCAGAATGTCTCTGATCCATTTTATGCGGAGAAAACTTTTACAGCGTATTTTGATACTAATAAGGACAAATATATTGAGTCTGCGGTCTCATTTTTAGATTTATTACTTAGAGAAGATGGATTTAGACAAGGGTTAAATAAATTCAAGTTTCCAGATCTCGTACCTGAACTAGCGATACTTAACTATGAATACGCAGTTGAGTCAGAACTGCCACCCCAATGGTTTAAAGAGTGGATGGATAATGATCCTGAGGAGAAAAGAATCGAGTTCACTAAAGAAATTGGATTCAACCATGATGACTCGGCAGTTGTTCGACTTAGAAAGTCGATCCTGGAAAATGATAGCGATCGTTTTGATGCAGCTAAAGTGGAACTGGAAAATGTACAATTACTAATAAATACCTTGGTTTGGTTGCAAGAGAAGCAAAAGAGTGATGATTTAAAGTTGAGTGATGATTTTCTTCAACCCCTTTATAAAAAAGCTCACAATTTGAATTGTGAAGTAAAAGAATTACCCATTCCAATATTTGAAATGAATGGGAATTCACACCTAGCCTTTATTGACTTTGAAGAGGATACTCAATTTTATAAGAAACTTCCGAGCTGGACAGACTATACAGATATCATATATTCATTTCTTAGAGAGAGTGATCGGTTTGTCATACCGGATTATATGCCTGATAAATATCTTGAAGAACTAAAAGCAAAGGAAATAGAACCCACGATTGAGTTAAATGAGGAAGAAGTAACAGAAAAGTCGAAAGAGTTCCAGGAAAAATATTATGAAGAATGGTCTAGAAAAGAAGAGCTTAAAATCTTGGTTTATCCAGAAGATAAGCTCCCCTTTAATTTAAGATTTGATGAAAGTGTTTTAAAACAAATTAGGCAGGAAAGCCGCTTTTTTATCTCTGACTCTAAAGTTGTTGTTTCTGAAAGTATCAAAAACAGCATCCCAGATGTTTTAAGGAGCGATCTTTTTGAAAGGGGTTTAGAAAACTTATTTCATGCATTGAATACACAAAAGGGAGACTGGAAGAAGAAATCAGAAAAGAACGATGGAGAGATAAAGTATACCGCGAGCCAAATAAAGGTATTAAACCGATTGTTCGATGAAGATTTACCAGAAGACCATAAAAAGAACTACAATCTTGCTGCTTTAGTATCTGGCTTGGAAGTACTTGAATCACTCGATTATGATGTTGAAGAGGCTTATGAAAATCTTAAAAACACTCATGAGTATTCTAATATTAATCCAGTTTATAAAACAGGAGATAGATTGGAAGTTAAATGTCGCTCTGCCATTGGAGGACTACTTTATCTCACAAAAAAAGCCTGGGATCAGCTCAATGACTCAAATGTTGAGCTCTACGTTGACCTTGGGGGTGGTGAGTATCTTTTACTCTATGACAAAGAACATGTTCTGGAAGAATCAAGTGATGATGTAGATTTTCAGATTTTACGAATTGAATCAAAATCTAACATATCCAATATTGAAGAGATACTAAGTGGAGGTTTTGATCCAGGAAAAATCTGGATCATTTTCAAAGTAAAAAAAGAAACACCATTTGATCCCATTTTCATAAAACCGGATAACTCTGACGAAAATCAAGCCCCTGCGAGAACGGTTAATTAACAAATATTTCCAATATGAAAATTAACTCATATGATCACGCGAAGTTTTACGATACCGAGCTGAGAGCTATTTTTTCAGAGTGGGATAGATATCTGAATAAAGAGATGAAACTTCTGATAAGTGAAAAAGAGCTGTTTATTGGAAGCGTAGATGGAGCGAATGACAATACAGGTACACTCAAAATACGATTTAAAGAGGATGAAGTTCCTAGATTCAATACCCCTTATTTTTTAGCAGTAGTTGGCCCAGCTGCTGAAGGTGATCCTGAAAACTGGAGGTTTACCTATAAAGAATTTACACAATCTCCCAAGGGTTATTGGAATAAAAAAGGAAGTGAAGTGGTAGTTAGTAACTATTTACGAAATCAGGATGGGAGTGCATTTTTAGAATTGTTTATACATGATTACAGAGTATATGATTATCTGAAAAAGCAATTTGTAGACAATGATATACAGGCTATGGTTGTCATTGCTAGAGTTGAACCTCCTTTAAAATACTTAATGAACCTGAAATCTTTTGTTGAAGAGAATTCTGATAACGACATTCTTAATCTTGACGTATCATTAAATGAAGATTCATGGAAGCCTCATACTTTAGATAATGAATATGATGTGACAGAGAAAATATTAGGTTTCTCAGGTAATACGCATATATCGAGTATACAAGGACCTCCAGGAAGTGGTAAATCCTATTACGCCGCCAAAGTTGCTCAAAGATATTTAGATGAAAATAAATCCGTAGCTGTTTGTGCACTTACAAATAAAGCTCTCACAGAATTAAGTAGCCAGCCCACACTTGAAGCTTCTCTGGAAGATGGAAAAGTGTATAAGACAAGTGTTTCCAGAGCTGAACTTATGCGATATCCTAACCTTCAACATGCTGAAAGTTTTACGACAATACAGGGTAAATTACTACTCACTACCTACTATAAACTTTCAGAACATTTTAAAGAGCTTGCTTCATCACCAAAACGGTATGATTTACTAATTATTGAAGAGGCCTCACAGGCTTTTTTGGCAACTATAGCAATGTTTGCAGAGATTGCAGAGCGCGTACTTATAATTGGGGATCATAAACAGCTTCCACCTGTCTATATTGCCAATGAAAAGAAGCTATTTCGGATTAATCCTAACATTAAGGGAGTTATTAATGGGTTACAAACATTCGTTCTTAACAACGAAGAGCATACGTATCGGTTTATAAAAACCAGACGATTAACAAATGAATCCAGTGATCTTACTGGGATATTCTACGATAATCAGCTCTCAAGTATTTCACCACTTAACGATAAAATTCAACATTCTCCCGATATAGAAGCTTTATTCCATGCTAATGGTGGGGTTTCTATGGCAAAGCTGTCTAAAATTGGACAGAATTCGCTTTCAGAGAAAGAGGTGGTTTCCAAGATGGCTAGGGTCGCGAATGGAATTCTCGAATATGGAGATGGGTACTCCGTTGCTATGATTTCGTCAACCGTAAACATGGAAAAGCGTATGACCTCTGCAATGTCGATATACAAACCTGATTATTCCAGGCTAACCATAAGTACAGTACATAAGGCACAGGGTATGACCGCGGATTATACGCTATTATTTATGCCGTTGAGTAACTCAGATTTTGAGCTTAATCTTAACCTTTTTAATGTTGCGACCAGTCGTGCCAAGAGAGGGACATTAATCATTACATTTACTCACATTTCAATGGTAGTAGGTGTGGCCCCTGAAGTAATGCAATTTGTAAATGGAGCTAGTGATGTTACAAGTGCATTCAATAGATGGTCGTAGTCCAATCAAGTGGTTCATCGGATGATTGACCTTATTTTGAAAGATTTGAAGTAATACAATTATGACAGCACAATTTCGGGAAGCACTTTTTTATAAGGGTGAGAAAATGGGAATGGCAGAAGAACCCCTGCGACCATATTTAAATATGAGAAAAGACTTACAGTTTAGATCAAATTGTTCCGCTTGTTGGCGCGGATACATTGGAAACTGGGAAATTAAAGACGATAAACTGTATTTGATTGAGCTTAAATTCGGGTTCAATGCAGATGATACCCTTGAAATGAATGACCTATTCCCCGGCCAAGATAAGGTCTTTGCAGACTGGTATTCGGGGGAGATCCAGATTCCAACCGGAGAGCTACTGGAGTACGTCCATATGGGTTATGCATCAATTTATGAGAAGGACATCTTTCTGGTATTCATAAACGGCAAACTGGTTAACGAGTATGAGGTTGACAACAGAGAAGCTTATAACAAAAGAATGGAAGAGGAAGCAACACAAGACAAGAAAAGTTCTTCTCCCAAAAAAGCCTGGTGGAAAAGATTACTTTCTATTGGATAGAAAATTAGGTTCAAAAAATTTCAACCAATAATCGCTACAATCTTTTTCTTCGCAACAGATAGTTTCCGAGTAATAATTTATTCACAAAGGGGATTTTTCATAATGATCAAAAATTGGTATTTACAGACAAATAGGAACTGAATAGATGCTTCCATTACAACAAGCGCAAGAATTAAGAGCCGCGATCTCGGAGTACTTAAAGGCTACTTTTACCTTTAGAGAACAAAAGGTACATGACGCATTCCACTCATTCATTAATCACCCTAAAGATGGAATGTTTAAAGGACCGTACGTGTCCATAGACCTGCCCTTTAAAAAAGCTGATCCAAATGAAGAGATACCCCTTGAAATCCATCCTGATTTCACCCCTTTTCTGCATCAGTCAAAGGCATTTAAGCGCTTATCCTCTTTGAATGGTCAACCGGAGCCTACATTGTTAACCACTGGTACAGGATCAGGTAAAACGGAATCATTCTTATTTCCAATCTTGGATTACTGCTATAAGAACAGAGACAAAAAGGGTATTAAGGCTATCATTCTCTATCCGATGAATGCGTTAGCTACTGACCAGGCCCAACGTCTGGCAGAGACCATTTGGAACGACGAGAGATTAAAGGGAAATATTACTGCCGGCTTGTTCATTGGTACCGGAAGCGGAGATAAAAAGTATCACTCTGATATGGGGCCCGATCATATCATTGAGAACAGAGACCGTATTATTGATACGAAACCGGACATCTTACTTACCAACTTCAAGATGCTTGATTATGGTTTGATGAGGAATCGGTACGATAAACTATGGACCCATAATTTTGCTGATCCCAGTCTCTTAAAATTTTTGGTTTTGGATGAACTCCATACCTATGATGGAGCCCAGGGGACGGATGTAGCCAATTTGATTCGAAGGCTTAAACTAAAGCTTCATCTTAAACGTGGCGAATTATGCCCGATAGGAACCTCNGCTACNATTGGAGAGGGAGAGGAATCCGTTGACCTGTTGACTGACTATGCCGAAAAAATCTATGGCGAATCATTTCCAAAGGAATCTGTAATTACTGAAGAGCGGCTTTCCATTGATCAATTTTTAAAAGGCAGTTCAGGTCAGAAAAAGCCTATGCCTAAGCTTGAGCGAATTGAGGAAAGCAGACTAAAAGAAAAGGCTGACTACGACACCTATATTCGCAAACAGTTAAAACTATGGGATATCAAGGAAGAAGCTACACCATTTGAGATAGGTGAGGCTTTAAAAGAGCTTCAGGTGTTTCATGATTTATTATCTGCAGCAGATAAAGGGCTTTGTGATGTTTCGACCTTGATTAACAGGATAAGTGCCAAAAATATTCGGTTTAAAGATCTGGCCGAATGGGATGATCAGTTTAATATGTCTCCCCGACATGTGGTTGTGGAGTCTTTATTAGCTCTTATATCCTATGCAAAATCAGACGAAAGCGGGAAGTGGCCCTTTCTATTATTACGAATTCAGGTATGGATACGTGAGTTAAGTGGTATCATGCGTCTACTTGAAACTGAACCAACGTTTACATGGAGAGACAAAAAAGATGCGGAAGGGGAAAGCGTAAAAGCTTTACCTATGTATTATTGCCGTGAATGTGGAGCTTCGGGATGGTTGAGTAAGAAAAGTGATAACCATGAAAAGTTTGAATCGGATACGGGTGAAATTTTCAAGGACTACTTTGATAACCACAAAAATATCTATTTCATCAATACCGATACGGATGAACACCAGCCCATCGAAGAGTATAATGCGACTACGATTCATAAAAAATCAGTATCAAAGGAGTCACTCGAACTTTCGAATGATGATGTTGATGGTGATACTCATATAAAATTAATTGCGCTAAGAAAACTCGATAACAATGGGTATAGTGACCATGTTTGCTCTGAATGTGGCAATAGAAATTCTGTAAGTATTGTAGGTACAAGATCAGCAACATTGACTTCGGTTGGGGTAAGTCAATCCTTGTCCTCAAACCTCGACCAAAAGGCAGATGGGTATCGAAAGCTGCTGGCTTTTACCAATGGAGTTCAAGATGCCGCTCATAATGCCGGATTTATAGAGGCAAGGAACTACCGTTTCATGTTTCGTACTTCGTTACAGCAAGTTGTAAATGAAATTTCCGGTGAGATATCACTTACAGACTTAATTGAAGCATTTAAGTCTTTTTGGAAGAAACGTAGTGCAGAGGATGAAACATACTACTATCGGTTTTATCCCGATGATTGTGCAAAGAAAGCCCCCATTGGTGCTTATAAACATTCTCAATCCGATAAGTTTATTGAGAGGTTTAAACAAGAATTTGACCTGCGAATGGATTGGGAGATTCTTTCAGAATATGGATTCAGTACCTTAATTGGGCGTACCCTGGAAAAAACCGGGTCATCGGCTACTTGGGTTCAGGAAGATTACTTTCAGGATATCTATACTAAACTGAAGCCATGGATGGATAGTAATATGATGGCTGATATAAGTGAAGAAGATCTAAAGCTATTTGTATCCGGCATAATCTATCGTCTAAGAGTGCGAGGAGCCATTGATCATCCATTTTTAGATAAATTTAGAGAAGAAGAGATCAAAGTTTGGAACTTAAATTGGTTAAGAGACAAACGACATTTCCTGAATAGGACCTATCATCAAAGTAAGAGCAGATTTCCGAAGTTATTGACTACGAAGCCTCACAGTAATGGAATATTGGATACCACTCATACTAATTACCAAAACTGGTATCACGATTATTTTAAAAAATCCTTTCAGATTGTTGACAATCAGGATATTCGAAATGAGTTTTATGTGGAATTACTGGAGGCTTTAACTGAGCTGGGGGTAACAAACAAAAAGCACGCAAATCAAAATAATGAGATTAGTTATGCATTAGAGCCAGGTATATTCAACGTAAGTACTCAACTAAAGGTTAGAGAATGTGACCGTTGTGGGCACAAAATTTCAACAGCTGAACATGATCCATACCTTGGTTATAGCAAGTGTCAGCAGTATCGATGCGGCGGCCAATACTCCAAAGAGGTAAAACAAGAGTATAACTACTACAATAAAGTCTTTAACAGGGAATACTCTCCAAGGGTCATTTCCCATGAACACACTGGTATTCTGGAAAGGGAAACTCGTGAGGAAATAGAAGAGAGCTTCAAAAGCAATAAAGCTGATCGCTCTATAAATGCATTGATAGCGACTTCTACCCTTGAAATGGGTATTGATATCGGACAGCTGGAAACATCATTCAATGTGGGACTTCCTCCATTACCTGCCAATTATATGCAGAGAGTTGGTCGTGCCGGCAGAAGTTCAGGTAGTTCACTTATTTCAAATTTTGTAAGCCAGAAGAATCCCCACGATCTCTACTATTTTGAAGCTCCGGTTGAGATGATGGATGGAGAAATTCATACTCCCGGCTGCTTCCTGAATGCCCCGGAAATCCTACAACGGCAATTCCTGGCTCATTGCATTGATCGTTGGGTCAGTGATTCACCGGAGAATCACACCATTCCCATATTCATTGGTCATGTGAAGTTACTTACGGTGAGTCTTCGAGATTCAGAGCTATTCCTAAACCGGCTATTAAAGTTCATCAATGAAAATCTGGATAAGATTCTAAAAGACCTTGAACAGGTATATAAGCCGGAACTTAACGAAGAGCAGTTAACAAGACTTCGACAAGCTGTAGAACACGGAGGGTTCAATGATTGGGTGCTTTCTCCTTTTTATTCATTAAAAAGCAGGCTGGAAGAAATCCAAAATCAGCGAAAAGATATTGATGAATACATAAGAGAAAGAAATCTTTCTGAGGGAGATGATGAGCGAAAATCACTTGAAGAGAATAAAAAAGCTCTTTATAAGACTCAGAAAAAGTTAAATAGCCAGCAGGCCTTGGAGTTCATGACGTTATCCGGACTACTCCCCAACTACTCATTCCCAGATAAAGGAGTAGAGCTGGCTGCAAGAATATTCCAGCCAAAGCCGGAAGGTGCAGATAGCAAGGCTACGAATATTTCAAAAGAATATGTTCGCCCGGCCTCACAAGCAATAAGAGAATTAGCACCTCATAATACCTTTGTTGCCGAGGGGTATAAGTTCGCCATTCAAGGATTGATGACACATGAATGGGGAGGGCAAAGATCAACGCTGGAACCCTATCGGTTTTGCTCTAACTGCGACTATATTACGATAGATACTGAAAGCCATGAAAAGCACTGTCCAAAGTGTAGCGATCCGTCATTCGGCGCAGCTTCGAACGTGCACCAGTTTGCCGAAATGTCCGGTGTTAAATCAGAGGTTATAAGAGATAAAGCAGCTCTTGATGATAGCAGTGATGATCGAAGTAATAAATTTTATAAGATCTCTCGTCATGCCATATTTAATGAAGGCAATAGTGGCTCTTTAGCCTTGGTAGACATTCCATTTGGAATAGAACTGGCTAAAAATGTACAACTGTATGATGTAAATCTTGGTTTAATTGATACCATTAATGCAACCAAGATCCAGATTAACGATAATGAAGCCGTTCCACGTCACGGCTTTGTAACTTGCAAGACGTGTGGGTACTCAACAAACCAGCCGGGAAGGGAAAGTAGTCCCAATAATAAAAGTAAGTACAAATTTCACTATCCCTATTGTAAACATCGTGCCACTCCATACAACGGAGAGGTTAGCGATATTTTTGAAGAAGTATATCTTTACCGAAAGCAACAAACAGAGGTCCTCAAGATTTTGTTGCCGGTT
>SL_7KL_010_BRINEDRAFT_10001777_pt1 | contig 10208 bp, 18 predicted proteins | sample SodLak_010_BRINE_FD_10663 | JGI IMG/M metagenome (IMG submission 10663)
TCATACCTTTATACTTTGAATTTTCTAACTGTTCCATTGTTATACCTGTTAAATCACAGGTTATTTTCTTCAGTTTATAGGCGAACTTTTTATTTTTATATGCACTGTCTATATAATCACAATCCGTATCATCTATATACTTTAATATTTCTCTCGTATTTAACTCAGGATTATAATCAATGATTTGAATAATGCGTGTTACGAGATCTTTACCTGAACCTTTTTTACCTGATAAGCCTATTAAATTATTCATGTACTACTTTTCTCTTTTATTACTAAATTCCTTTGAAAATACAGAAAATATTTTTGAAAGTCAAACTTGATTTTTAATAGAATTCTTTTTATATTAAAAGTGTTGAACAAATGATAACAAACGGAGATATAAATTATGGTATCAGTTGAAGAGTATCGTGCTGAACGGATTAGTAATGCTCTAAACTTCCTATTGGAACGATATAATAGCGAAGAAGCATTAAACGTCCTCTGCAATTTTAAGTATGAAGATGTCCATTGGAGTTCTACATGTAGATTTCCAAAATTTCGTCATAGAGGATATAGAAATTGGAAGAATGAACGTAAATATTCTCGTGGCAACAGGGATAAACCTGTACGAATTCAATTGAAAAGAAACGCTTGGAATACATATAAAATGAAAACTGTGGGGGAATCTGCGAATCATCTCAAATGCCGTGAATCACAATGCATAGAATTTCAATTGGTTCATGAGATAACCCACATGATTCAATTTGCTGAAGGTCGAAAAGCGAGTGAAGTGGAAACCACACAGAATGAAATAGACTATGGTAGATTAAACCATTCTTTCCTATCTAAGAAGCTTGAACCCGTAGAATAAAAGACCATAATATTTACAAAATTGAACTCCTGTTATATTTACTTGTAGCAGGAGTTTTTTAATTTATACCAACATAATGAAAGACAATATAAAAGATCACATAGTAAATAGGTTCTACAAAAAACGTATTATCTATACGGATGAAAATGGTGAACAAAAAGAAAAGACAGTTTCTAAATCGTCAGCTAAGGATATAGCAGATTCAATTTTCATGTTAGATCCAACGGACACAAAGAAATATGTCAATGCACTTGGTAGAACACATTTGAAGGAAAATAGTGATATTTATAATTGGCTTATTTCATCATATTATGTAAACAGTAAAGATGCTAAAATGAAATTGAAAGAGTTTCATAAAGCTTTACGTAAATATGATGAAAATAAAGATTTGTTTGACCAATATGATAAGAACTTCCATAACTTTAATACAATAACAGATTTTATTTATAAAGTAGATGAGGTCGTTGATTTAAAATTTGCAGAAGATGAAGAGGAAAAGGAAAAAAATCAACGGAATAAAAAATTGAAACAAACTAAAAGTAAATTGAACATCCTTAAAAACTCAAAAGTCGAAGGTGATCTACTTATCATTGGTTCTGTAGACATTGTTTCAAATAATTTTTTAAATATATTTGAATTAAATGAAATTAAGAAATTTTCTAATAAGGAAGTTGATTATCACGAGTACTTTGAAGAGCATGAAGTAAATATATCCCCTGAACTATTGAATGGATATGTTAATCATATAACAAAGGATGATACGTCCTTTTATAAGTTTACATTTGATATTGTAAAATCTAATGGTGGCGTGTACTCTATTATTGATATTGAAGAGGAACTTAATAATCAATCTATCAATTCAATATCTTCATTCGAAGAGTTTACTGAGATGATATCGGTAGAGGCTATATTTCAATACTTATCAGAATTCCTACCTGATATCTACGAATTCTTTGAAGTGTCAATTATAGCGGGTAATCATAGAGAACTTATAAATAAAATAGAATCCCTTTTTAGTGATATCAATAGTAATGGAATGTATGAAGATGATGTACTTGATTGTAAATTTCTTATAAAGGTTCCTAAACCGTTTACATATAAAGTCTGTCAAACACCAAAATATGCCAAACATTTAATGGAGAGGGATATGAATGGTGATATATCATCTGAATTAATATCATTAGATGGAGTTGAAGATTCTTCTTTAGAGATGTATGTGGCTCACAATAGAATCTTAGATGAATTTGAATCTGATATAAATGATGTCATTAAGGATCTTGGAAAATTTAATGAAGGTGAGATTACAGATATAAACTATGAGGAAGCTGTAAATCACGTTAAGGAAAATATTCCAACGCTACGTGAAAAGTTTGTTAAAACTTAAGCATTACGCCCACCATGTGACCTTGGTTAAACGGGTCATATCCATACATAAAGGTTGTTTTATTTCTTGTGGTTATAGATACAGCGGGATAAACTGTTTCTAAGTCGCTAAGTGCGCCTACTTGGAAGTACCACCCCTCTTGTATTGTTCGAGTACGTGTAACCTCACGTGTTACGTCTCTCGTAATGGTTGTTTGTATTTCTCTCTGTGTTTCTCTGACTAACCGTTGCTTCAATATATATGTGAATTTAGTCTCCGTTATTTCACCTGTAATTACATCCATACGAAGATAATTATTTGCTACAATTAGACTATCTGAATGGCGAGTTGTAATCTCTCTAAATTCATCTCCTACCACGTTATCTATAACATCAGCAGTATCTATGGCTGTCTCTTCTTGTTCCTCTTCAGGAATCGTTTCTAAGCGTTCTATTACTGACATAAGACTATCAACCGTTGCAGTATCTACAACAACAGTTTCAGTGACTTTCTCTTCTTCTATTATTTCAGGTGACTGTAACTTCCCACCTAACCAAAAGAAAAATATCGCGATTAATATAAAGGCTCCGATAACGTATTTTAAATCATTCATCATATTTTAAATTAAATTGTAATGTGTTCTTTCTATAAGTATCCTCAAGTTTATAAATTCCAATTGGTAAATTATCAACATCCTCTTTTTTATAATTTAGACCCTTGATATATTTTATATAATCTTCATTCACATAAAATTGTTTTTTACCTCTAAATAATGATGAATCATTCACTTCCAATAAAATTCCACCTTTCACACTGTGCTCAAAAATAATTTCTCTTTTTGATATGGGGAACCATGGTAATTTATACGTGAGTTTAACTTTACAATAATCTTCATCTGACCTAATATTACTATCTATTTTCAAATCCCATTGTAAGTGTTTACTCGAATTTAAAGAATTGAATTGCTTTTCATCATGGTTACTATAAAAAATATTCTCGATACTCTCTTCATCGATAGATTTATATGTTAATTTAAAATTTCCAATATTACCACCATTCCACCATGATTCTGAGGAAAATATAAAATCTCCTCTTGAAGTGGATATAACTAATCTATAGAAATGATACTTTTCTGAACTTAATTCTTGTGTTACCATAAAAAGAAAGCCCCAATTAAGGGGCTATTAATTACTATTGAACGAAAATTACTTCGTATTATGTGTTCGATCAGGTTTCAAGAATGTTAATGCTGTAACATACATTGCTTCATCCCCTCGAACAGATTGTATCGTTTCAATACCTCTAACATAATATCCTGTAATATGCTTATCCAAAAGAAATCTATTCATCATTCCTACAGAATCGTGTGGTTCTTTTGCAGTGAAAAATCTCACTTCAATATCAGACTTTTCTTTTTTCATATTCGTAGGATTAAATACCCCTTGAATCATATATTTATGGTCAAATCCACTAAATGAAAAATCGATACTTTCTATTTCAAATACTCGATTTTTTTGGATATATACATTAACTTTCTCTTCAAGAGTTTTCAAGTCTTCACTTTCAAACACGAAGGATTTAATATCTAATGTGTCTTTTCTATTACTCATTGGTTTTTATTTTTCTATTACTATGTCTTCTTCCTGACTATCAGAAATACTTAATGGTACATTCATGTACCGATTATTCTTAGGATTATACTGTGAGCGTAGAGAATCCGTCCTCTCTACAATTTTCCAAAACTCTTCACTCATATTAATTTTCTGTACTCTACTTATATTAAATAAAATACTTTCAATTTGTGATATGAGCGACTTATCTCTGTCTAAATTAAATCTTCTATTTCTCATTTCAACTTTTGTCTTAAAATTTCTTTTTCTGTTTTATTATACTCTATACCTTCGGGTTCCACAATAATTTGATTATGTATTCCTATCTCGTCAAACCTAAATGAAACGCGATCCAACAATGATTCATACTCACCCGAAGATTTTAAATATGTATATACATCATAATCTACGTCCACAATGATTACATCATCTTCATCGAACCTTATTTTTTTAATATCATATAATGGTTTCTTATATACAAATACTCTCTCTTCTTCCGTTAAAGACGATTGAATATAATTATTTATCTTAAATACATCTTTACTGTCAATACTCTCATGTAATTCTATAAATAAAATTTCATCAGGTTTAATTTTTGTCCTCTGTATCGTTATATATGTAAAATATTTATACCAAAGATACCTAATTTTATCTAAGAATTGATTCCAATATTGTTTCATGATTTTTTCCATTTTGAACGTTCTTCAAAAAATTTGTTGTATAGTTCCTTTACTTCTTTTAATGCATAAAGAATATTTAAAATAAATACTTCCTCACCATCGTCAAACATAATATACATTTCGTCAAAATCAAATGCAAACGTGCATTCATCCTTTTCATAAAATACCACGTTATCTTCTTCATTATAAAAGTCGTACAAATTGAAACGCTCACCTTCAAATTGCACAGATTTTATCTCAGGCTCATCTCTACTTATAATCATATAAACTTTATCTCCTTCGTAATTATATCTATTTCTAAATTTATTGGATCATTCTCTAAAAAATGATCATATGTCATATTACTACTATTTAAAAATTGTATTCCATGTAATAATCTCTCACCATATCCTTCATGAATATGACCAAATGTATGAACTAATGGAGTTACCCGCAATACATTCTCCAATAATAAATCAGATCCTTCATTACTGTACGAATTCATTGTACGATCCAATATACTTTTAGGCGGTGAATGTGTCAATAAAATATCAACATTATCGGGAATATCTTCATATTTCTTTTTCAACTCCATGGACATCCGTTTTAAATTGAATGCCCAATTATGAAAGTATGGTTGCCATGGAGTTCCATAGAATTTAAACCCCCACAGTTCAATTTCCTCATCCTGTAAATAAATTATATTTTCATATTCAGAAACTATCTCACGTGCCTTATCAGGTTGTTGTTCAAAAAGGAAATCGTGATTTCCTGCTATAAATATTTTAAAGTCATAATTATGTAATCCATTAAACCACTTAAGAAAATCTCTTATTTCTCTTTCCTTTCCTCTATTTGAGATGTCTCCACTATGAATTAAGAAATTGCCATGGGTTAACTTATCCGTTAATAACTTATGCTTCCCATGTGAATCACTAATAAATGTAAATTTTACCGACATAATAATTTTTAGAGGTGACGGTGAGATTCGAACTCACGAATTAACGATTTTGCAGATCGCCCCTTTAGACCACTCAGGCACATCACCTATTCTCTATTTATTTAAAATTTGTAATAAACTCTTCAACTATATCACCTGAATTTTCACGTGTAATTAATTTACCCTCTATAAACTCATTCCATTGTTTATTTAAGTATACAAGGCTATCAGTTTTTTCAAATTCCATAATAGTATCCCACTGTTTCAACACTAAACTATTCATATAATGATGTGGTCTAATGTGTGTAATATACTCAAACGCTTCCATTTTATTTATATCATTGTATACCATTAGACCAAATGTCATTGCTGTAGACCGTGAAATACCTGCTGAACAATGAGTAATTATTTTTGATTCTTTACTAAACGTTTCATCCGACAACATCTTAACCCGTTTAACATGTGATAAATCAGGAAATGTGATTTCTATTTCACGGTATCCTTCATTACTTTCATAATATTTTTTATCTAAACTATCTACGTCATCAAAATGTTCAATATGATGAATAATAGGATAATCAAATAAATCTACAACTTTTACAGCATCATTTGATGGAATGCCTTCCCGTGCCAATGTTATTACATGAGTTGGAGTATGTTGCTCAATAAATTTTGGCAACTCATCTATACCACAAATTAAAAATTGTTCTTTCCTCATTATATCCCCGTTTATTTAAATTAAGTACGGATAGTTGGAATCGAACCAACGACCTTTCCCATATGAAGGGAACGCTCTACCGACTAAGCTATATCCGTATAATTGCACCCGCAGAGGGACTTGAACCCCCGACCCTCGGTTTTGGAGACCGATGCTACCACCAACTGAGCTATACGGGCATGTTGAGCGGATAACCATAATCGAAATGGTAACCTTGAGATTGGAAATCTCACGCTCTGCCACTTGAGCTATATCCGCTTATATGTACTCGGTCATTTACTCGGACATAATGTCCGTGTTGTGGAGAAGATGGGACTCGAACCCACGACCTTCTGATTGCAAAACAGACGCTCTTGCCACCTGAGCTACGACCCCATTTATATCTAAATATAATAAAAATTTATAAATATAAAAAATTTAATATAATTCTTCCATAAACCACATTCTAAGTGCCTTATTATATCTCGATTTTAGATATTCCAATCGATGTGTTGTATTATAACCATCTAATGGAAATTTCTTATCTCCCGTCTTAGCTTCCCAAGTTCCTATAGATTGTGTTTCGGATTTTAATTTCTGAGAACGTTTCAACATTCTAAACTCTTCTTTAACCCGATAAACCTTTAATAACCTCGCAACTAAATCCCTTAACCACTTTATTCTCTTTGTGAAAATTAAATATTGCAATAATCCTCCCAACTTTAATTTTATAAGTAGGTTATAAATTTTTTCATCTAAATTGTTAATTTCCATAGTTCAAATTTTTGTAGTAATCATTTTACATTACGTCCTATTTTATGTGCTACATTACACTTATAATTTCCATTCCATAAACCACGGGGAAATAAAACAATCCATGCAATGAATCCCTTTATAAATGCTAACGGAGTTCTATATATTTGCTCTATTAATGATGGTCTATTTTGGTATCCTAATTGTGTTACAGAAAAGAATCCCATAACAATTGATAGTCCTAAGTAAAGTGTTAATATTGTTGTAAGCATTACAGTTTCTTTATTTCTTTTTTAAGTTTTATAAATTCATCGTCCATTAATTCAAACGTGCTATTTGAAGCCTTTTTAACCTGTTCCATCTCCTTTCTAAACTCTTCCATCTTATCTAAAATAGCATCACGTTTATTATCAAAGATGATATCCCGTTTCATTCTATTCTCTTCTGATTGAAGGTTCGATAGAAACTCTGTTGCATCTTGTGATAGGTTACTTGGAACTACTTCAATTAATTTTTTTCTCGCATGTTCAAAACCAAGTTCTTCAGAGAGTCCTCTAAAGATTGATTCAACTACTACTTTGTTTCCTGTATTATCCATTGTTTTATTTTTTGTTGGTTTGTTAATTAAATTGTACCTATATAAAAAATTATAATATCTTGGTAAGTTTATTTGATATGTCGGTTTATCTCTTAGAAATATATCATATAATATTAAATAATCATATCCCCTCACATAGTTTTTTCAATTCTATTTCAATAATATTCATTTTCTGATTTTCAGGGGTCGAATCATAAACCTTTATTTTACCCCTTTTTGTCTGTATCAATTTATTTTCCCCACTGAAATCAATTCTAAGTTCACCGTTAGAATCAAAATTATAATCATACGAAGGTCTATTAATTATATGAACTTCTGTATCACCAATTTTAAAATCGGGGAAAATTATATTTTTTACTACTTTGTGTAGCAATGGTCGTTTTAATTTCATTTTATTCTTCGTTTAAAGCATCTAAAATTCCATCTCTTATTAATTCTTCATCAGCCCACACAAAATGTTCTATACATTCATATACCATGTGTGTTATTGATATAAATTCACCTTTCTGTCTGTACTCTTTTGTTAATCGGTATGACTCTGTATAGCAAGCAGGTTTAAGCATGAGTTGTATTTTTTTTTTATTAACAATAATCAAGTGGATTATAACCACTTTGTAAATTAAGATTCTCAAAAATTTCGATAAACTCTTGATTGTCTGTAACCATTTCAACATCATCTTTTTCAAGTTCACCAAATACTTCTGAATGTTTTCCAAGAACTTCACCAAAATATACTTCTGTGCCTATTATTGACTCTACTTTAGATTTTTCGGCTACAAACACACCTTCTAAATCGCCCATTCTTCCACAATCCCAATGGAACCTAAATAACGCTTTTTTATTACTCATTCAATCCCCTTCATTTAATTTACGTTCTTCTTCTTCAGCTAACGATAATGCAAACTTCTTCATATAGTCAACGTGCCCCGCATGATACGAATCTAAATGCAGTATCCTATCCAAAGGAATTAAATAGTCAGATGTTTTAAATATATCAAGTATCATTTCTAATTCATAATACATGAGTTCTATTCCTTGAAATTTTCTTACTTCATATAACTTATCAGTATATGATTCTACATCATCACGCCTTTTTAAGTGTTTATTAATTACAGAATAATATTTTTCAAAGACATCAAATAATCTATGATCCTCATGAAGATAAAATGGCGGTTGATTTTCTTGATTATTCCAATTAAAATATGTCTTAATTTTTTCTATCATAATAATATAAATTGAAGTACAATTACAAATACTAACAATAAAATCCAAAATATTTTTGTAATATTTTTATTTTTCAGTTTAGCGGTTTCCTGATCATGTTTACTCTGCACCTTGGAGAGAGTATCACACTTTCTTTTATATTGGTCAAGTTTTTCAAGATCTTCTTCTTTCTTTTTCAACTCATCATTAAAATATTGTTCCTTACTATCTAAACGATTGAGATAACGTTCTTCTAACTTTTTTACTTTTTCTTTTAAATCTCCCGTATTACCATATACAGTTGCCTTATATGATGAATATCCATGTCCAATATATTCTTCAATTACTAAACCGCCTTCTTTTTCAATAGTATCATAGAAGTTTTTCAACTTGTTGTATTCTTCAATGTCAATTGTTGCTGTGTTTCGTATATCACTCATATCATTTTATTATTTATTTTTAGAAAATTTATCATGGTCATGTCCTTTCGGCTTCAACATCATAATCCTCTGAAACATCTATTTCTATACTTACTCTATATGTTTTCATTTTATAGTCCTACACTTAATGGTGCTTTTACTTTCGACAATGGATGATAATCATTTATTTTGAAATTGTCAAATCGAATATCATCAATTGTTTCTACATCTTCCATATTGATCAACTCCAATGTAGGTAATGGTGGTAGTTCATCTTCACGATCAATCAATTTATCAACAGCACATAATTGGTTTGTATATATGTGTGTATCTTCTAATGAACAAATAAGGTCATTTGGAACCATATTTGTAAAGTGAGAAATCACATAAAGTAATGTAGCATATGAAGTTATGTTATATGGGAGACCAAGTGGAGAGTCAACCGATCTTTGATTCCATTTTAAAGATAAACCATATTGTGGTGTATCATATTTATCATATAATTCTTGAAACCTGTCTAAGGGAAATGAATCACGTTGACCAAATTCTTCAATATCCATATTCTTACTATTTACTCTATCCCAAAATACCTTATATTTTTGATCATCAGATAATGGCTGAACATTTAATGTAAACCCATAGTGACATGGTGGTAACGTAAGACTATCTACAACTGAAGGATTCCATGCAGTAACAATATGTCTACGTGATAGCGGGTTTGATTTCAGGTTGTCGATCACTTGTTGGATCTGATCTATCTCACCGTCCCACCGTCTCCACTGAGCACCGTATGAATCACCAAGTTCACCAAATTTTAAAGCAAACTCATCATCATTTTTGATTTTTTCGATGAATTCCTCTTTATCCAACCAAGCACCATGTTTACCCCTTTGCATATCTTCGGCATATCCACGATATGCATCATCATTCCAAATATTTACATTATGATCAACAAGATAGCGGATGTTTGTATTACCAAATTTCTTCCACTCATCATCAAATGCACCAAGGAACCACAATAATTCATGTGCAATATTATGAAACGAAACTTTCTTCAGTGTCATTAATGGAAACCCATCGTCCATATTCCACCGTAGCTGTCTACCAAATACA
>SL_7KL_010_BRINEDRAFT_10001778_pt1 | contig 10208 bp, 8 predicted proteins | sample SodLak_010_BRINE_FD_10663 | JGI IMG/M metagenome (IMG submission 10663)
CGCCGCCAGGGGCCAAAACCGGCCGGGCCCTCCGGGTTGGGCCGCATTTTTCCCGATTGCCGCGTTGCGCTGCTTGACCGCAGAATGACTGCGGCGCGGTACAGCGCGCCTTGCCTCGGAAAAAATGCGGACTCCAACGCAGGCGTGGGAATAAATCAGTGTTTCCCTAGAACGATGCGACGGACATGCGTTTCGCCCAGGAGATAATCGCGATGAACCTCGAGAAAGCACGCTTTAACATGATCGAGCAACAGGTCCGGACCTGGGATGTGCTCGATCCCAGCGTGCTGGACATCATGGACCGCCTGCCGCGTCACCATTTCGTGGCACCGGAACACCGGGAACTGGCCTATTCCGATCTCGAGTTGCCGATGGGGCATGGCGAGGTGATGCTGACGCCGAAACTGCAGGGCCGCATTCTGCAGGCGCTGGGCGCGAGTCCGTCGGAGCAGATTCTGGAGATCGGTACCGGTAACGGCTATCTGACCGCCTGTCTCGCGGCGATGGGAGCGCATGTCCACAGCGTGGACATTCACGGGCCGTTTCTGGACACCGCGCGGCAGAATCTGAAACAGAACGAGGTGCGCAACGTCACGCTGATCGAAGGCGATGCGGCGGAAGGCTGGGACGATGGACGACGTTACGATGCGATCGCCGTCACCGGCTCGTTGCCCGTGCTCCACGAGGGGTTCCATCGGTCGCTTACCATTGGTGGACGTCTGTTCCTGATCGTCGGCGAGAATCCAACCATGGAAGGGCTGCTGATCACCCGCGTCAGCGAGACGCAATGGGCAAGTGAAAGCATCCTCGACACCGCGGTACCGCCCCTGATAGGCGCATCGCGGTCCAGCGGGTTCCGGTTCTGACATGGTTGCCGAAAGCCGGCCACAGGAAATAGCCGCACGCCTCGCAGCGGGTGAAGCGATAACACTGCTCGACGTCCGCGAGGGCTGGGAAGTAGAGCACAGTGCCATCGAAGGCATCTTGCACATCCCGATGGGCGAGGTGGTCGCTCGCCGCGAGGAAATCCCCGGCGACAGGCCACTGGTCTGCGTCTGTCACCACGGCATGCGCAGTGCTCAGGTGGCCGCCTATCTGGAACAACAGGGCTGGGCTGAGGTGGAAAACCTGAGCGGCGGCATCGATGCCTGGTCGCAGACCGTGGACCCGTCGATACCGCGCTACTGAGTGGCTAGCAGCGGCCGGATCTGTTCCAGCATGCGTTCGGTGGCGCCCCGATTCGCTTCCATCAGGGCCAGGGCGCAGCGACCAGCGGCAACACGCCGGTCCGGATGTTCCAGCAGTTCCGTCACGGCGTCGGCCAGAAAACCGGCGTCGTTGACCTGCTGGCCACCACCGCTATCCACCAGTTGTTCCGCCACCTGGCGCATCTTGAACACATGCGGCCCCATGATCACGGGCAGCCCCATGGCCGCCGCCTCCAGCGGGTTGTGTCCACCGATCGGCACCAGCGTGCCACCGATGAAGGCGGCATCGGCCGCCCCATAGAACACCAGAAGTTCGCCCATGGAATCACCAAGATAGATCTCGATGCCGTCCGCACAGGGCGTATCGCTGCTACGGCGATGCAAGGAGAAGCCCTCGTCCCGGCACAGACTGGCGACCCGCGAAAATCGATCCGGATGCCGCGGCACCAGTAGCAACAGGGCCTCGGGAATGCGCTCCAGCACCATGCGGTGAGCCTGCAGGACCTGCTCTTCCTCACCATCCCGCGTGCTGGCCGCGATCCAGACCGGCCTGTCGCTGCCCAACTCCCGCCGCAGGGCCTCACCCCGTTCGCGGGCACTGGCCGGTATCTGCTGCTCGAACTTGAGGCTGCCGGTAACGACGACATTGCGGGCCGGCGCCCCCTGTTGCCGAAGGCGGTTGGCGTCATCCGCAGTCTGCGCGCAGAAGCGATCCGGTGCCTGGAACACCGGGCCCATGAGCCTCGACAGATAACCATAGCGCCGGGCACTGCGCTCCGACAGCCGGGCATTGAGCACGACCAGCGGAACGCGCCGCCTCTTCAGCACATGAAACAGATTCGGCCACAGCTCCATCTCGACGACCAGCGCCAGCGACGGCTTGGAGCGGTGCAGGAAGGCCTTTACCGCATGCGGCAGATCCAGCGGCAGGAAGCAATGGCGGACGCTGTCACCGAACAGGCTCAGGACCTGCTCGCGCCCGGTCGGCGTCATGGTCGTGATCAACAAGGGATGCTCGGGGAATTCCCGCTGCAGGCTGCGGATCAGCCCGGCCGCAGCCTGAACTTCGCCCACGGACGCCGCATGCACCCAGATACCACGCTGGGGCAGGTCCACCGGCGGCAAGCCAAGACGCTCGCCCCAGCCATGCCGGTAGGCGCGCTCGCGCAATCCACGCCAGGCCAGATACAGCAAGGCGAACGGGGTCAGGAGATACAACAGGGCACTGTATAGCCGGCGCATACCGTCAGGATGCAGAGGATTGGCGATCAGCCGCAAGCCGCGGCAGTACCGTTTCCACCGCCTCTGTGGTCAGCCAGATTCGCTCCAGGTCCTTGCCGGTCCAGCGACGCGCCCAACCCAGCATGGCTTTCAGCCGACGTTTGATCACATGGCCACGGCGCAGAACCTCCAGGACAGCCTGGGGTGGCGCCTGTTCCAGATAGTGATTCAGCAGACGGCAGCAGAGCGCGCGTTTCTGATTGCCTTCGAAGGCCTTGATCGCGGTCGCCGAATGCACCAGCAGCATGAGGTCCATGGCCTGCCGCGCGGGCAGTGTCAGGGTCTGATCCAGTGGCTCTTCGAAATCGATACGGTAGAGGTCATCGTTCCACTGCGTGTGGTTACGAAGCTGCGCGCCACCATGCCAGTGACCCTGGCGATGGAAATCCGCGAGTTCGGCGGCCACGCGGCAGGCCAGATCCGCCTGTCCGGAGGCATCCAGTGAACGCATGATCTGGGTCAGCGGCGGCCCCACGTCCTGCATGATCAGATGATCATCCGACACCAGGATCACCTCCGGCACCGGCTGATCGCGATCGCGCAGCGCACGCAGGCGCGCTGCCTCGTAATGCAATTGGTCAGCCTCCCCCAGACGCAACGGACCCAGGCGAGGCCAGTGTCCGGCGAGAAAACGCACCAGCAGCGCGCCACCAAGGGCTCGCGGCAAACTGCGCCCCGGCGCGGACTGCTTGACCATGTACCGCTGACCGGCATGCTGCAGAGCGTATACACGTCGCCTGGCGGAAGCCGCCTCACGGTAAGCCAGCCCGCGTATCGCCTCGATGTCCGACTCGTTCCGCTGACCGCTCGAACGAGCATGATCGGACAAGCCCTGCTGCCCCATCAATCCGGAATCTCTGTCTGCGAAGTTCATCATCCGGCATCCTGCCCGGCATCGGCTCCGGCGCGGACTCGCCTGATCAGGTCGGTAGTCGAGCAGCCATCAAGAAAATCCAGCACCTCGACGTAACCGCCATTGGCCGTTACCTGCCGGTAACCAACGATGTCTTCGGGTCGATAGTCCCCGCCCTTGACCAGGACGTCGGGGAGCACCCGCTCGATCAGGCGCTCGGGCGTGTCCTCGGCGAACGGCACCACCCAGTCCACCGCCGCCAGCCCCGATAGCACCGCCATCCGGTTCTGTACCGAATTGACCGGTCGCTGCGGCCCTTTCAGCCGGCGCACCGACTCGTCATCATTAACCGCCACCAGCAGTCGGTCACCGCGGTTGCGGGCCTGCTCGAGGTAGGCGACATGGCCGGCGTGCAGCAGATCAAAGCAGCCGTTGGTCATGACCACCCGCTCCCCATGGGCGCGGGCATCCGCCACCGCCTGCAGCAGGCTCTCCTCGGTCAGTACACCGCGACCATTTCCCTCGCTTTCATGCAGCGCGCGCCGCAATTCGGACACGCTGACCGTGGCTGTCCCCAGCTTGCCGACGACGATGCCGGCGGCGATATTGGCCAGCGCCGTCGCTTGCGGCAGTTCCAGGCCGGCAGCCAGCCCGGCGGCCAGGGTGGCGATCACGGTATCGCCGGCACCGGTCACATCGAACACGTCTCGAGCCCGAGCCGGCAGGTGCAGGTGCTCTCCGTCCGCCGACAGCAGGCTCATGCCCTCTTCGCCTCGGGTGACCAGCAGAGCCTGAATGCCGCTGTCACGGGCCAGTTGACGACCTCGTTCGAGCAATTCATCGTCGTTTTGACAGTGGCCAACCACGGCCTCGAACTCACTCAGGTTTGGCGTCGCCAGGGTCGCGCCCCGGTAGCGGCTGAAATCACTGCCCTTGGGATCGACCAGCACGCGCAGCCCGGCGGCAACCGCGGCCTGGATCAGCGGCTGCGGATCACGCAGCGCGCCCTTGGCATAATCCGACAGCACAAGCACACCGGCATCGGAGAACGCCTCCTGCAACAGGGGAATAAGGTCCGTGGCCGTGACGTCGCTGAACGCATCCTCGAAGTCCAGCCGAATAAGCTGCTGCTTGCGACTGATGATCCGGAGCTTGGTGATGGTTGGCGCGGAGGGGTGGCGCAGAAACCGGTTCGAGACACCGGCCTGCTCCAGCAGCCGCTCAAGAGACTCGGCAGTGGCATCGGACCCGGTAACGCCGCTCAACGTGGCCCTGACGCCAAGGGCGGCCAGGTTCAACGCGACGTTACCGGCACCACCGGCACGGACCTCATCGTCCCGCACGCGTACCACCGGCACCGGCGCCTCCGGCGAGATCCGACCCGTATCACCGTGCCAGTACCGATCCAGCATGAGGTCACCGGCCACCAGGACACGGACATTGTCGAATTCGGGCAATTGCAGCTTCATGGTGGCGTCGCAGGGCTCCTGAACCGGCGGAAATTCGTTGCGGAGTATATCATTGGCACCAGTTCGGCGATTGAAGCCGTACCGCAGGCTGACTATGTTTGCAGCCCGTTCCCATGCATCCGCAGAAGCGCGCCCTGGAGGCCTGATTGAGCGATACGCAGGACAACACCCCGACCCATCCGGCTCATCCCCGCAACTGGGGCCAGTTGTTGATCCTCGGCCTGCTCTGGCTGCTGGCTCGTCTGCCCTGGCGTGCAGCGCTGAAAATCGGCCGTGTCGGCGGACGCCTGAGCTATCACCTGCTGTCCGAGCGTCGACGCATTGCCCGGCGCAATATCCAGCTCTGCTTCCCGGAGCTGTCTGGCGATGAGCGCGAGGCGATGGTGCGGCGCAATTTCGGCTACGTCGGCCAGGGCATCGCCGAGGCCGCGCTGGCCTGGTATGGCGGCCCGGCCGTGGACAGGATTCCCTGCACCGTGACCGGCCTGGAGCACCTGAAGGCCGAACAGGACAAGGGCCGCTCGGTGATCCTGCTGTCCGGCCATTTCGTGTCCATCGAACTCACCGGCCGACTGGTGCATCCGCATCTGGAAATGGCGGTCATCTACAAGCCGCTGGTGAAACAGCCCCTGCTTGACCGGTCGATGCGCGAGGCAAGGCTGCGGCGCGGGCATCCGGCAGTTATTGCCAAGGACGACATCCGCGGCATCGTGCGCACGCTGCGCCGGGGTATCCCTGCCTGGTATGCCGGTGACCAGAACTACCGCACCAAGCAGAAGGTGTTCGCACCATTTTTTGGCATTCCCACCGCAACGGTGACGGCGTTGAGCCGGTTGTCACAAATGGGCAGGGCCAGCGTAGTGCCGCTGTTCTTCAACGCGAAACCGGACGGTTCCGGCTATGAAATCCGGCTGCTTCCCGCGCTGGCCGATTTCCCCAGTGGCGATCTCACCGAGGACGCCGCGCGGATGAATGCAGTGCTCGAGCAGGCGGTTCGCCAACACCCGGACCAGTACCTCTGGATCCACCGGCGGTTCAAGGACCATCCGGAGAATCTCGACATGTATCCGAAAGTGCCGGATCACCGGGAAGTTCGGCGCACGAAAAAACGCCGCCCGAAGGCGGCGTCGTGATCCATCGCACCTGTCGAATCAGCGGACAGCCTTTTCCTTGACGTAACTGCCAGGGGCATCCTCGATGGCCTTCAGCTCGCCGTCGCCCGGGATGCGGGGATCGACCTTTGCCCCGGCCCGACGCACCAGCCACTTGTTCCATTCGGGCCACCAGGACCCATCGGTGTGCGTGGCGGCATCCAGCCAGGAATCCGGATCCTTCGGATTGCGGGAATTGGTCCAGTAGCCGTACTTGTTCTTTGCCGGCGGGTTGATGACACCGGCAATATGTCCCGAACCACCAAGGATGAACTTGGACTGCCCACCGAGCAGGTGCACGCCGCGGTAGCACGTCTTCCACGGCGCAATATGGTCTTCGGCAGCGGAGATGAAGCAGTTCGGGATCTCGACCTTGCCCAGGTCGATGGGGGTATCGCGGATCACCAGTGCGCCGGGATCCTTCAGCTTGTTCTCCTGGTACATATTGCGCAGGTAGAAGCTATGCATCTTGGCCGGCATATTGGTGCAATCCTGATTCCAGTAAAGCAGATCGAACGGGAACGGATCATCACCCTTCAGATAATTATTGATGAAGAAGGACCAGACGAGATCGTTGGCGCGCAACGAACTCATGGTCGCCGCCATCGAGGTGCCCTCCAGGAAGCCCTTCTCGTCCATGCGACGCTCCAGCGTCGCCAGCTGCTCCTCGTCAATGAACAGCTCGAGCTCGCCCGGATGCGTGAAATCCAGCATCGCGGTGAAGAAGGTGATGCTCTTGACCCGATCGTCCCCCTTGGCGGCCATATAGGCCAGCGTGGTGCCCATCAGGGTGCCGCCGAGGCAGTAACCGACCGCGTTGATATCGCTCTCGCCGGTGGCCTTCTCGACCGCATCCAGCGCTGCCAGCGGGCCTTCCATCATGTAATCGTCGAAGCCCTTGTCCGCATACTCGCGAGTCGGGTTCTTCCATGACACGGTGAACACGGTGTGGCCCTGCTCGACCATGTACTTGATCAGCGAATTTTTCGGCTGCAGGTCCAGGATGTAATATTTGTTGATCCACGGCGGGATGAACAGCAGCGGCCTCTTGTAGACCGTCTCTGTCACCGGCTCGTACTGAATCAGCTGGATCAGGTCGTTCTGGAACACCACCTTGCCCGGGCTCAACGCCAGGTTCTTGCCGACCTCGAAGGCTTCCGTATCGGTCATCCGGATATTCAGCCGACCGTCGGTCTCGGACAGGTCATTAAGCAGGTTCTTCAGACCCTTGAGCAGATTGTGGCCCTTGGTCTCCAGCGTCTTCTCCAACACCGCCGGGTTGGTCGCCACGAAGTTGGTCGGTGACAGGGCATCGACGAACTGCCGGGTGTGAAACGAAATCTTGCGCGCGGTCTTGTCATCCAGACCTTCGACGTTATTGACGGTGGAGTGGATGTAATCAGCCGCAAGCAGATAGCTCTGCTTGATGAAGTCGAACAGCGGATTCTCTTCCCAGGCCTCATGCTTGAAGCGCTTGTCGCCGGCATCCGGGCTGATCACCGGATCCTGCTGATGGCCCCAGAAGCGCAGCGCGGCATTATTCACCAGTTGCAGGTAATCCTGCCAGAACGCCATCTGTGCCCGGGCGAGCTCAATCGGATTCGCCAGCAGCCGGGTGTTGAGTTGCTGGAAAAGCCCGCTCATGTGCATGGCGTCATCCATGTCGATGACCTTGGCCTGCTGCTGCTGATCGAGGAACGACTTCACCAGTTCCTGGCTACGGTCCGTGATATCGACCAGGGTCCGGGATAATTCCGCTGCGCTATTCTCGTCGGCTTCAGTCGGCTTGTCTGACATGATTTCCATTCCTCACTGCGGGCCCCGTATCGAGGCGAAAGCTTATGCCATCACTGGCGAGCAGCACATCATACTGCACAGCAACAAAACGGCACAAGCCGAAGCTTGAATGGCAAACAACTGATAAAGCAACATTTTTTGAAATGGCCTAATGGATAGCTTACTGGGAATCAGACAATCTGCTGCGATGCAGCATTCCAGGGCTGCGGTTCTGTCCGAGAAACTCGGCTTACCGCTCATGCCGCCGACGGCCACACCGGAGGGACTGTTCCTGGATGACAGTCCGCAGGGCCTGGCGTTGGTGGATGGTCGAGCCGGAGCACCGGGTGCGGTGCGCGTGGACTTTCTCAACCCGCGGGTCCTGCACCGTTTGCGCCGCGTGGGTATCCGCTCCGAGCTGCTGATCCGCGCCGTAGGGATAAAAAAGGGACGCCGACCGCGTCTGGTTGACGCCACCGCTGGTCTCGGTGGTGATGCGCTGATCCTGGCGCATGCCGGATGTACGGTGACTCTGATCGAGCGCTCCCCGATCGTCGCCGCCCTGCTTGCCGATGCCATCTGCCGCACTGCGGCCACCGATCCGGGCAATCCGGCGGCAGCACTCCAACTGGTGGAGGCCGACGCCACAAGCTGGTTGGCAGGTCTGGCGGAACCAGCCAGGCCGGATGTCGTCTATCTGGACCCCATGTACCCTGATCGCGGCGATGCTGCCGCGGTGCGCAAGGAGATGCAGCTGCTCAAGCAGTTGCTGGGCAGCGATGAACAATCCGCACCAGGACTTCTCCAAGCGGCGCTGGCGTCGGCACGCCAACGGGTCGTGGTCAAACGTCCGCGCAAGGCGCCATTGATCGACAGCCCCAACAGGCCTTCGCATCAGATCAGTGGACGCAGCACCCGATTTGACGTCTACGTGCTTCACTCGTAACCGGAGGTCACTCACCCATGAGCCACGCCCCACAACCGAGAACCGGGCTGTCCCCCGAATCCCTGGCCGACAGCGTCAGCGTCGGCGTTCCGACGATCGGTCCCGGCGGCGTCGCATGGCTGGAAGCGGATCCACGAAACGGCGGCAAGGTCGGTATCCGCGTTATCGCAGCAGGAAGCCGAACGTCGGCGCGACTGGTTGATCACGACTGGAATGTTCGCAGCCGGGTGCACGAGTACGGCGGCGGTGCACTCTGGGCCGGTGCCGGCCGTTACCACTGGTATCTGGTCGACGAATCCAGCCAGTCACTCTGGGGCATCGTGCGCACCGGCGATGCGCCCGTCTGTCTGCTCAAGGGTGAGAGCGATATCGCGCTGGGTGATGGGCATGTCGATGCCGAAGGCCGCCGCATGGTGCTGCTGCGTGAGGACAAGCAGGCCGACCGAACCCAGGTCATACTGCTTGACCCCAAGGCGCCGGATACGCCGATCGTTCTCGAGAACGAGGCGGATTTCTGTGCCGCCCCGCGGCTCAGTCCGGACGGCCGCCAGGCTGCCTGGATCATCTGGGATCACTGCACCATGCCGTGGCAAGCCACGCGGCTGCGCATCGCCGATCTCGATACGGGCAGGCAACGCACCATCGATGATGCCGGACATTCCATCCTCGAGCCGCGCTGGACTGACGCCGGCGACTTGCTTGTACTGAGTGATCGGGCCGGTGCCTGGTGCCCCAACCGCGTGACCGGCGATGTATTGCAGCCTCTGTGTGATGCGACGGATGACCACGCGCGACCACCGTGGCAACTGGGCGGCGGCCATTACGGTCAATTGCCGGATGGCAGCCTGCTGGCCATCCGCGTCGCGCAGGCGCGATGCAAACTCGTCCGCCTGCATTCCGATGGCAGCGAACAGGATATTCCCGGACCGGAAAACGACATCGAGGGCCTGCGACTTGATGGCTGGACCGCCGTCTATCTGGCAGGCAGTGCCGAGAGCCCGAGAGACGTGTTCCGCCGCGATCTGGAAACCGGCCGCGTCGAGCGACTTTCGGGACAGGCGCCGGAGAGCCACACCGCCGGCTCTTTCGGCAGTGCTGAACTGGTGATGACGCGAACAGACTGCGGCCCCGTCTACGGCTTTCTTTACCGACCGGACACTGCCGGCAAACCGCCCCTGCTGGTGCGGGCCCATGGCGGTCCCACCGCCATGAAAAGCCCGGTCTTCTCGCCGGACACGCAGTTCTGGCTCAGTCATGGCTTTGCAGTGCTGGATGTGAACTACGGAGGCAGCAGCGGCCACGGTCGCGCCTACCGGGAGCGACTGCGCGGCGCCTGGGGCCGGATCGACAGCGACGACTGCGTGGCCCTGGCGCAGGAGCTTGCCGGGCAGGGCCTGGTCGATGCGGAGCGAATGGTGATCAGTGGCAGCAGTGCAGGCGGCCTCACCGTGCTCAACGCCCTTCAACATGGCGTCTTTGCCGGCGGCACCAGCCGTTACGGTGTCACGGACCTGCTGCGGCTGG
>SL_7KL_010_BRINEDRAFT_10001779_pt1 | contig 10207 bp, 3 predicted proteins | sample SodLak_010_BRINE_FD_10663 | JGI IMG/M metagenome (IMG submission 10663)
AATTTTAAAAGATTTGGTTGTTCCAGCTTCAGGAACAAAAATGGTTAAAAATTTTGACGGGTTATACGAGTACTGGAAGGAAGTGCTTGATACTAGCGAACTGAACAAGAAATTTTACCAGGATCTTTTAAACTGGTATTTCTGGGCAATAGATAATGTTAGATTTCCTAATGAGCCGACTCTTGAAGATGCTCATAGACAGAGTAAAGACCATGGAGAAATGAAACAGGAGCATCGCGCAACTAATGTTATACGTCTGCTGACAAGGTTGCTCTTCGTTTGGTTTATTAAGGAAAAAGGTTTGATACCTGAAGAGCTTTTTGATCTTAAAACTCTTCAAAGGGATATCCTAAATGATATTAGTCCTTATCATGAAGAAGGTTTGCTTAAAGAAGCCAATAAGGAGAGTATTTATTACAAAGCAATTTTACAGAATCTCTTTTTTGCTACACTAAATTGTCCGATTGAAGCAAAAAATACCGATAACCGTGAACGTGGATTCCGAAGACCGAAAGGGAACTTTGGAGCCACTTTTTTGATGCGGTATGAAAAACATTTTAAGAACAAAGAAGCTTTTTTGGATCTAGTAAACAATAAAGTGCCGTTTCTGAACGGTGGTTTGTTTGAGTGTTTGGATATTCGTGGTGAAAAAGAAGATAAAGAAGACCGGATTTGGGTGGATGGTTTCAGTGACAATCTCCCCAAAGAGCATAAACTTATTGTTCCGGACTTCCTCTTTTTTGGAGTGGAGGAGCATGTAGATTTGAGTGAAGAGTATGGACTAAAAAGTAAAAAATATAAAGAAGCTGCCGTAAAAGGACTTTTGAATATATTTAATTCTTACAAGTTTACCATTACTGAAAATACCCCAATTGAAGAAGATGTAGCCCTTGATCCTGAATTACTGGGTAAAGTATTTGAAAACCTGCTAGCCAGTTACAACCCGGAAACAAAAACCACTGCCAGGAAGCAAACCGGTTCGTTCTATACACCGCGTGAAATTGTAAACTACATGGTGGATGAAAGTCTGATCGCCTACCTAAAGAACACGGTTGAGGATTGGGGAATCTCAGAAGAGGAACTGGATGAAAAATTGCACCAGCTTACTTCCTATGAAGAGACCGTTCCTTTTCAAGGAAATAAAGAGCTTCACCGCGAGATCATTACAGCTTTGAGTAATTGTACTATTTTGGACCCTGCCTGTGGCTCAGGGGCATTTCCAATGGGGATTTTACAGAAGATGGTACACATTTTGCAAAAGTTGGATACTGATAATGAGGTTTGGAAAGAAGTACAAAAGGAGAAAGCAAGTAAAGAAGCAGACCGTGCCATTTCTGAAATTGAGGATAAAGAAGAACGCGGACAACGATTACAGGAAATAAATGAGGCTTTTGACGAACGCATGAATGCCCCAGATTATGCACGAAAGCTGTTCCTTGTTGAGAACTGTATTTACGGCGTGGATATACAACCGGTGGCCACACAAATTTCCAAGCTTCGGTTCTTTATCTCCCTGGTGGTAGAACAGAAAGTTGGAGAAGATAAGAGTGATAATTTTGGAATCCGACCGCTCCCTAATTTAGAGACCAAATTTGTGACGGCCAATACACTAATTGATATAGAAGACATGAGCTCACAAGGCTCTCTTTCTTATACAAAAGAGGTCGAAAAATTACATAATGAGCTTAAAAATGTAAGAAGCAAGCTATTTAGTGCTAGATCTACAGAAACAAAGCACAAATATCGTCAAAAGGATGAAGAGCTTCGTAAAGCTATTAGTTTAGAGTTAAAGAACTCTGGTATGCCGGCTGAATCAGCTGATAAATTGGCAAAATGGGATCCTTATAATCAAAATGAATCCTCCCCATTTTTTAACCCGGAGTGGATGTTTGATATATCTGATGGTTTTCAAATTGTAATAGGGAACCCACCATATTTAAAAGAGCGTGACAATGCATCATTTTTTGATCCAATTAATAAATCTAAATTTGGTCAAAATTGGCATCAGGGTAAAATGGACTTTTGGTATTACTTCATGCATAGGGCTATTGACCTATCCATTAGCGAAATTTGTTTTATTACCTCAAGATATTGGCTTAACAGTGACGGTGCTAAAAAATTGATTTCTCGTATTTCCGATGAAGTAAATTTTGTAAATATCCTTGATATCGGAAAGTTACAAGTATTCGATGACGTTGCAGGGCATCATATGGTCTCTCATTTATCACAAAAAAAACAAGATAAATTTACATATATAAAAATTGAAAAAGATATAAGTGAAATTGGAAGATTAGATAAAAGTGAAAACGTTGAGAAAAAAACTTTGTCAAATAGTGAAGTATTTAGTCAGAGTAATGAAATAATCTTGGAGAAGGACATATTTGCCTATTTGAATAACACTGAAAATCTGGGGGATTTATTTGAAGTGTCACAAGGCGTTATTGAAGCAACGGATAAAATTTCATCAAAGCAACTTAGAAACTCAAGCTTTAATTCATTTGAAGTCGGGCAAGGAGTATTTGTTTTATCTGAAGTTGAAATGACAGAACTAAATCTAAATAGATTTGAAAAAGAATGTATCAAACCATATGTAGATCCAAGTAACGTGCATAAATACTGGATAAATAATAGATTTAATGATTATCTCATTTATTCTGATAAAGTACTAAAAAGTAAAATTGAAGATGATCCGAAATTTATAAATCTAAAAAGGCATTTAGATAGAATGTCTCCTTTTATAACATCTTCGAACCAACCATATGGTCTGCACAGGGCGCGAAAAAGAAAATATTTTGAAAGACCTAAGATCATATTCAAAAATATGTTTGCTAAACCTGAATTTGATTATGATGAATCAAAACTCTATTTCGGTATGTCCTTTTCCTCAGTTATTAGTAAGAATAAGGGTTATTCACTAAAATATTTATTAGCTATACTGAATTCCAGTTTTGCTCACAAATGGTTTTTCATAAATGGGAAACAGAGAGGTATAGGGGTAGATATTGGTGTAAAGAAATTGCGTTCTTTTCCAGTAAAACTAACGAATTTTGAAATTCAAAATCTCGTGACTCAATTAGTTGATATAGCTAGGTTTAGTAAACGAGAATTGCAGGATTATTCTGAACCGATATTTGATGTAATTGATTCACTAATTTTAAATTTGTACTTCCCCAATCATTTAGATGTAAAGGGTATTGGTATAATCACCTTATTACAAGAATTAATTGGCAATATCATAAATGAAGATGCCTTTGAAAAACTAAGTTATCCTGAAAAATTAAGTTTGGTTAAAAGATTAGCACGAATGTTTTCAGATCAGGAGAATGAAGTCCGCAAGCGCATCAACAGCTTCTCCGAAAAAAGCCCGGATATTTTGAAGCCTATTTTGGATGGATAAAGCAGAATTTTATAGAAATAATTAAATCATCTTTAATATGGAGACAACATCTACACTATTAACCAAAATAGAAAACAAAGAAATAGTATTACCGGAATTTCAGCGTGAGTTTACCTGGAAAAGAAAGCAAACACTGGAACTCATAGATTCATTACTTAAAGAATATCCTATTGGTTCACTTTTGTTATGGAAAACAAAAGAGGTACCGGCATTAAAAAACATGCCCGACTTTGAACCTGACGGAAGAGTTGAAGTTTTACTGGATGGACAGCAGAGGCTCACAGCATTGTATTTGTTAATTAAAGGTGAAATACCACCCTACTATTCAGAAAAAGATCTTGAGAGCGGTAAAGACCCGAGAAACTTATACTACAACCTCGAAACCCGTGCTTTAGGGTATTATAAGGAGATGGAGATGGGAAGTAATCCGAGGTGGGTTAAGGCTTCAGATTGTTTTTCTAACAATTCCGTGAAAGTGGATAAGATTGCAGCAGAAATTGCTGAAAGTGACACAGAGAAATTTAAATCATATGTCAAGCTAAACAAGAATTATGATGACATACGTGGAATATTAGATAAAGGCCACTCGCTTATTTATGTCAAAGAGGATTCTAACCTTAAACATGCCTTAACCGTTTTTGACAGAGTAAACAGTGGTGGAACACCGTTGGGTGAGGCTGATATTGCTTTGGCTCATATGTGCAGTCACTGGGCTGATACAAGACGTGTATTTAAAGACAAATTAAATGAACTTGAAGAGCATGGGTTCCAATTTGATCTGACATTTTTAATCCGGGCAATGAATGCCGTTATAAATGGAAGGGCTGAGTATAAGATACTGCATGATAATACAGAAGAGGACTTAAAAGCAGGATGGAAAGTTTTAAATGTGCTTTTAGACTATCTGATTAATGTTTTAAAAGACCGTGCATATATTTACAGTACAGATGATCTGAGAACGTTCAACGTGTTAATTCCGGTACTCGGATATTTAGCACAGAATGAGTTGAAGTTTCAGGACGATAGGAATCTAAGAAAACTTTTGTACTGGATGTATGCAGCTTTATATCAATCAAGATATGGCGGAAGCGTTGATCAGAAACTTGAAAAAGATCTTGGTTGTTTGAACTCAGATACACCGCTGGATGATCTAATTGCTGTTCTAAAAGAAGACCAAGGAGATCCAAAGGTCAGTGCTCAAAATCTGGACGCAAGAGGTGTCAGTCACCCATTTTATAACATGAGTTGTATCCTCATACGATCAAAAGGAGGAGTAGATTGGTCAAATGGATTGAGTCTTGCAAAGCCAATTGGACAAAAATATAGTATTGAACGCCACCACATTTTTCCAAGATCTATACTGACAGGTGAGGGTGGTTATGATCCGGGTAAAAACTTAATGGATAGTAAGCGAGTCAATGAAATTGCAAACCGTGTACCACTTACTAAAAGTGGTAACATGGATATCTTTTACTCTAAACCGAAAGAATACCTTCCTAAAGTCCAACATAATAACCCGGGAAATTTAGAGCAGTTTATGATCCCCATGGAGGAAGAATTATGGAACTTAGATCGATACGAAGAATTTCTTAGAGAGCGTAGAAAATTGATTGCGGATTCAATCAATGAGTTTATGGCAAGTTTACTTGAAAAGAAGTCTGGTGACCAGGTTAAGGAGATAAAATCAACTAAAGAAATTATCAAATCTGGAGAATCGGATAATGTTGAATTTAAATCAACATTACGCTGGAATGTTCATGCAGAAAAGATGGATAAAAGGATGGAACACGCCGTTCTCAAAACCATCGCTGCTTTCCTGAATACCGATGGCGGCACACTATTAATTGGTGTTAAAGATAATGGTGATATTTTTGGCGTGGAGAAAGATGGACTTCAAAATGATGATAAGTATGGCCTGCACTTAACCAATCTAATCAAAGACAAAATTGGTGTGCAGCACATGCGTTTCATAAAGTTTAATTTCGAAGAGCTTGAAGGCAAGAAAATAGTTCGCATAGACTGCAAAAAGAGTGTGGTTCCGGCATACCTAGAAAAAGATAATTCCGAACTCTTCTATTTAAGAAGTGGGCCGGCAACTTCTGAGTTGCCAACAAGTGAGATACACAGTTATGTGAGTGATCGGTTTTACCAGTCATGAAAATTCGTATCCAATAAGAGTTACTTAATCACACTTAAAAAAAGAAAGCTTTTAAGATATTCACTCCGGACAATTTACAGCTTGTAAAAGGGGGTCATCTGGGACTCACTCTGGAATCTCGACTATTTTGGAGCCAGCGAACTGGGGATTACCATTCGCGATGGAGGAAACTTAACTAAAGCTGAGCCGTTGATTTTGAGGAGTTAAGAGCGGATTTAATAAAAGCTAAAAATATCTACTTGTCCAATGTATATATCCAAGATAGAGCTGAGTAATTTTAGAAATTTTAAAGAAGAGACTGTTTTATTTAATTCAGGCTTAAATGTAATTATTGGGCACAATAATTCCGGGAAAACAAATTTATTGAGAGCATTGCAGTTGGTGTTAGACCGAAACAATAACATTAAACCGACTATAGATGATTTTTGTAAAAATATAAAAGACTTTAGTAAACCTCCTTCGATTCAGATATCTGTCATAATTCGACAAGAAGAGAATGAACCTGATGATGATTTTAATGTTGTCTATGACTGGTTGATTGATAGTAAACCAAATTATTTAGCACAGTTAACATATTCATTTGAACTACCTCTTAAGCATCTTGATGAATACGAAAACTTAATTAAAGATTTTAAAGATCAGGACGGCAATTACGATATAGATGCTTGTCTCAGAACTATTCAGAAGAAATTTCTATCTAAATATGTTTCTAGAATATACGGTGGGCAGCCTTCTAAGAAAGAAAAAGCATCCAGAGAAAATTTAGATAGATTTGACTTTCAATTCCTTGCAGCTATTCGAGATGCAGAACGAGAGATGTTTTTCGGGAATAATACAATTTTAAAAGATGTACTGAATTACTTCATAGATTATGATATATATAAAGGGAGAAGTATTGAAGAACTTTCAGAGCCCGAATTGACAGATTTAAAACAAAGAGAAGAAGATTTTAGCAATAATTCCAAAGTGGTTTTGGAGAGTCTTATCGAGAGGATCGATAAAAACCAGATTCTAAAATATTCGGAAGATACCGGTGCAGATAAAGGTGGGATTCCCAATTTTGATGCAAATGTATCTGAACAGGATTTATTATTTGCTTTGAGGTTAATTGTCGAAAAAGCAGGTTTAAAAATTCCAATCAATAATAATGGTTTGGGTTATAACAACCTCTTATACATCGCCCTTATCTTGGCAAAGATGCAAATGGAGGTCTCAAAATCTTTCATGGGGGATAATGCAAAGGTGTTTCCAATTCTGGCTATTGAAGAGCCAGAAGCACATTTACACCCTGCATTACAATCGAAATTCTTGAAGTTTTTGGAAGAAAATCTTAAAACCAATAAACAGGCAAGACAAGTATTTGTAACATCTCACTCTACACATATCACTTCAGCTGTTGAACTCGATTCAATAATCTGCTTATATACCGATACAGACTCTAATTTCAGGATTGGCTATCCTGGTAAAGTTTTTTCGGATAGTAATGATGATGAAAGTTCAAAAATTTATGTGCAACGGTTTTTAGATGCTACTAAATCAAATATGCTTTTTGCAGAAAGAATTCTATTTGTGGAAGGTCTTTCCGAACAACTTCTGATACCATGCTTTGCTAAATATTTGGGTTTAGAAGATTCGCTGATCAATAATCATACGGCAGTCATCAGTGTTGACAGTAGAACCTTTAAACATTTTTTAAAAATCTTCTCGTTTGAAAAAGATGAATCCCCTCACGCAATTAAGAAAAAAATAGTCTGTATCACCGATGCAGATCCCACCGCAAAAAAAGGAAATAAATGGGGGGCTGTATTTCCATTTTCGCTAGAGCAGTATGACGAGAATAAGCCACTGTCGACTCATGTTCAGAGTCTTAAAACAGAGTATGATGAGAAGTATGATAATATCTCCGTTTTTCATCCAATAGATGGAAAAGGGAAAACACTTGAATATGAACTAGCACTTTCCAATCCCAATTCTGAATTACTTGTAACAGATTCCTTTCCTTCCCAAAATAGTGCTCATATCCCAGATAATTTCACCGAATTACAAGGTAAGATCGAAGGTGAGACAGAAGATATGATAACAAAATATCAGGAGATGAGAGGGATAGAAGAGATTGAGGATGATGAACTTTTAGCAGGGATTTCAGCTTCATCGTGGGAGAAATCCGAAAAAAATAAAGCCTTAATTGCCGCTATTTATTACACCATAGTTAAGAGTGCAAAAGGAGAGCACGCATTTTTTCTTGAAAAACAATTACGTGAAAACTTGGATAATGAGGAGGAACAATTAGATTTCGCTATTCCAGTATATCTTCAAGATGCATTAACTGAAATAACTACTTGATATGCCTGACTTAAATGATTTACCTGATGTCTCTACTTTGGAAAGTATTGAAACCAGTTTCAAAGTGTATGCAGGCCCTGGAGCAGGTAAGTCAACTTGGCTAATAGAACATTTAGAAAGAGTTCTTAAACAATCAAATCGATTAGCAAGAACAAAACAAATTGCTTGTATTACTTATACTAATGTGGCCGCAGAGGAAATCATCACAAGGCTGGACTGTGATAGATCCAGATTTGACATATCTACAATACACAGTTTTCTATACAGAAATATTATCAAGCCCTTTTCCTATCTGGTTGAAAGTGATGATCAAGGAGAGACTTTATTTGACGTATCAAAGTTGGATGGGCACGAAGAGCATGTTGTTCATGGTGACAGATTAAGAAGATGGATACACACAATTAGCAATGACAATGGGACTAACTATAATTATTTGCAATGGTCCCAAAATAAGCCAAAAACATTAGTAGAGCTATCAAGCATGGATTATGTTTTTGTCAATAATGAAGTTGAATTAATAACCAGAAAAAGACGTGGTGCCAGAATACCTAAATCCAGAAATGAACTTTGGAAATACAAATCAAAGTATTGGTGTGATGGGATATTGCACCATGAGGATGTACTTTATTTTTCTTATCTGATATTGTCTGAAAATCCTGAAGTCCTAAATTTTATCAGAAATAAATTTCCATACATATTTGTTGATGAATTCCAGGATACAACACAATTACAAACTTGGATCTTAGACAGAATCTCTGAAAAGGAGACTATAATTGGAGTAGTGGGAGATTTAGCTCAATCAATATACAAATTCACGGGTGCCCAAAGACAAGATTTCATTTCCTTTAAGGATGGAAATATTCCAGAATATAAAATAGGGATGAACCATAGATCCACGACTCAAATAATCGATTTCCTTAATTTTCTTAGAACAGACATTAATCAGGAATATGGTGATGAAGAAAATGAGGGCGAATCAGTAAAAATACTTATAGGTGAACCAAAACAAGCTATAGTCTGGTTTGGACAAAACTATGAAGGTGAGACCATATTCACACTTACAAGAAGTAATAACTCAGTATTTGAAATTTCAAGTCAATTGGGTACCAGGGGTGAAGATCTTGTTAACGAAATGTACTCCAACGATTCCAATGCTGATAGAGCCAGTTTTATCCACTCAATTCTAAAGGCAATAAAATTTCACGATAAGAATGACTACGCAAACTCCATAAAGGAGATAATAAGGCATTTGAAGAGAGTAAATGATGGGACTGTCTTAAAAATTGAGTTGAGAGATATTGCTATAGATTTGATAAATAATCTCGGAGTTGATAACCGAAATAGTTCCTTATTTGATGTTTACATGAATTTGAAATCAGTAGTGTCAGATGATTTTGGTCTGAACATTGGTTCTGGACTACAGAGTGGGAAAGCAAAAGATTTTTATGAAGGTAATACGATAAATGATCTACTTCCTCATGTGAAAGTAGATACAAAGTCTGATGATAAAATAAGAACTATTCATAGTGCAAAAGGAACTGAGTTCAATAATACCTTGGTACACTTTGAGTCCTTAGATGATTTCAAAAAATATATCATAAATGCTGCTGAATACCTGGATCATGAAGATGATCACGGGAGGATTTATTACGTAGCATGTAGCAGGGCCAAAAAGAGACTCTTTATAAATATACCAGAAGTGACACAACAGGTTTTAACGTATATAAACCGAATGCCAATGGATATAGTAACTTTAGAGGATATATGAACTTGGGACACGTTTGTCCCAAGTTAAATTCGATTTAAAAAGGGAATATTATTATGAGCACTAAACAGCGCTACCTCACTAAATCCCTCTTCAACATATCCAAAGAGTGTGCCTCTCGCCTTTATTATGCGAAAAGAGATGAGTATCCCAGTGTTAAAGACGAAGATGAATTTTTGCAATCACTGGCCGAGGGCGGGATGCAGGTTGGAGAGCTGGCCTGTATGATGCATCCCGGTGGCCGGTCGATCGAAGCGCTGAACAGTACCGATGCGATTGCTCAAACCGATGTGGAGCTGCAAAAAGAGAATGTCACATTGTATGAACCGGCTATTATGTATGATGACAAATTCCTGATCCGTGTGGATGTGTTTGAAAAGGAGGGGAATGACGTCAATCTGGTTGAGGTAAAAGCCAAATCATGGAGCTGTGAGGAAGAGTTCTTTAACCTGAACGGAACAATTAAGGCTACGTGGCAATCCTACCTATATGATGTGGCCTTTCAGTACTGGGTGATGGGTCATGCTCATCCCGACTGGAATAT
>SL_7KL_010_BRINEDRAFT_10001783_pt1 | contig 10195 bp, 13 predicted proteins | sample SodLak_010_BRINE_FD_10663 | JGI IMG/M metagenome (IMG submission 10663)
GTATCAGAAGAAAGTACATTTCCTGCCTTTACGTGAATTCTTTTTTGGTCAGCAATTTTAATAGCTTTTCTAAATAATTCAAAATTTGCAGTAGGAGCAAAATCACCACCATTAAATCTCGCTCGGTTAAGCGAAGAATCGGTTGAGGCAGCCATTGCAATAACAACATCTCTTAATTGAATATCCTCTTGCATTGAGCCAGCACTGCCTACGCGAATTAAGTTTTTTACCCCAAACTCATTGATTAATTCGTGTGCGTATATATTAATTGAAGGTATGCCCATGCCAGAACCTTGAACAGAAATTGGCTTTCCTTGATAAGTTCCAGTAAAACCTAACATGCCTCTTACTTCATTATAGCAAACAGGGTTTTCTAAGAAATTTTCAGCAATCCATTTGGCCCTTAATGGATCTCCGGGTAATAAGATGGTTTCTGCAATATCGCCTTTTTTTGCATCAATATGAATACTCATTTATTTAGATTTAATAGTTATTTTCAGATTCAGTTCCTTCAACAATGGCAACTCCAGAAGAAGTCCCTATTCTTGAAACGCCTAAGTCAATGTAAGCTTGTGCGGTTTTAGCATCCCTAATACCTCCAGAAGCTTTGATTTTTACTTGCTTAGATATGCTTGATTTCATGAGTTTTACAGCCTCAAAGCTTGCACCACCATGTCCAAAACCAGTAGATGTTTTAACAAAATCGGCTCCTGCAGTTTCTGCTAACTTACAGGCTTTAATAATTTCATTGTCGTTTAAATGGGCAGTTTCTAAAATTACTTTTAAAAGTTTATCTTGACACGCAATTTTAACCTCTTTAATATCATTTTCAACACCCTTCCAATCTTTGTTTTTAATCATGGCCTGATTTATTACCATATCAATTTCGTCGGCTCCCATTAAAATTGCTTGTTGAGCTTCAAAGGCTTTGGTTCTGGAAAGATTATAACCCAACGGAAAACCTACTACAGTACAAACTTTTACAGGATTTTGACCTTGAAGAAATTGAGCTGCTAACGGCACGTAAACAGGTGGAATACAAACACTTGCAAAACTGTATTTTATTGCTTCTTTACATAGTTTTTCAATTTGCTCTACAGTGGCTTCAGGATTTAGAAGCGTATGGTCAATATAACTTGATGTATTATTCATTACTTTTTTTTTAAAAGTCAAATATATTTAAAATCAAACGTATTACTGTTGATATTACTCAGGTTTAAGCTAAATTTTTGGGCTTTCGTTGTAAAGTCAACATTTTTAAATTTATATTTGCTTAAAATATATAAATTCTATGAAAAAAATTGTATCTCTATTCATTCTAAGTTTTTTTTTAATTTCTTGTGGCGCTTCAAAAGAAATTAAACAAGAAGAAAAAGGCTTAAACGGCAATTGGAAATTGTTAAGTGTTGATTATCCAGATTCAAGTGGTTTTTTTGATGTTACTCTTTTTGAGGTTGCTTCAGCCAATTGTTTTGAAAGCTCCGAATGGAGTTTTGTGGCTAATAATAATAGAGGCAAGGTTCAGTTGCTAAATAATGACTGTATTGTTCCAGAACAAAATATGGTGTGGTCTTTAAAAGAAAGCAATCAGCTATACTACAGTTTTGATATTTTAGTTAAAATGGCAGATGATGAAAAAGCAAGTAGGCAAAAAAGAGGTTCAAGAATGCAACTAAAACAACTATCTGAAAATAACATGATTTGGGATTTAAATGTCAACTTCCAAGGAAAACCTATGATTGTTGAACTCAATTTTGTAAGATTATAAGTCGTTTACTTTATTAAATTTTAAACAATGAAAAATTATATTTTAAAAATATCCTTAGGCTTAGTCCTTGTCTATTCTGTTTTTGGATGTGACGCCATTAAAAACACAAACAATACCCAACGTGGTGCAACAATTGGAGCTGCAGGAGGTGCAATTCTTGGCGGCATTCTAGGCAACAATGTAGGAAGTGGTAATAATACTGCTTTAGGTGCAGTTATTGGAGGTGTGGTTGGAGGAGCTTCTGGAGCTTACATAGGTAACCGTATGGATGAACAAGCAAAACGTATTGAAGAAGAAATTCCTGGTGCTGAGGTGGTTAGAGTTGGCGAAGGAATTGCAATAACTTTTGATGAAAATTCTGGAGTGTATTTTGATACCAATCAAGATGTACTAAATAAAGATTCTAAGAAATCTTTAGATAAATTAATTAAAATCCTTTTAGAATATCCAAAAACCGATATTGTTATTGAAGGACATACAGACAGTGTAGGTAATCCAAATTACAATATGGATTTATCTAGAAGAAGAGCTTCCTCTGTAGTAGATTACTTGATTAAAAACGATATTTCAAGCAAGCGTTTAACTATGAAGTATTTTGGCGAAGAGCAACCTAAATATGACAACTCCACAGCAGAAGGCAGAGCTAAAAATAGGAGAGTAGAGTTGGCAATTGTAGCGAATGAAGAATTTAAAAAAGAAGCTCAGGAACAAACTTCAGAAAATTAATTGTAAATTTTTAGATTGTAAAAACCACTTGTAAAGTCAAGTGGTTTTTTTATGATTCAATATAGCTTCATATATATAAAACATTAGGCTGAAAATATAATTAATTCAAAAAAGATTATTTTATCTCTATGATAAACATGTAAAACAAAAAATAATAAAGTTCAGAAGTTAAGGTTATTGTGGATAATTTAATTAGAAATGCTTTTCGGATGATTATTTTACGTCTATTTAAATAAAAAATAAAGTATATTAATAATTTTTCAAAAGTGAAGTTTTGCTTATTTTTGAATAAATTTAAAAAATTGATTTTCTTATGGATATAAAATTTAACAGGAATGAAGACTTCAATAAACTGAAAGTTTCAGAATTAAATTCAAAATTAAAAAAAGTTTATTTGGGTGGTGGGGAAAAGCGTATTGAAAAGTTACATTCTAAAGGTAAAATGACCGCTAGAGAGCGTATTGATTTTCTGTTAGATGATCCAAAAGAGGCTATTGAAATTGGTGCTTTTGCAGGTGATGGAATGTATCAAGAACACGGAGGCTGTCCTAGTGGAGGTGTGGTTGTGAAAATTGGCAGTGTATCTGGAAAAAAAGTAATTGTAGTGGCTAACGATGCTACCGTTAAGGCTGGTGCTTGGTTTCCTATTACAGGTAAAAAAAATCTAAGAGCACAAGAAATTTCTATAGAAAATAAATTACCAATTATCTATTTAGTTGATAGTGCGGGTGTTTACCTTCCTATGCAAGATGAAATTTTTCCAGATAAAGAACACTTTGGGAGGATTTTTAGAAACAATGCTATTATGAGCAGCATGGGAATTACCCAAATTGCGGCTGTTATGGGTAGTTGTGTTGCAGGAGGAGCCTATTTGCCTATAATGAGTGATGAAGCATTAATTGTTGAAAAAACAGGAAGTATTTTTTTAGCGGGTAGTTATTTAGTTAAAGCTGCTATTGGCGAAAGCGTTGATAATGAAACGCTAGGAGGAGCAACAACGCATTGTGAAATTAGTGGTGTTACCGATTATAAGGCTAAAGATGATAAAGATGCACTAAATAAAATTAAAAATATTGTTGATAAAATTGGTGATTTTGATCAGGCTGGATTCAACAGGAAAAAAACCGTAAAACCTCAATTAAATCCTGACGACATTTTTGGAATACTGCCAGAAAAGCGAAGTGACCAATACGATATGAAGGAAATTATTCTTCGTTTGGTAGATAATTCTGATTTTGAAGAATACAAAGCTGGCTTTGGACAAACCATTATTACAGGTTATGCAAGAATAGATGGATGGGCAGTAGGAATTGTGGCTAACCAGCGTAAAATTGTAAAAACTAAAAATGGTGAAATGCAATTTGGCGGAGTAATTTATAGCGATTCTGCAGATAAAACAACACGTTTTATTGCTAACTGTAATCAGAAAAAAATTCCATTGGTTTTCTTGCAGGATGTAACCGGATTTATGGTAGGAAGTAAAAGTGAGCACGGAGGAATTATTAAAGATGGAGCCAAAATGGTGAATGCTGTAAGTAATTCTGTAGTTCCAAAATTCACTGTGGTTATTGGTAATTCTTATGGTGCTGGAAATTACGCCATGTGTGGAAAAGCTTACGACCCAAGGCTTATAATCGCTTGGCCAAGTGCCGAATTAGCAGTAATGAGTGGAAATTCTGCCGCTAAAGTTTTACTTCAAATTGAAACTGCAAGACTTAAAGCAAAAGGTGAGAAAATTGATGTAACTAAAGAAAAGGAATTATTTGATAAAATAAAGAATAATTACGATGAGCAAACAAGCCCCTATTACGCTGCTGCAAGAATTTGGACTGATGCTGTGATAAATCCACTGGACACTAGAAAATGGATTTCAAACGGAATTGAAGTAGCTAATCACGCTCCTATTGAAAAAGATTTTAATTTAGGAGTTATTCAAACCTAAATTTTTGTACTTTTTTAAGAAAGCCCATTCATTTTTGATTGGGCTTTTTTAGTCATATACATTTATACTAGTCATTTCAAACAATAACTGATCTTATAACTACTGAGGCGCTTGTAATTTATTTCATAACATTATATAATGTCCGTTTTTTGTTATTAAATTCATATTAAAATGTATAGTTGGTAGGTGCTTCTTTAAAATAAAAGCGTAAGTTTGCGTAAACCAACTAGCTAATATGCATCTGATAACCAAATATATAAAAAATATTTTCTTAGGTAAAAGTAAATTTGGAAGTGACCATAATCAATTGTATTATAATTTCCATGACTTAAGTACTTATATAGACTTCTTAAGTACTCAACCTTCAGATGCTATTAAAAGTCTGGAACATCAGCCTACTTTAAATATGCCCTATTTTGATTCGAAATCAAAGATTTCAGATGTTGAAAATCAATTAGGCAAATCTGTAATTAATGTTGATATTGACACACTATCTGGTTTAAAAATTCTTCACTATAAGAAAATTATAAAAGAGGATACTAAAATAAAATATAACTTTCATTTCTTCAAAAATCGGTTAGTGTTTTATTCAGAAATTTATCCTTATCTAAACAAAGAAAGAAGACGCCAAATGTTTAATGATTTTATGAAAAACCAAAAATCTGACTGTTTTTCCCTTCAAAAAAAATGTGTCTTTGATTATCATGATCAAATAATAGTGGTTGAAAATACTGTAGATTTAAGCTTCCATTATATTTTTAGCAACCCAGACTTAATAAGTGTTTTTCAAAAAGCAAAAGAAGATAATGTAATGCCTTAATTAAACTATTTAGAGTTCAAATGCCATCTGATTAATCATAAAAACAGTACATTTGTGCAAAAATTTTTAAAATGCAAAATTTATCAACTGCTGACTGGAAGAAAGAGATAGAAGGAGATAACGTAGTGATTTTAGACGTTAGAACACCAGAAGAATTCAACAATGGGTATATCCCTAACGCCACGCTAATAAATATTCAAGATCCTGCAAGTTTTACAGATGAAATTCAACAACTTGATAAAAGCAAATCTTATCTCGTGTATTGTCGCTCTGGCAAAAGAAGTATGTTAGCTTGTCAAGTCATGGAAAATCTTGGTTTTAAACATTTAGCTAATCTGGAAGGTGGAATTCTTGACTGGGATGGTGAAATTCAAAAACCTTAATTAATATGAATTATTTTCTTGTTTTTTTTCTTTTTTTTAGCTTTTGTTCATGGAGCCAAATTCAACATGTAACACCAGAAGAAATGCAAGACATTATTTTAAATCAAGAAATTGAACTAATTGATGTTAGAACGGTACAAGAATTTAATGAAGCACACATTAAAGGAGCTCAGAATATGATATTTGATGAGGACTTTGAAGTGAAAATTAAAGATTTAGATAGCACTAAAACCATTGTTGTGTATTGTCAAACCGCCAACAGAAGTAAAATTTGTTCTGAAATTTTACAAGAAAAAGGTTTCCGAAAAATTGTAGAACTTAAAGGGGGTTTAGATCAATGGATTCTAGAAGGTAAACCAACTAAGAGCCTTCAAACTGAAACCGAATGAAATGATTAAACCAATCAAACTTGAAACTAAATTATTGCTTTTTGGAGTTCTAATGGCATTTGCATCTTGCCAAAAAAACAATACCGCTGAAGATTGGCAAGTATATAAGACACCCTATTTTCAAATTGAATATCCTAATGAATTTGAATTTGTGAAGAAAGGGCAACACAATGAAAAAGGAGAAAAAATGCTTCAACAAGCTTCTTTTTTTCTTTATCTAAATGATTCAACTTCTAATGAAAATGGATTTCAGACGAATATTAATTTATTAGTTCAAGATCTTAGTGATTCAACTTATGATTTAAGTAGGTTTTGCAAAGAGTCTGAAAAACAAATAATTAATCTGATAAAAAACTCTTCAATACTAGAAAGTAAAACCATAAAAAATTACCATAGAATTAAGTACAAGGGGGATATGGATAATAGAACTTTATTTTTTTATCAACACTATGAATTGAAAAATAATCAAGCATTTATACTCACTTTTTCCTCTAAAGCAAACGAAGCTGAAAATTATCTTCCTGTAATTGATTCAATTTTTAATAGTTTTAAACTTAAATAAACTTGTATTTTTGATAACTACTTTTCTCAGTTTCATAGAGCTTTGGTTATATTTGCTATTTAATTAAAATTATACAAATGACTATTGATTTTTTTAAGTACCATGGAGCAGGAAATGACTTTATTATGATTGATAATAGGGAGCAATTGTATAGTTTAAGCGAACAACAAATAGCTTTTCTTTGTGATAGAAGATTTGGTGTTGGTGGTGATGGTTTGATTTTGTTAGAGAAGTCTAAAAGCTATGATTTTAAAATGCTTTACTACAACTCAGATGGCAATCAGAGTACTATGTGCGGAAATGGAGGCAGATGTATTGTGTCATTTGCGCATAAGTTAAATTTAATTAAAGAAAATTGTACATTTGAAGCAATTGATGGTTTACATGAAGCATTGGTATTATCAGAGAAAGATGTAAAACTTCAAATGCAAGATGTTAAGAAAATTATTTCAACAGAAAACCAACTTTTCTTAGATACGGGTTCTCCTCATCATATTTTGTTTGTAGATGATGTTGAAATTATTAATGTAAACCAAGAAGGATCAAAAATTAGAAATTCTTCCTTATATGGGGAAAAAGGCAGTAATGTAAATTTCGTAAATTGCTCAGCTAACTCCATTCAGATAAGAACATATGAGCGTGGAGTAGAGGCAGAAACTTTGGCTTGTGGTACAGGTGTCACTGCAGCTGCATTAGCAGCACATTATCAAGGTCATATTACAACTAACTCTATACCTGTTCAGGCAAAAGGAGGACTCTTGAAAGTTGATTTTAAATGGGATAATGTAGAAAATAAATATTACGATATTTGGCTATCAGGCCCAACAAAATACGTATTTCAAGGAATAGTAAAATGCTAACACTTTGTGGTGAATATATACAATTAAGAGCGTTAGAGCCTGAAGATATTGATTTTCTTTTGGCTTTAGAAAACAATGAAGATTTGTGGCATTTAAGCTATACTAATAAGCCATTTTCTAGACATTTACTTATGCGGTATATTGAAAATGCAGACCAAGATATATATCAGGCCAAACAACTTCGATTAGTTATTTCTGACGAACAAAAAACACCTTATGGTTTAGTTGATTTATACGATTTTGATTTTTTAAATAAACGTGCTGGAGTAGGTATAATCATTGATGTTAATTACAGAAGAAATGGATATGCACTTGAAGCACTTCGGTTAGTTACTAAGTATGCATTTTATAGGCTAGAATTACATCAATTATTTGCTTCAATTAATCAAGGAAATAACTCTAGTGAAAAACTTTTCGAAATGGCTGGGTTTACCAAAACCTCAGTTAAAAAAGAGTGGAATTATATAAATCAAGAGTTTTGTGACGAATATCTCTACCAAAAAATAAATCATGTACATTAGAAGAATACTATTAGCAATATCCATTATTGGATTATTCGTTTTAGCTTTTTTTAGCTATCAAATTTATCAAGCAATATTAGGTCCAAATACTAGTTTTGAAGAGGATGAAGTCTATATATATATTGGTTCTAACGATACTTATGAAGATGTTTTTCAAGGCTTAAAACCTTACTTAGATAACATGAGGGATTTTCATCAAGTGGCACAAAAAAAATCTTTTCCTCAAAACTTAAAACCAGGAAAGTACAGAATTACTAAAGGAATGAATAACAATGAAGTGGTAAACTCCTTACGTGTAAATAACATCCCTGTTCAAGTTAAATTCAATAACCAGCATCATCTTCCATTATTAGCAGGCAAAGTAGCCAATCACATTGAAGCAGATAGTTTAAGCTTGCTTGATTCATTTTATGATGAAGAGTTTCTTCAAGCTAATGAACTAACAAAAAATAATGTTATTGGAATATTTATACCCAACACTTATCAAGTTTTTTGGAACACCAGCGCTGAAAAATTTAGAAATAGAATGTGGAAAGAATATCAAGATTTTTGGACTCCACAAAGAAGAGCAAAAGCAAATAAACTCAATTTAACTCCAGAAGAGGTAATTACACTTGCTTCAATTGTACAATCTGAAACAGCTATGGTAGATGAAAGACCTAGGGTTGCAGGTGTTTATGTAAATCGACTTAAAGCTAAAATGAAGCTACAAGCAGACCCAACCCTTATTTTTGCCCTAAAAGAAAGTACTCAAAACTATGATACCATTGTAAGAAGAGTCCTTAATAAAGACAAACTAATTGAATCTCAATATAATACCTATAAATACGCAGGTTTACCTCCTGGTCCAATAGCTATGCCTGATATTTCAAGCATTGACGCTGTATTAAATTTTGAAAATCACGATTATTATTACTTTGTGGCTGATGTTAAAAAACCTGGTTATCATAAGTTTGCTAAAAATTTAAGACAACATAACCAATACGCCAACGATTACAGACAATGGATTAATCAACAACAGGTGTATCGATAATAGTTAGATTTTAAATCAATAAAGAATATCCCACTTATGAAAATATTACTGCTAAGCGATACGCATTCTTATATTGATCAACAAATTATTAAGTATGCAAAAGATGCAGATGAAGTTTGGCATGCTGGAGATATTGGTAGTTTGGATGTAACTGATGAGATTTCCAAAGTGTCTCGTTTAAGAGCTGTTTTTGGAAATATTGACAGTCATGAAATTAGGAAAGAATTTCCTTTGCATCAACATTTTAATGTAAATGGTTTATCAGTTTGGATTACTCATATAGGAGGATACCCAGGAAGATATGCCAAAGGAGTAAAAGAAAAAATGATGCACCAAAAACCTGATTTATTTATTTCTGGACATTCTCACATATTAAAAGTAATGCGTGACTCTACATTTAATTTATTACACATGAATCCTGGCGCAATTGGAATACATGGCTTTCATACTAAAAGAACAATGTTACAATTTGAGGTAAATGAAGGTAAAATCAATGATTTGAATGTAATTGACCTAGGGAAAAGAGGAAAAATAAAATGATTACTTATTAGAAAGCTTTCTTTGTTTATTCATATAATACTCGTCAGTTTCATTCATAGTTTTCTCTGTAGAAGACTGAAGCTGGACAACCTTAACTGATTTTTGTTTTATGGATGAAGTTGGATGTTGTGGTTCATTACATGAGTATTTTAGTAAAACAAAGTTTACCAAAAGCAATATAACTAGAATAATTAGGACTAAAGTCATGTTATAATTTAACTTATATTTATAAGATGTAATGAATTCCCAAAGGTTGCGTTGATATTGAAAATATTTTTATATATCTTCAAAATTTAAAGTAGAATCAATTAGATTAAGATTGATTAATTCACTATTTACACGTTGAAACTCTTTCAGAGTTAACTGATTTTGAGACCATTTTGTGTTTTGAAGCCATTTTTTTACATCTTCAATCTTCTGATCATAATTTACAGCAATTTCGGCAACTAAGCTTTCATTTTCTTTAATCGTAGAAGTGATTTTATTAATTACTTGAAGTAAATTAACTAATACCTTTTGATTGTTATTGTGGAATTGATTAGAGGTAACAATAACAAAACACGGCCAAGGCGTTGGAACATCTTGAATGTGTTTTAGCTTACCTTGGTCAACCAAAGGCTTAGTGGTAAAATGCTCCCACATAAAGTATTG
>SL_7KL_010_BRINEDRAFT_10001784_pt1 | contig 10194 bp, 10 predicted proteins | sample SodLak_010_BRINE_FD_10663 | JGI IMG/M metagenome (IMG submission 10663)
AGGTAGGTGTCCATAGTGGCAGGGTCGGCCCGGCCGGCCGCCACCGTGCCGGCCGGGTCACTCGTCCCAGATGGTGAGCACATGTGCCGGGTAGGTGACCAGGTTGCCTTTGGCGGTGGTGCAGATCACTATAGTGTCTGACCGTCGGGTGATCGGCCCGACCTTCGCTCCGGTGGTGGTGTAGGCGACCTGGCGGCCCCGCCGGCGCTGTGATGTGTGCCCTTCCCGATACGGATCCGCAGTCCGATGATGTCCCCGCTGTCCAAGATCTCTTCGACACGGACGGTCAACGTCTCGAGCGGGTGTGCGCCAAGCCGCCGGTTCAACGCGGCAGGGATGTAGCCGAGGTGGCCACCTCTGGAGGTGGTCACCCGGATCGCCGCCTCGTCATACCTGTTGCCCGGTTCTGGTTCCAAGGTGAGGGTGCTGTCGGGTGTGCAGCTGCGGGCAGCGTCTTGACGGAAGCTGATGCCGGCGACAGGGAGGGTCGCTGGGAGGGGCAGGGGCGTGATGGTGTCCATATATGCACTGTGGGGCGGTGCTGCCTGTGACAGTCGAGACTGTCGAAACACGGGGGTGTGTCACCGTCGGGGGAAACGAGGAGTTGTTGATGGATCTGCATCCCGATCTGGCCGAGTTCATCCAGTCACCTGCAGCGTTGCTGTTCGAACGTGCAGAAGCGATCGAGGAGGAGCTTGCCACTGCTGTGCGGCTGTGGAAGGTGCTCCAAGAGACCCATGTGCCCTGGCTGCTGTCCGGCTCGCGGCGGCAGCTGGCAGAGATCATCGCCGCAGGGTTGCCCGCCCCCCACGTCGATACGGCAGGGGTGGTCTCATCCGAACCGGAATGGCTGGCGGCCCACAGGAAGCTGCAGCGCATCTTGGAGCGTGTGTCGGCGCTGCGGCGGGAGGGGCCCTTACATGTCGCCCCAGGGGTCGCCAAGCTGGAGTTCCGACGTGCCGCTGACCGCACCCTGGCCGACGGGTCGAGGCCGTATCGTGGGGTCGGTGGGGACATAGACCCGGATGTGATGGAGGATCTGATGGTGGGGCAGGCGGCTGTGCTGTGTATCAGGGGGGTGTCGCTCGCCCGTGGTCTCACCCCACCACACCTACCTTCTGACCGGAAGAAGATCGTTTCTCGCTGGTTCACCGCCGCTGAGCAGCTTGGCGGGCCGTTGGAGGTGGAGGGCAGTGCGGCGTTGGCGGCAGGTGTGGGAGAGCCAGGGTCAGCGTTCGATGTGATGGTCGACGCTTTGCGGGTGGCAGGTCTGGTTCTTTCCCGGGTTTCCGAGGCTCAGGTGGAGCGGGGCGGCTGGTTGCGGGAGTATCGGGAGGTGACCGCCGGGCTGCAGGTGGAGATGGGTGTCGAACCGTGGGTGGTTGCGGTTCCTAACAGCTGGTAGCTGCCCTCACCGTTGCTGCCCGTCCAGTTCGGCGGCCAAGGTGGAATAGGCGACGCTGCGGGGGGTGATGGCCGCATCTGCGGGGGTGATGAGGGTGGGGTTGAACCGGGGCGCTTCGAGGAGTAGTACACTCATTGTGGGGCTGACCGGGTGGGCGAGAACCCATCTGCGGGTTGCGGTGGTCAGCTCTTCGAGGGCGCCTTGTTCACACACGATCCCCACAGCGTTCGCTCCCACCCGGGCGTAGTCGCTCAAACTGCCTGCCGGGGAGGCGATCGTTGAAGGTGTAGGGGTGAGGAGCAGGGGGATGACGTGATGCCCGACCCACACTCCAAGCTGGGGGCGGATGTCGAGCGGGCCGAGTCCGAAGGTGATGCGGCTCTGGCGTGTTTCGACGTTCCACCCGGCGGTTTCCAACGCCCGGCAGGTCCGCCACAGCTGGTAGGCGTGGTCGGGGCTGTTCGTCCGTCGCAGCCGTTCCCACAGGTTCTCTGCCACTTCCGGTTGGGTTTCAGGTTGGGGCCGTCCGGTGGGGGCGGGGAGGAGGAACACCTCATCGCCTTGCACTTCCAGGGTGAGGGTGCGTGTGTCGAGGAGGTGGGAGAGCATCTCGACGATGTTGGCAACGTCCAGCCCGGTGCTGTGGGCATACTCGTTCAACGATGCGAGGTTCTCTGCCAGCGTTTCGTGCCGGAGGGTGCGGCTGAGCCGCAGGTCGTCGGTAACGAGGTGGGGCCGCTGGGGTGTGCCGGGGCTGGCCGGCTGCTGTGACGGTTCGGGGTTGGGGGTGTGGGGGGTCATCAGAACAGTTTCGTGAGGTCGTCAAGCTGCCCTTCTCCTCCTACCCGGCTCTCTCCCCCGTCTGTGCTGTCAGACGGGGGTGTGTCAGGTGGTGGGGGAGGGGTGTGGGGTGTGGGGGGTGGTGCTACCTGTGCTTTCTCCTCTGGGAGGTTCTCGAGGAGCTGGGCGACCTTCTCGCGGGTGTCTGGGTCGATGGCGGGGTCTTCTTGGAGGGTGGCGAGGACATACTGGGCTGCTGACAGGTCCTGGTTGGCCTGCTGCCGGACCTGCTGTGCCTGCACGTAGGTCTGTTCGACGGCTTTGAGCCGGGAACGCATATGCCCTTCGACCGCTTCGGCTTTCTGGTCGGCGGTGAGGAACTTGAACGAGTCTTTGGGGTGGAGGCTGGTGGGGGTGCCGGCGCTGGCCCGCATCCGGATCTGGGTTTGTTCCACTTCGCGGTGCAGTGTCCGCACCGTCTCTTGGAACGCTTCGATGGTGGCCGCTGTCCGCCGCACCAGGTGCAGCACTTTCTCGCTGTCTTTCACGAAACCTCGCCCGTCGGCGGCCAGCACCTCCTGGACCTCCTCGAGTGCGAGGGGTCGGTCGGCGAGGGACGGGTCGGCCTGATAGTGGCTACGTGATCTGCTCATACCGGCAGTGTCGGACCGGCATACCAGATCTATGCCCTTGCCCCGCTTCACCTGCCCCGCATCGTAGGTGGTGTCCTCTCCCCACTGCCGAGGTGTTCTGTGTCTCGTCTCTCACCGCCCCCGCATCTCCTCACAGCTGTTGCCCTCGGTGACATCGTCATCTTGCCTGACGGCAGTGCCCGCACCGCCCGGTGTCGGGGGGAGCTGCCTGCCGCCCAGGGTGCGGTCGCCGGGTTCCTCATCGTCGGGGAGATGGAGCTGCTGCTCACGTTGCCAACCGACGCTTCCGGGCCGGTCGATGTGTATGTGCCCCTCGGTTATGTTCCAGACCGGCTGCATGCCGCACAGCTGGTAGCCGAAGGTGCTGCCCGCTACTGGGCTCCGCATCTGCCAGGTGTGTCCGGTGCGATGGGGGAGCTGCTGTTCCGGGTGGTGCGGGCCCCAGGTTCCATCGATCTGAGTTTCTTGCTGTATCGGGGTGCGGAGCTGGTGGTCTACACCCGTTCAACGTTCGCTTGGTCCCAGGACCTTGCGGTGGAGTTCCTGCCACGTTCGGACCGGTCAGAGGGGGAGATCCAACGTTTCGCTTCCACCGTCGCTCCCAGCCCCGCCATCCCCCGACCCCAGCCTGCCACCCCTCAGGAGGAGCGGCAGCCTGCCCGGACGTTGTTTGACACGTTCGCGCGGCCGGTGTGAGGTGTGTGATGCGTTCGAGTTACGCTGACCGTTTCCCTCCCGCTGCTGGCCCGGAGCCCGACGTGTCCGACCTGCCCGCCCCCAGCTCCGACGACCGCACTCCTCGTGAGGTGGTCCGTGCCTACCTGTCTGTGTTGGAGGCGGGCGGTGAGAGTGGGAACGGGGTGGAGAAGTTGCGGGACCGTTCCCGTGTGCTGACCGAACGGGTTGAGGCAGAAGACGACCCGCTCGCGCGTCTCTCGCTGCTCCAGCAGCGTGTCGAGGTGGGCGAGCGGCTGGCGAAGGTGGAGGGTTTGGAGGATGTGGCGGACCTGGCTGCCGCCTTCGTCCAGGTCGCCGGCTCCTACTCCCGCCAGCGTGGCATCTCCTATGCCGCCTGGCGTGAGGTGGGTGTTCCCGCCCGTGTGCTGCGGGAGGCGGGGATCACCAGAGGCCGCACCCGCCCCTGACAGTCAGCTGCCTCCAGGGGTCGGGGTGTGGAGGTGGGTGCGGTTCTCCAGGTAGGTGTCTGCCAGGTGGCGGAGCTGGGACCGGTCGATCCGTTCGTGTTCGAGCAGTGTGTCTGCCACGGTGCGGAGGAGGGGCTGGTGGTTTCCCAGGAGTTCGCGGGCCTCTTCGAGCGCGTCGGTAAGCAGGCGTTGCACTTCCCGGTCCACGTCGCTTTGGGAGCCGGCGACGAGCCGTTCGGGGGTGAGGTGCGCCAGCCCGAGCTCGCTCATCCCATAGTCGCACACCATCGTGGTCGCCAGCCGGGTTGCCGACTGCAGGTCGCCTTGTGCCCCGGAGGTGTAATCCCCCTCGAGGAGGAGCTCTTCTCCAGCGCGGCCTCCCAGACCGACGACCAGCTGTGCGCACAGCTCCTGCCGGCTGTGGAACGCACTGTCGTTGTTCGCCAGCCATGTAGATCCGCCACTTGGCCCCCGTGGGGTGATGGTGACTGCGAGGGGGTCGGGCAGGTGGGGGGAGAGGAGGGCGGCGACGGTGTGGCCAGCTTCGTGCCATGCGGTCAGTTCCCGTTCCTCCGGGGTGGTGAGCGCTGACCGGCGTGCCCGGCCGAGTGCGGTCGTTTCCAGCGCCTCATCGAGGTGGGCGGTGGTGAGTGTTGCAACCCCGGTTTTCGCTGCTTCCAACGCGGCCTGGTTGACCAGCTGGGCCAGGTCGGCTCCGGTCATCCCTGTCGTGCGTTTCGCGAGACGTTCGACATCGAGCTGCGGGTCGAGCTGGTGGTTGTCGAGGTAGAGGCGGAGGATGTGCCGCCGTCCCTCCAGGTTCGGTGGTGGGACGGTGATGGTCCGGTCGAACCGTCCTGGCCGGGTGAGGGCCGGGTCGAGCACGTCGGCACGGTTGGTGGCGGCAAGGACGATCACCCCAGGTGTTTCTTGGAACCCGTCCATCTCTACAAGCAGCTGGTTGAGGGTGTTCTCACGTTCTTCGGTGCTTGCATGTCCACTACCTCGCCGTTTCCCGACCGCGTCGATCTCGTCGATGAAGATGATCGCCCGTTCCTTCTCTCGTGCCGTGTCGAAGATCTTCCGGACCCGTGAGGCGCCGACCCCGACATACGTTTCGACGAAATCTGAGCCGGAGACGGAGAAGAACGGCACGCCTGCTTCCCCGGCGACGGCCCGGGCGAGGAGGGTTTTGCCTGTTCCTGGCGGTCCTTGGAGTAGGTAGCCCGACGGCATCCGGGCGCTGCTGTTGCGATACCGCTCCGGGTCTCGCAGCAGCTCGACGATGTCTTGGAGGTCTTCAACCACTTCCGGCACCCCTGCCACATCCTCGAACCGGGTGTCGGGGATGGTGCGGTCGCTGCCGCGCTTGCCGGTGAATCTGCCTGGCGCTCCCCGCAGCCGGTGGAACACGAACAGGAGGAGGGCGAGGAACAGGAGCAGGAACGCACCTCTGCCGACCAGGTTCAGCCACGGGTTCGGTGTGGTCAGTGGTTCGATGTCGTAGCTGATCTCTGCCGCAGCGAGCGTGTCGAGCAGTTCGGCACTGGCGCTGCGCGAGTAGTTCGCTTCCACCTTCGTGTCGTCTTCGAGGGTGAGTGCGAGCCGTGCTTGGGCCTCGTCGATCTGGACGGAGCTGACCTGCCCGTCGGCGATGAGGGCGGCGGCCGCTGAGCTGCTCACCTGTTCTGGCACCACTCCCTCCTCTCCGGTGTGGGGGGCAGTGACGATCCCGGCCGTTACCACAGCGGTGGTGGAGGCGGCCAGGAGCAGCCAGAGGCGGAGGCGGCTGGGGCGGGCGGCGGTGGGCGTGTCTCTCTTCATAGGGGGAACGTGGCTCAGGTGTCTCCCCGCACAGTCTCCCTCCAAGGTGACTGTGTCTGGATCTGGGTGCTCCACGGTGGGGTCATGATGACTGACTTGCTGGTTCTTGACCTTGCTGCTCTGCGGTATCAGTGGGACGCTGACCGCAGGTTCCTCACCGCCTTCTCACCTGCCGGTGAGATCCTCTCGGTCGTCGACGGCGCTGACCTGTCCGACCGTGAGGCGGTGTTTGCCGCCTGTGATCTGGCGTTGGCGGAAGCTGCGCTGATGCGGCCAGATGCCGATGGTGTGTTGTGTGACCTACCGATCGCGCTGTTCAACCCCTACACGTCGGAGGTCGCTGTTGGCGCGGTTCCAGACACGGACGTGTTCTCCGCTCCCGCCCCGTTCCTGCCTGAGGCCGACGAGTGGCGTGCGTCCCGCGACAGGGATGAGGAGGGGGAGTTCCTCGAGGTGGCCGGCCAGCGGTTCGACCGGTGGGAGCCGACCTTCGCCTCACTCACCCGTGCCCTGGTCGCCCATCAGGGGTGAGGGTCTGACCTGATTGCTTCTGGCGCCGGGGCGCTCACCGTAGGTGATGTCCGCTCCTGGTTTGTGGTCCGACACTGGTTCTGCACCCGCCCCCTGAAGGAAACCCCACTATGTTCTCTGCCCTGTTCGCCCGGATGTCCGCGTTCCTCACCGCGCTGTTTGCAGCATTTGCGGCCCCCGAACCTGTCCGTGTTGTCACCCACCGTCGCGGTGCCCAGATGATCGAGTATGTGCTCCTCGGCCTTGTTGCTGTCGGCGCGTTCTTCCTCATCCAGCAGCTGTTCGGTGATCTGATCGGCGACATTTTCGGTCAGCTGCGCTCAGCCCTCACCTGATACCTCCCGCCCTTCGCTGTCCCCCACAGCAGGCGGGTGGCCGCAGCGGCCCCACCCCTCCTCGCCGCTGCGGCCTGCGAACCCTCCCTTCCTTTCTGGCAGGGAGGGTTCGCTATGTGTGAGCGGGCCGGATGTCAGGGGAGGGTGGTTACCGCCTGTGGGAGGAGGACATCGCCTCGCAGCCGCCGGGGCACCTCTACATCCCCGACCCCGTCGATGGTGAAAGTGAAACTCACACTGTCGATCCGACATCCAGGGTCGGCCGGGGTTTCACAGCCAGGGTCGGTAACCGGCTGGTTGGCAGCCCGGGCGGTGAAGCTCGTCTCTTGTGGGCGGACGGTGTCGAGCACCACGGCTGAGGTCTGTTGGTCGTTGAGCGGGGTGCAGCTGCCATCGAGTGGGGTGGTGTGCCGCCACACGAGGGGACCGTCGATCTCCCACCGGATCAGGTGATATCCGCCGGTCTCCTGGTCGTAGCTGGTGAATGCCAGTTCGGTGCTGCTGAGGAGGGTGAGGGGGCCCCCCACCCTGCCGTCTGCACAACGTGCGGTGGTGGTCAGGTCCGACTCCAACCGTTGGGCGGCGGAGGCCACTTCGACGTTGGCGAGGGCGCCGTGGAGGGAGACACCCGACGTTTGGATGTAGCCCAGCACCCACTGGCCGATCACGAAGCTGACGGTGACAGTCAGCACCAGTGCGATGACCGCTTCTGCGAGGGTGTAGCCCGACCGGCGGCGAGTGGGGGGCAACCGTCTCTCCATCACAGGCCCCCGCTTTCCAGTGTGAGGGTGACTGTCCGGCTGCGCCCCGCCCCCGTCAGCGTCAGTTCGAGGGTTTCTTCCTCCTCGAACTCCGGGCCGATGTCTGTCTCGAAGGTGAGTGTTTCCTCTCCGCCCGGGGAGGTGAGCAGCTCCTGGCCGACGGTGAGGGGGCTGGTGTCAACAGTGATGGTGGCGGTGTCTGGAAGTGCGGTGACGGTGACGGTGTAGGGCTCTGGGTCTACCTGGTCGAACGTCACTGTCAGGCTGTTCGTGCCCGCCTCGATCTCCCAGGTCCGTTCCGGCCACACCGGCAGGGTCACCCCCGGCGCGGATGGTTCTGCACTGAGACAGTGGAGGCCGGCACACACCGCCGGTTCAAGCGTTTCAGGGTCGGTGGGGCTGCAGGTGCCATCCGCCCCGCACGGTAGGGCGGCCCGGGGGTGGGCCCACAGGTCTTCACCTGGGAACCCGGCCGCAGGTGTGCTCTCCACTCCCGACCAGATCAGCGTTGCACTTTCACGCTCCCCACGTTGGAGCACCAGCGGGGTGGTTTCCACGCTGCCACCGAACCCGTCTCCTTCGATGCGGGCCACCGGCCCCCATGTCCAATCGAGGCACAGATCCTGGGGGGCCCAGCTTCCCGCAACCCGTCCGAGCATCGTTTCGGTGGTGACACATGACTCCCCGCCGGCCTCTGGGGTGGAGGTGACGGTGAGGGGGATACCACTGGGGAGGGGGAGTTCCCACCCGTCGGCGATGTAGGTGGAGAAGGTGAGGGTGTGGGGGGTGGTGTCATCGTCGTTGCAGCTGACCACCTCCCGTCCGCCGGCACCGTCGTTGAACGTCAGTGCGACACACACGGTGTCTGGTGTTGTCGGCGTCCCGCTGATGCTCTCCCCCTGGCGGGCTTCCAGCTGGAAGTCCACTGCCGCCACTTCCCGCACATCTGCGGACAGGTCGAGGAGGCCTGGTGCCTCTTGGGTGATCGCCGCACCCTCGCCACGCAGGTCCGAGGGCCGCAACGTGTAGTTCCCCTCCTCCTCAACGCCGAACGGTGCGCTGTCGGCCAGGGCGAGGAAGCACGGGTCTGTATCCGCACAGGTGCCTGGGGGCACAGCCAGTTCCACGGTGGGTGAGGTTTCTACCGGGGTGCTTGCCACCACCTGCTCCCCTTGGACCAGGTAGAGGACCGAGAGCTCGTCCCAGTCGCCGGTGAGCCGGGCCCGGACCACCGTTTCTGTCTGGCCGGTGTCCCGGTCGGGGGCGGGCACCGTTCGGGTTGCCGCCCCCACTTCCTCACCTTCCCGGAAGATGGTGCCAGACAAGGTCACCGACCCCTCTCCGCCCTCGCTGCTCTGATAGTTGATCTGCCACTGGGCGCCTTCGAGGGTGAGGCAGCTGGCACTCGAAGTTCCTTCCGGGCACGGGTGGGGGACGGGGAAGGTGCCTTCGACCAGGTCGGTGTAGGGGGAGGTGGCGACGGTGTCGAGACCGCTGTGAAGCAGGTTGTTCGCCACCCGCTCCTCGATGACGTCTCGTTGCGCATCGGATGTTTGGATGAGCACGTAGCTGAGTGCGGCGGCGGCGATGGTGAACACCGAGAGGGCGACGATCACTTCGAGGAGGGTGAACCCTGCAGCCGACCGCCCGGTTCGATGCGTGCCTGTCTGCCTGCGCCCGTCACCGTCGCAGGTATGTGGAATGGTTCGTGGAAGCATCTGCCCTCGATCGCACGCCCTCTTGGTGTGCAGCGGTCGCTGCTGGCGTCTCGGCAAGGTTCGGCCTTGCTTGTGACGGTTCTGGCGGTGGTGGTTGCCGCAAGCATCGGCTTCACGCTGGTATCTCAAAGCACCCAGGTGCTCCGCTCTGAGGCGGCAGTGCGGGATGGTGAGCAGGCGGCCCGTGTCACCCAGGAGCTGCTCCGTGATGTGGAACGGGAACTGACCCGGGACCCCTCCCGCCCCCTGGACGTTGTCCTCGACGACGAAGCACCTCGGGTGTGTGACCCCCTTGGCACGGTCGCCGCCGGTGAGCAGTGGCCGGACGTGTGTCCGCACCGGTGGGAGTATGACCTGGGGCCGGTGGAGGGGGAGCCATATGTCACCCTCACCCCACCTTCCCGCCTCCAGCCGGCTCTCACTGTTGCCGCCACTGTCACCGTCGGTGAGGAAACGGTTGTCGGTGAGCGGACCTACCGTTCTGCTGCCGCCCCCTGGGCGCTCTGGTCGGTGGCCGACCTTGACCTCTCCGACCTGCTGCTTGAGGGTGCCGGCCCGCACCTGCCTCTGTCCGCCCCCGTCTATAGCGCCGGGACGTTGACCGTGCCTCCCTCGAACATGCTCGACACACAGGAGGCGTTCCTCGCCGCCGAAGCGGGGTTCTCCGGGGATGTGTCCGACATCCCTTTCCGCTATCAGGCGTCCCCGTCCGCAGCTGAGGGGGATATCCGTCGGGTAGTTCCCTCCCCTGGGACCGTGACCGGTCTGCGCCACCAGTTCCTTCTCCTCAGCTCGGCCGCCTGCGCCCCGCCGAACCGTGCCACCTCCCCCTCCAACACGCCGACGACGGTGTGTTTGGAAGCGGGGGCGGATGTCCCCCTTGCCGGCGGGGATACCGCCAGCTTCCCCGATGCTGACGCGGTGCTGCTCCTCCCCACCTCCTCTGACACACTCCAGGTGTTCACCGCATCGCAGCTGCCACCTGAGCCGTTCTGTGCCGACTGTGATCTCGCAGCCGAGGTGGCCACATCGGCGGGGGGGG
>SL_7KL_010_BRINEDRAFT_10001786_pt1 | contig 10185 bp, 13 predicted proteins | sample SodLak_010_BRINE_FD_10663 | JGI IMG/M metagenome (IMG submission 10663)
CCTGTTCGCTGCCGGCAGGTCACAAGGGGCTCGTGTCCATGCCAGAGGGTAAAAGTAATCAGCGCACCGAGTCGGTGCGCCTTTGGGCAGTCTCTTACTGCGCGCGCGGGCGCTTTTCAAGCCCCGCAGGCAGAGTGCTACAGGCGGCTCAGAACGCCCTTGTTGCGCGCGATATCGCGATAGTTCCACTGGATCACTCGCGCCTTGTCCAGCCAGCGTTGCAGGGCCTGCGCATCGATCTGCGCGGGATCGGTAAAAAACACCGACGCATCGCGAAACCGCTTGCCGATGACATTCAGGTCCGGTTCGTCGAAATCCGCCCCGCTCCAGAACATCAGCCGGATGCCGGGTTTCTGCCGCGAGTAGCCGACGACCGGGTTGGCATCGAGAAACCAGACCGGGTGGCGATGCCATATCTTGCCCTCGGCCTCTGGCAGCGCGGCGCGGATCTGCTCGGCCAGGTTGTCACAGATGACCCGATCACCGTCGGACTGGGCTGCATTGAAGGCGTCGATGCTGTCTTGCTCCATGAGCGCGAGTATACCATTGCGTTGCAGTTTGCACAAAGGCGCGGATTTCCTCGCACGGATGCAGCGCGGCTGTGCTAACATCCCCTGCAAACATGGGGGACCCGATGAGCTATATTCAGGGCTTTGTCTGCGCCGTGCCGGGCGCAAACCGTGCGGCATTTGTTGCCCATGCCACGCAAGCGGCCGAGGCATTTCGCGATCATGGGTGCCTGCGCGTCGTGGAATGCTGGGGCGATGATGTGCCCGAAGGGAATGTGACCTCGTTTGGCAAGGCGGTGCTGGCGCGCGATGATGAGGTGGTGGTGGCGTCATGGTATGTCTGGCCGTCGAAAGCGGCCCATGATGCCGTGATGCAATCCCCGCCCGATGACCCGCGCCTGACGCCAGAGGGCAACCCCATGCCCTTTGACGGCAAGCGTGTGATCTTTGGCGGGTTTGAGCCCTTGCTGGAGCTGGGCACAGTGCAGGCCGGGGGCTATGTGGATGCCTTCATCGCCCCCGTCCCGCGCGCCGGGCGCGCGGGTTTCACTGATTTTGCAAAGGCTTGCGATCCGATCTTCATGGAACATGGGGCGCAATGGATCATCGAGTGCTGGGGCAGCGATCTGCCCGAGGGCACGCAGACCGATTTCCGCCGCGCCGTGGCGGCCCGCCCGGAAGAGGATGTGCTGTTCTCGGTCGTGCAATGGCGCGACCGGGCGGCGCGCGATGCGGGCAATGCGCAGATCATGAACGACACGCGTCTGGCCGAACATGAGATGCCCTTTGACGGCCAGCGCCTGATATTTGGCGGCTTTGTTCCGGTGGTCGAACGCTGAGCCCACTTGCGCCCTGCCCCTCCAGCCCCTACATTCAGGGTGTCCCGCAAGGGACTATGGACATAAACGCGCTCGTAATACGCGGATCGGACCCGGGGGCGGTACCCGGCGGCTCCACCAACATCCTTCATTTGGGGATCATGGGGCCGAAACAGGATCGACGAACGTCTAAAGGGGTTAGCTTTGTCCCGGTGAGCCACCACCGTTATCGGTGCAAAACGTACAGTTGCAAATGACAACCGTGCTCCGGTCGCAGTCGCAGCGTAAGCTGTCACAAGACCGAAACTTTAAGTCCTTGCGCCTAGCAGCGTAAGGCGGGGTTCGCAGGCACCTGGCAACAGAAGCCTGCACTTCCCGCAAAAGCTGAAAAAGCCAGGCACCCCCAACAACCCTTGCGTGCAATCAGCATCTTATTTTGCAACAAGGGCGAATTTTTTCCGACCAGACCCAGAAAAAGTTTGCATCGAGACGGGCCTCTCCACACAGTATCTCACGATTTCGTGCTTGCACGCGGATCGGTTCTGCCTCTTCAGAGGTGTCGGGACCAGATCGGGAAAAGGGCTTCTAACAGTGATTTTAGGCGTGACTTACGCGCAATTTGTCGGCGCGATGGGCGTGGGGATCCTTGCTGGCAATGGCTCCCCACCCCTGCCCGACATGCAAGGGCGGTTTGACTACAGCCTGTCGGTCGGGGCTAACAGCCTGTCGAAAAGCGGGCCCGGACAGAATGGGTGGCTGACACTATCGGCACTGGGGCATGAGCCCTATTTCTGGAATATCGTGCCCTCTCATGCGGCGGGGCTGTCGGCGGACGGGGCGGCATTCGTGACAACGGGACTTGCAAAGCGCTACAAGCTGTCAGCCTTTGAATTCACACCCTATTGGGGGCCGACGCTGTATCAGTCGCGGCTGGGCAACTGGTCGCGGCGTGACGCGATCCAGTTCCGCACCGGGATCGATGTCTCGATCCGGATGACGGATGATGCCAGCATGTTCATGGGCATGTATCACATTTCGAATGCGGGAATCAGTTCGAAATCGGCGGGCATTGATGTCACGCATCTGGGGTTCCGGATGACGTGGTAGCATCGCCCCGGCAGGCAAGCATCGACCCGCGATGACGGGAATGGCCGAGCGTGCAGATGGTCGGGGCGGCAGGATTCGAACCTACGACCTACGGTACCCAAAACCGTCGCGCTACCAGGCTGCGCCACGCCCCGACGCCTCGCTCTTTAACGGGGAAGCCGGGGCGAGAAAAGCCTTTAATCGCACCACCCTGAAATTCGCGACAGATCAGTCGCAGGGCCAGGCCGCGATATCCTGATCCAGCCGGGGATGGCGGATCTCGCTGCCCTCGGTGATACCGAGTCTGCGCGCCAGCCCGCCATTGATCTCGAGCACCATCAGCACGTTCGGCCCGCCGGGGATGGGCGTTTCATCCAGCGGCTGCGCCTCGTGATGGATGCGGGTGATGCGGCCTTCGGGGTCAATGAACAGCATGTCGAGCGGAATCAACGTGTTGCGCATCCAGAAAGAGGGCTCGGTCGGCGCGTCATAAATGAACAGCATCCCGGCCGAGCGCGCCATGCGCTCACGATGCATCAGCCCGCGCGCGCGTGTCTCATCGGTATCGGCAATCTCGACCGTGAACTGCGCTTGTCCCCACGGCCCGCGCAGATCCACCTGACCGGGCGCACAGGCCGCCTGCGCCACTGCGGCCCAGAACGAAAGCACAAATGCCACAAGCCACAGCCGCGCCGCCATGGTCAGGCGCGCGGTCATTCCTGCGCCTCTGTCACCTTTGGATCACGCGGCAACGCGGCTTCCCATGGCTCGATGGACGCGGCCATACGCCCGCGCTCCCCGTCGATCACACGCAGCGCGATGGCCTCGCCCGGGTGCAATTCGGCCAGCCCGGCGCGGCGCAACGTGGCCACATGCACGAACACATCCTCGGACCGGGAAAATACATTGGCAAATCCGAACCCCTTGCCCTTGTCGAACCATTTGACGCGCGCAGGCTCCAGCGGGATCGACGTGTCGATCTGCACAGCCTCGGCTAGCCGCGCGGTGACCGTGACCTCTTCCTCTCCTTCGGGCGGCTGAATATCCAGAACCGCAGACGTTTGCAGCCCGCGCGGCGTTTTCTGAACCGTGATGCGCATGCGCGCACCGTCACAGACCGATCCAAGCCCGTAATTGCGCAGCGCATTGGCATGCAGCAGGATGTCCGAGTCCATGCCATCGGCCACGATGAAGCCATAGCCCTTGACCGTGTCGAACCATTTCACCACGCCATCGATCACCGTTTCGGATGTTGCATCCGATCCTGTGGCCACGTCATCCTTTGTCTGTTTCTGGTCAGGCACTCTGTATTCCAGTCCTCGAATCAAGCGCATCCGGGCAAAGTGACCGGACACCATGCGGCCTGCCTGTCACGGGGACAGCCGTTGTATGTCCCAGACCGCTCCGGGCTCGGCGCGACGCCAGCGAAAACGATCATGCAGGCGAAACGCGCCATCGGCCCAGAACTCGATCTCGAGCGGGACAATCTTGTAGCCGCCCCAGAAGGGCGGGCGCGCGGGGTTGGTGCCGTGGCGTGCCGTCTGGCGCGCAACCTCGGCGATCAGCTCGGCACGGCTGCCAAGGGGTTGCGACTGTTTCGATGCCCAGGCCCCCAGCCTGCTTTTCAGCGAGCGCGAGGCGAAATAGGCATCGGCATCGGGGCCCTCAAAGCGGCTGACATTGCCCCGCACCCTGATCTGACGGCGCAGCGATTTCCAGTGCACTGCAAAGGCGGCCTTGCCTGCCGCCTCGATCTCGCGCGCCTTGGCGCTTTCGTAATTTGTATAGAACACGAAACTGTCGGGCAGGATATCCTTGAGCAGGACCATGCGAACATTGGGCATGCCGCCCGCATCAACCGTCGAGAGTGCGATGGCGTTGGGATCGTTGGGTTCGCTCAGCTCGGCCTCATCCAGCCAGCGCTGCGCGATCAGCATTGGGTCGTCTCCAGAAAAAATGCCGCTCCGGTCGCTCAAGTTATCCCCCTGTTGCAGAACGGTTCTGCGACGATGCCTGCCTTGTATCCCGGCTTTGCAGTTTGCGCCGCCGACGCCTTACCTCGCGCAATTGTTAACAGCTTCAGGAACCGACGCAACCGGATTGGCAGTTTGTCCGGGTGCATCTTTGCATTTTGCGTGTGCTTGCAGCAATCCGCACAATGACTTAGAACCGCAGGGGAAACAGTCAACTGGCGGGACGGGTATGACGGGATTGATGGCAGGCAAGCGCGGCCTGATCATGGGGCTGGCGAATGACAAATCGATCGCCTGGGGCATTGCAAAGGCGCTGGCCGAACATGGGGCCGAATTGGCGTTTTCCTATCAGGGGGCGGCGCTGAAAAAGCGCGTGCAGCCCCTGGCAGAGCAATTGGGCACCCCACGGCTTTTCGAGTGTGATGTCAGTGACATGGACTCACTTGATAATGTGTTTCAGGGGCTGAAGGATCTTTGGGGCAGTATTGATTTCGTGGTCCATGCCATCGGCTTTTCCGACAAATCCGAACTGCGCGGCCGCTATGTCGACACCTCGCGCGACAATTTCGCGATGACCATGGATATCTCGGTCTATTCCTTTACCGCGGTCTGCCAGCGCGCGGCCCGGATGATGCCCGAGGGCGGCAGTCTGCTGACCATGACCTATTATGGCGCCGAACAGGTGATGCCGCATTACAACGTCATGGGCGTGGCCAAGGCCGGGCTGGAGGCATCGGTGAAATATATCGCCGAGGATCTGGGCAAGGATGCCATCCGCTGCAATGCGATCAGCGCAGGCCCGATCAAGACCCTGGCCGCCAGCGGTATCGGTGATTTCCGCTATATCATGAAGTGGAATGAGCTGAACTCGCCCCTGCGCCGCAATGTGACGCAGGATGAAGTCGGCAAGGCCGCGCTTTATCTGCTGTCGGATCTGGGCTCTGGCACGACGGGTGAGGTGCTGCATGTCGATGCGGGCTATCATGTCGTGGGGATGAAAGCGGTGGATGCGCCCGATATCGATGTGGTGACCGGCAAGAAGGATGCCTGACACGATGACACTGGCGCATGTCATCGCGTTCAACATCACGCTTCTGGCGGCGTTTCTCAGCCCCGGCCCGGCCATGCTCTATGCCCTGCGCAACACGCTGCGCGGGGGGCTGGGGCTGGGCATAGCCACAGGTTGCGGGCTGGCACTGGTCGCGGCGGGCTGGACCTTGGCGGCGTTTCTGGGCCTGCAGGCGGTGTTCGCGCTGGTGCCCTGGGCGTATGGCGCGCTGAAGCTGGCGGGCGCGGCCTATCTGATCTGGCTGGCCTGGCATATCTGGCGCGATGCGGGCGCACCGCTGGCGGCTGCGCCCGACCGGCCCACGGGCCGGGTGGCCCTGCGCGCCTTTGGCATGGGCATGCTGATCAACCTCGCCAATCCGAAATCGGTGCTGTTCGCCGCCGCCGTGCTGGTGGTGATCTTTCCTGCAGGGCTGAGCGCGGCAGAGATTGCGCTGATCGTCACCAATCATCTGATGCTTGAACTGCTTGGCTACGCGCTGATTGCCTGGGCCCTCTCGCGCCCGGCGGCGCGCGCGGCCTATCTGGGCGCACGGCGCTGGCTGGACCGGGTGGCAGCCCTGGTGCTGGGCGCCTTGGGCGCGCGTCTGGCGCTGCCAATGGCGGATGAGATGGCGGAGCGCGCCGGATGACTGCGCTTTTCGCCGCATGGCTGGCGCATCTGATCGCCGCGGCCAGCCCCGGCCCGGCGATCCTGCTGGCCGCGCGCACCGGGGTCACGCAGGGCTTTGTCACGGGGCTGTGGCTGTCACTCGGGCTGGCCCTGGGCGCTGTGATCTGGGCCATGGCCGCGTTGTTCGGGATGGCCGCGCTGTTCCAGATAGCGCCTGCGCTCTTCTGGGCCTTCAAACTGGCAGGGGCGGGGTTCCTGATCTGGATTGCGGTGCAGATGTGGCGCCGCGCCCCCGCCCCACTGGACCTGCCTGACCCTGCACTGGCCACCCCGCAATCGGCCGCGGCCGCCTTCCGCCTGGGGCTGTTTGCCCAACTGGCCAATCCCAAACCGGCAGTATTCTTCGGCGCGGTCTTTGTCGCGGCGGTGCCCCCGGGCACAGCGCTGTGGATGGTGGGGCTGCTGCTGATCGCGGTCTTTCTAAATGAGCTGATCTGCACCCTGGCCGTCGCCCGCGCCTTCAGCCTGCGCGCCCCGCGCCGGGCCTATACGCGTTTCAAGACCCATATCGACCGGGCGTTTGGCGGGTGCCTTGCCGCGCTTGGTGTCAAACTCGCCACAACCTGAAAGGGACCCCCATGTCCGACCGTCTGCCGCATGAGAAAGGCTTTCACATCAGCTGGGACCAGATCCACCGCGACAGCCGCGCGCTGGCCTGGCGGCTGGATGGCCATGGCCCCGAAGATGGCAACTGGCGCGCCGTGGTCGCCATCACACGCGGGGGGCTGGCCCCTGCCATGATTATCTCGCGCGAGCTGGATATCCGCGTGGTCGACACGATCAGCGTCAAATCCTATGACTGGCAGAAACAGGCGGACGCCGTGGTGCTGAAATCCCCGCAGGCCGATCTGATGGGCGATGACGGCGCGGGGGTACTGATCATCGATGATCTGGTCGATACCGGCAAGACGCTGGAACTGGTGCGCAAGATGTATCCCAAGGCGCATTTCGCCACCGTCTATGCCAAGCCCAAGGGCCGCGACATGGTCGACAGCTTCATCACCGAGGTCAGCCAGGACACATGGATCTTCTTTCCCTGGGACATGGCCCTGCAATATGTCGAGCCTTATCGCGGCCGCTGACCTGCCCCCGGCGACCTTCCTTTTCATCTTTGCCCAAATATCCCGGGGGGAGCGAAGCGGGGGGCAGCGCCCCCAAACCCCGCCAGCGCCGCTCAAAACCCGTCAGCAATGGCGCGGAACATCGCCAGATTGCCCGCCCCCACACCCGGCGCGCGAAACTGCCTGTCCACCGCATTGACCGCGATCACCACGCCTCGCGCACTGTCGATATAGACATATTGCCCATAGATGCCGCGTGCCAGCACCTCGCCCGGCCCCGCGCCCTGCGGCACCCACCATTGATAGCCATACAGCGCCCCGCCCGGGGCCTGCGGGCGGGTTGACTCCGCCACCCAATCCGCGGGCACAAGCTGGCGGCCCTGCCATTGGCCGCCCTGCGCGACCAGCAGGCCCAGCCGCGCGAAATCGCGCGTGGACAGGTTCAGCCCACCCAGCACAAAGGCCACGCCATGCCCGTCAATCAGGTAATAGGGCGCGCGCTCCAACCCCATGGGCGCGAACAACCGCTCTTGCAGCAAGCCGGGGACCGACCGCCCCGTCGCCGCGCGGATCACCATGCCCAGCACATGCGTGTCGATCGACACATATTGCCAGACAACGCCGGGATCAGCGGCGCGCGTGTCCTGCGCGGCGGCAAAATCATCCATCGACCGCCCCAGCGCCAGCACGCGGCCCATGCGGTTGATGTCGGAATGGTAATCCAGATAATCCTCGTTGAACGCGATGCCCGAGGACATGGTCAGCACATCGCGGATACGCACCCCGTCATAGGCCGAGCCGCGCAGCGCGGGCACCGCATCACTCACCAGCGAGTCGAGGCCGGGCACCGCGCCCTCTTCCAGCAAGATACCGTAGAGCAGCGACAGCGCACTTTTCGCCACTGACCACGATATGCGCAGATCCTCTGCGCGTGTGCCCAGCAGATAGTCCTCGGCCACGATCTGCCCGTCCTGCAGCACCACATAGGCCGTGACATTGCGTGCCGCCAACCAGTCGTCAAAGCCCGGCGGCAGTTCGGCGGGTGGCCCCTGCGGCAAGGGCGCGGCCGTGCCGGCTGCCATCTCGCGCGTCAGGAACATCCGGTCCATGGACGAGAAATTCGCGACGATGCGGTCCTCGGCAAACAGGCTGTTCACGGCGATCAGGCGCAGGATTTCGTCGCGCTTCCACAGCCCGGCTGCCAGCGCCAGAACCACCAGCACCAGCGCGCCGCGCAAGCCCCATCTCAGCACAGCGCGCATCAAGGTATCAGCGCCCCAGCTTTGCCGCGACCAGCGCGCGGGCCTGCGCCACGGCCTCGGGAATGCTGAGCGTGCTGGTATCGATCACCACNGCNTCCTCCGCCGCGCANAGCGGCGCATCCGCGCGGCCCTGATCGCGCGCATCNCGNTCGCGCACCTGCGCCAGAACCTCGTCATAGGTGCTTGCGCCCGCTTCCTTCCAGCGGCGTTCGGCACGCACCTCGGGGCTGGCGGTGACGAACAGTTTCACCTCGGCCTGTGGGCAGATCACGGTGCCNATATCGCGCCCGTCCAGCACGGCGCCCCCCTCGCGCCGGGCAAAGCTGCGCTGGAACTCGGTCAGTGCCGCGCGCACCGCCGCGATGGCCGCCACGCGCGATGCTGCCTCACCGGCCTGCAGGCTGCGCAGATCGTCGCGCGCCAGATCCTCGGGCACCAGCGCCTGTGCCGTGGCAACCGGGTCGCCCCCCTTCACCGCCACGGCGCGATACAAAAGCCCCGTATCCAGATGCGCCAGCCCGAATTCCTGCGCCAGCGCACGGCTGATCGTCCCCTTGCCAGAGGCCGCTGGCCCGTCAATCGCGACTGTGAACTGCATTCCCTGCCTTGTCCTTGTGCCTGTGTGTTCTGATCTCGCACTGGTAAAGCAATTTTTCAGCATTGGCGATGCAATCTGCATGCACACGCGCTATATCGGAACGGGGAATCACGGCTCGGGGGCACGCGCCATGCGCAGGACCAGAATCGCATCGCTTCTGCTGGCCGGGCTGGTTGTGGGGGCCATGGCGCTGCCCGCGCAGGCGGGGCAGCGCGGGCTGGCCTTTGCGGTCACAGGCGGTGTTTCCTACAGCCCCAGTTATTTCGGCTCTGACAGTTCGGAATTCGGCCCCACGGGGCGGTTCAGCTTCCACGGGCTGCGCTTTGGCGGGTTCGATTTCGGCGAACGGGAGCGCACGGCCTTTGACGGCCCGGTCGAGTTTGAACCCGGCTTCGGCTTGCGCGGCGCATTGCGCTACATTCCCGAACGCGATGCGATCTTCGGCATCGATTCGGTCAATCAATCGCTCGAACTGGGCGCGGGGCTGCATTTCACCGAAACGAACTGGCAGGTCTATACCGATCTGCGCTATGGCGCGATCGGGCATGAGGGGATCGCGGGCGAGGCTGGCGCGAACCTCTTCTATCGCGGCGAGGACGGGCTGGTGCTGCATGCCGGGCCGCGCGTCGCCTTTGGCAACAGCCGCTTCAACCAGACCTATTTCGGTGTGCCGGACGGGGCCGATCTGCCAGCCTATAACGCAGGCAGCGGCATCATCTCTGCGGGCGTGGAAATCGGGGCCTATCAGGCGCTGTCGAATGACTGGGCCGTGACGGGTGCCCTGCGCTATGACCGGCTGCGCGGGGATGCGGGCAATTCGCCCATCGTGCGCGAAGGGCAGCGCGGCCAGTTCGGGGCCGAAATCGGGTTGCAACGGCATTTCAACCTGCGTTTCTAGCGCGGTTTCAGCTGACACAGGCATGGCAGAGAAGGATTGCGCCGGGCATGGTATTCGGTCGGCGGGCGCGCTAGGTCTTGGGAAACACCAACATAGCTGGAGTGACCATGTCCCTGCACCACACCCCCGAAATCCTGCCCCATGATCTGGATCTGATTGCCAGCCATGAAGGGCGTATCGCCGTCTTTGCCGACCCCGATGCCCCGCTGCCGGCGCCCACGCGCCGGGCCGACCGGCTG
>SL_7KL_010_BRINEDRAFT_10001787_pt1 | contig 10182 bp, 9 predicted proteins | sample SodLak_010_BRINE_FD_10663 | JGI IMG/M metagenome (IMG submission 10663)
AGTTACTGTTTTACCATGACCGGCAGCATCTATGGTGATTGGATTGCAGAATTCAGAGAGGTCTTTAATCAAATGAGAAAATGCGCGTCCCGATCCCATAAATCCATGAATCATCAGTAAATACGGGAGTCTTTTTTTTGATTGATGAAGCTCAAGATGATAATGGATTCCGTCCGTAAATAAACGCATATCAGCCATCCCATAGTTTTTGGCGAAGTTTCATACCGGCACCCGAATTGGTTACACATTCAACAATTGTGGAGTGTTTGTATTGATTCAACTGCAGTTCTTCAAGTTCTCGCAATGATGTGATGCTATGATAATTGATTCCGGAAGCTTTAGCTAAAAATTGAACTTTAGTATTCTGCGGAGTTTCGAAAAAGGTGGTGTACAATTCGGACGAAACGGGATTTTCTTGATGTTGTTTGTGAATCGGTAACATCCTGAAAATATTCCCGCCGCCGTTGTTTACCACGATTATAATAAACGGGGTTTTAGAATATTTAAGTGAATAAAGAGCATTGCTGTCATGTAAAAAAGCAAGATCACCTACCACCACACAGGTTGGTGAATTATTGGAAAATTGAATTCCCAAAGCTGTTGACATAATGCCGTCTATTCCCGCGGCACCCCGGTTTACGAACAGTTTTTCAGCTGGCTGACCAAACATTGCCATGTCGCGAACCGGCAATGAATTGGAAAGCATAACATTCCAGGTTTTTCCAATCTGCCGGCCCAGATGCGAAAAGAGATGGGCATCCGTAAGATTTTCCTCTTTTGCTAAAATGCTCCGTTGAACTGAATCAGCTTGCGAATCAGCATGAATCCATAAATCAAGCCAACCTGAATCCGATAATTTTTCAATACCTGACAAAAGCAGAGTGTCATTTTTTTGAAGATGAACCGAATAATCGACAGACATAGCATGATCCTGCCATGATTTTCTTGCGGAAAAATGAATTACCGGAATGTCAGACCATAATTCCAAAACGGTTAACACAGATTTAGTAAAAGGCTGGTCTCCAAATCTAAGAATCAGATCCGGTTTTAATCTGTTTTGGTGCTCGCTGTCTCTCAAATACTGCTCATACCGTTTAAGGATCCGGTGTTCATCACCAACTCCACTACCCGTTTCAGCAATTACCGGTGCATTAAGGTGAACTAAAATCTCTCTTATATGATTTTTAAGTGAATGGTGAGGATTTGAGGGCCCTGCAATGAGAAGTGGTTTTTTTGAATTTGAGATCAGATTTTTGAGATCATCATTTAGCTCGATGGATCTTTTAGAATACTCTCTTTGTATATCATTGAATGAAGATTCTTGAGAAATGAGACCGGATGCATCCTCAAAATCTTGCTTAGAAGGTTCAAGTGGTTTGTCGAATGGAAGGTTTATATGTGCCGGTCCGCCGGAATTTATCGACTCCTGAACGGCTTGTTTGGCCGCATACTTTAATCTTTTGAGGCTTTTTAAATCTGTTTTTGGCTCACCGGCTTCATGAAAAAAAAGAGGGATTTCACCGAATAATTTAATTTGATCAATGGTCTGAGAACTTCCGATACCCCGCAGTGACGGAGGCCGATCAGCGGAGAGAACAATAATGGGAACGCCTGACTCTCTTGCTTCAATTAAAGCCGGGTAATAATTGGCTGCTGCCGTACCCGATGTGCAAATTAGCAGGGCAGGGGTACCGGTACTTTTACCAATTCCAAGAGCGATAAAGGCCGCGGACCGTTCATCAAGAACAACTTTCTTTTCAACTCCGGGATGAATAGCCGCAGCGATGGTCAGTGGAGTAGATCGTGAACCCGGTGAAATAATGGTATGTCTGACACCGGCATCATAAAATGCCTGAATTAATGAAGTTGTCCATAGTAAATGATTGGCCATAATTTCAGAAAGAGAAATTTATATCATTGTTAAGCAGCCAATCTAAGAATCTGTGTCTTGCAATGCATCCAGCAGAGGCCTGAATTTCAGAATTGTCTCATCCCATTCATTTTCGGGATCAGAATCTTTCACAATTCCGCAGCCGGCATAGAGAGTTGCACTGTTCTTGTGTAGAAGTGCACTGCGAATTGCTACGGCAAACTCACCAGATCCGTTCATGTTAAACCAGCCAACCGGCCCTGAGTACCATCCACGTTCCAGAGTTTCAATCTCCTGGATGTATGGAACGGCATCATCCTTGGGGAAACCACCAACAGCCGGTGTCGGGTGCAGCTCGTGAATAAGTTCATGAATTTGAACGCCTTTTTTAATCGAAGCGGTAATTGGAGTGAATAAGTGCTGTACGTTTTTCAGTTTTTTATTTTTGGCTGACGCGGATGTTCAATCCTGTCACTAAATTGCTGCAGGCTGTTGCCAATGGCACGAACTACAAAATGGTGTTCGTTCTGATCTTTTTCGCTGGTCAGTAAAGATTTTGCGAGGGCAGCATCTTCAACTGCACTTGTTCCTCGGTTTGTACTTCCTGCCAGCCCTTCTGTTGTAAACACTCCATCTTTGAAAGAGGCCAGCCGTTCGGGAGTGGCACCGACAAATGATGTATCAGCATCTTTCTGAATTAAAAAGTTATAGCACTGGGGGTATTTTTCCCGAAGCTGGTGCGCAACAATGGTTGGATTAATATTCTCCGATGATGTATATGTGACCGAGCGGGCCAAGACAATTTTTTCGAACCTGCCTTTTTCAATTAAGGTTTTGGCTTTATTTACGTTCCGGGTCCATTTTTTCCTGTCAGATATTGATTCCAGAGTGCATAAAATTTTGTTTGATGCAGATTTACCATTATGAGTGCTTTCAATATCACCGGCGATGTTTAAGAAATCGGTAATTCGCGAAATAATTTCCTGATAAATATCGTGAGCTTTGCGTTCCTTCTTTTCAATTACAACGGTTAACAAATGAAGGTTTCCGCTCTCAATGAGCATCCATTCAGGAAGAACAAAACGTGCGGCCCCAAATTTGTTCCACACGCTGCCGACATTGTGATCTGTAAAAGAATAACCACCCAAAAACAGAGGTCCAGACATGGAGTGATTTATGGCAGTATAGGCCTGAATATCATTTTTTAATAAGAGGGACTGTTTGGAAATATCTTTGAACCGGTTTTTACCGGTAGATTTTAATTCCCGGACTTTGCCTGCAGCAGAAATTGAAATTGAATTTTCCGGGTGATCCCAATAAAACTTTTCTTCGTAATCGGGGTGCAGTTCTAAAGCTGCCAGCGGATCAATTCCGGCAATTGGGAGAGTAATTGATATGAGAGGTGAATCCGATTTATTCAGGGACTCCAAAAACCCGGTAAATTCCGACGATTCAAGTGATTCAACAAATATTGTCGGTGTGATAAAATCTGATTGTTCGATATTCATTTCAACCCTTTTACTATTAGTTTCACAACTTTCAATATAAATTGAAAGTTTAACATTCCAAAACGGAATTTTGATCTATCTTATTGAATAGCATCCAGATAAAATAAACTGATTAAGTAAGAAGAGTGTAACAATTAGTTAAATTTAGTGCTTACTGCGCATCGTCAACCTGGCCGGTTGAAAAGGGGTTTGAAATCCCAAATTCTTCTGGATTATAATCAGCAAGTTCAAAATAATAATCCCAGGCAAGTTTGCTTTGCCCATTTTTATCTACCCAGTTTGGATGGCTTTGTTTTATAAGCCCCACCACGCGTTTTGCATACCTGAGGCGTTCGTCCTGATCATCAATTCTTGGTATAGCTGCAATCATCAGATCCAGATTATATCCGCAGTCGTAATCTTTTGGTTTACTTTGTTCAAGAAACATATTTCTGTGTTAGAGGGGAATAGTTGATAAGTTTTTGATAGTAAAAACTACCATTTTTAAAGTATTAAAGAAAAAGGATATTTGTAAGAGCAATTCATTAAGATACCGGTTCGAATAACTACAATCAGAGCTGCAAAATTTACTATATTCCTGCCAAATTAAATTAGAGAAAAACGTTTAACATATTTTATGATTCACAATTCAATTATTGATGTCATCGGGCAAACACCTCTTGTAAAACTACAAAAGGTAATTAATGGATTACCCTGCACTGTGGCTGCTAAAGTCGAATATTTGAATCCCGGGCAAAGTATTAAAGATCGGATTGCATTAAAAATGATTGATGATGCTGAAGAAAAAGGATCTCATCAAACCGGGTGGAACAATTATAGAAGGAACTTCTGGTAATACAGGAATGGGTTTAGCCCTGGTAGCCGCAATTCGCGGATATAAGTGTATTTTTACAACAACGGATAAGCAAAGCCAGGAAAAAGTAGATCTGCTGCGCGCGCTTGGAGCAGAAGTTAAAGTTTGTCCGACTGATGTGGAGCCGGATGACCCGCGAAGCTATTACTCAGTGGCGAAACGGTTGAACAAAGAAATTCCCAACTCATATTACCCCAACCAATATGATAATTTAAGTAACACCGAAGCACATTACGAAACAACAGGTCCGGAAATCTGGGAGCAGACTGAAGGCAAAGTAACACACTATGTTGCCGGCATGGGAACCGGTGGTACAATTACTGGAACGGGAAATATCTCAAAGAAAAAAACAGTGATATCAAAGTAATTGGGGTTGATAGTGTTGGATCGGTTTATAAACACTATCACGAAACAGGAGAATTTGATAAGAATCAGATTAAGCCCTATTTAACAGAGGGTATCGGAGAAGATTTAATTCCCGGCAATATTGATATTAGTATAGTTGATGAGGTAGTTCAGGTAAATGATAAAAATGCCTTTCAGATGACCCGAAGACTGGCTAAAGAAGAAGGATTGTTTATCGGCGGATCCTGTGGTGCAGCTGTCTATGGTGCGCTTGAATATGCTAGAGAGAATAAGCTTGGAAAAGATGATTTGATGGTCGTTATTCTTCCTGACAGCGGTACCCGGTATATATCAAAAATATATAATGATAACTGGATGAAAGAGAACGATTTTTTAGACTAAGGTTAACGTAATTAATCAGAAAGAAATGGATCAAAGAAAAAAGAAAAAGAACAAACCGGTAGAAATTGAACTGAAAGAGGATGAAGCAAGCGGAACGTATTCAAACCTTGTGATGATCACTCACTCACCCTCGGAATTTGTGTTTGATTTTATTTCGATGATGCCCGGTGTACCCAAAGCAAAAGTAGTAAAAAGGCTGGTATTAACTCCAGATCATGCTAAAAGGTTAGCGAATGCGCTAAACGAAAACATCCGCAAGTATGAAAAAGAGCACGGAGCAATTACATCAAAAGAAAAGTTTGATGTGCCATTTAACTATCGCGGTCCAAAGCCGGAAGCTTAAAAACTTTTGCGTTTATTTTTTAGCCACAAATAATAACCCCAAACCCACAGTTAAGAAGAAAATGTGTGGGAAAGTTGCGGCTACAATAGGCGATACGGATCCGGCCGCTCCCAGCGGTTCGATGACCTTCATCATCACCAGGTAGATGAAGCTGATACCAAGACCGGATGCGATATAAAATCCTTTACCGCCCTTTCTTTTCTCAGCGGCCAGGGCAAACCCGATCAGGCATACCACAATAATTGATATTGGATAGGCCATTCTGCTGTAGAGCTGTACTTTGGGCAGATTTATTCCTCCCGCACCAATTCTTTCAATCGACTCTATATACTCAATGGCTTTAGGATAAGTGAGCTGATAAATATCTGAAGTGCGACGCGCCAAATCACGAGGGAGGATATTCACATCAAGGTGCTGCCTCTCGGTTTCTTTCATCGAAATCTTTCGTGAAAAATTCTTTCCTGTGCTCTGTCTGTTATCCAGGAAGATGTAGAATCGACCCACATTATACGGTTTGCAGTTACAGTTTTTGAAATTCTATCACCATCAAATTCTACCAAATTCAGTCGGTAGCCTACATTGGTATTCGGATCAAAAAAGTTAATGTTCATTATTACATTTTCTGAATCTTGCCGATAAATACCACCCCTGTCAATTCTGTCGCCGGTTCTTGACATATACTCTTGTTCAAATTCAATTCTATCGGCATTAGCCCCGGGTATTACATAACCATCCAGATAGCTTACCAGGCCGGCTACACAAACACCAAAAATCAGGTACGGTAAAAGCAGTCGGTATAAACTAACTCCGGAAGATTTTAGCGCAATGAGTTCTAGCCTTTCGGTCATTTGACCTGTTAAAAAAAGGCATGCCACAAATACGGCAACCGGCGAAACCAGTCGTGTCATCTCCGGGATGTAGTTCAGATAATATTGCTTCCAAATTTCAGCAAGTGTTGCCCCTTTATCTGCAAAATCATCACTATTTTCTGAAAAATCGATCAGGATGAAGATGCAGATCAACACGGCCAGCATAAAGAAGGTGATAGTAAGCAGCCGAAAAAATACGTATCGATCCAGTTTATTCACGATTTTTCCACAGGTTTGTAATTTTAATATTCGTGCTGATATGAAGCGTTAATATGATACCGATTATCAACAGGAAAATATTGATACCCCACATGCCCATAAATGGTGAAATAATCATCCTGTCGGCAAGCTTTTCTCCCTGGATTATTGCAACAAAATAAACCGTCAATAACCCCGCGGATATGATAGCGGCTACACCGATATTTCCTTTTCGGGTCAGCATGCCGATTGGGGCACCCAGAAATACAAACACAACACATGCAAAGGGGATAGAAAGTTTTTTGTGGACTTCAACCGAGAACTCAGCTATTCTGAAATCTCGCCAGGATAAGTTTGTTTTAAGACTTTCCAGGTCGGGCCTGTAGCGGTCTATTGAACTGATTGTTCGGTTGATGGATCCGAGCTGAACGGTTGGATTTGGAAGTCTGTCAAGTGTAACGAATTCAGATTGATGAACCCAGGTTGTATCCTGCAGTGATTCTTCTTTTATATTGAGAACTCGGTGAGATTCATAATGAAAGGGTATGGAGATATGTTGTGATGTATTTTCTCTGAATTTATCGAATTCCTTTTTCTGTTCGTTGCGGATTGTGTCAATTACAGCCATCATGGCTTGTGCACTCATCGTTCGGTCGTTGCGGGAGCGCTGATCCGGATTTGAACGGGAAAACGCCAGATCCGACAGGTCGAAGCTCATCCGGTATTTATTAAACTTATTTTTTTCAAGAGTTTCCTTCCGGTTACCCGAAGCAGAAACATATCTCAATGCGGAGCCGTCTACAAGAAATAGTGAGAGTGTTACTTCATCGGGGGTTTCGAGCCATCCTTTTTCCGCACTGATAAAAGCCCGGTTTCGGTTATCACCCGGTTCCTGGAATACCCGGATATCATAAAGAGAATCTGTTCTGGAATCGATTTCTTTAATCAAAAATGTATACCCATCAATATCATCATAAAATGAGCCCGGCTGAAGGTCGAATGCGGGCTTTTGCATTCTGATATCCAGAAATAGAGAGCGGGCTTTGTGATTGGCTTCAGGTAAAATGTAGTTGGAAAAGTAAGCCATAAAAATGAACAGAAAACCGGCTGTAAACAAAACAGGCTTCATCAAACCAATAGGGTTAATACCTGCCGCTCGTATAGCCGTAAGTTCATTCCATTCCGAAAATTTTCCAAAGGCCATCAAAGTAGATACCAAAACGGCCATAGGAACCGCAAGAACCACCATATAGGCCAGGTTATTTAATATCAGCTCAATGATGATCATCATCGGAAGCCCCTTGCCTACAAGTTTATCCACATGCAGGATCAAAAACTGCATCAGCAGAATAAACATAACCGTGAAAAAGCAGAAGAAAAACGGGCCTATATGCTTTTTCAATAAATCTTTTTGTACTTGGTTTAGCATGGATTAAATATAAAAGCTATTTACTCGTTAGAGAAGCAATTTGAAATAAAGTTTAATTTTTTCGCTGATATAACTTTTAACATATTTATATATGCTTTATTATCCTTTTGTTTTCGTAAGAAATGTGACCCAAAGAAGTAATTCAAAGATTATCCTATCGTAAAATAGCTACGACGTTATAGTAACTTCTGTATTTAAAATTAATTTACTGGCTTAAGTGAATATTCACGCTTGACTCATGTAACCTTAATCTGTGTATAATTTACGTCGTTTTTATCAATTCCTGGTTATCGGGTGGATTGTTCAGTTCATTTTTGCGCCCGAACTATATGCACAACAGAATGTTGAAGAAACGAATGCTGAAGCAGTGGCAGATACGGTTCATACCAGGGAATCAGCAAGCCATTTTAACACAATTTATGGTGATTTAATAGCCATTCCTTTCCTGAAACCGATTCCTGCGCTATATTTTTTAACCCTACCGGCTGAAGAAATAGTTACAGAAACAAGGGCAGATGGTGGTTTTTATATAGAAAGAAGGGTTGCCGGCAAGCGATCCGGGTTGCCTACATCGATGAGTTTTGAAGATTATGCCAAAAAGCACGAACGTTACGCAATAGATTCAAACTGGAGGCAGATTACGAGAGAGGCAAGAACCAGGGCTGACGAAAGCAGAGGATTGCTTGATTTCAGTTTGGCCATCCCCGGGGGGCAGGAATCCGCATTTACCACTATTTTTGGTACACCGGAAGTAAACTTGCGCGTAAACGGAGTTGCATCGATGAATGTGGGTGCATCGGTTCAAAAATCGGAAGATCCTTCCCTTCCGCCGGACCAGCAGACTCGAATTGACCCGACATTTGAACAAAGCCTGCAGCTTAACATTCAGGGAAATATTGGTGATAAATTAACTATTCAAACCGATTGGGATACCGAAGCCACATTTGATTATCAGAATCGGCTGAGTATTGCTTATGAGGGCTATGATGATGAAATCATAAAAAGTATTGAGCTGGGTAATGTTCAGATGAACACGGGTAATTCCCTGATTCGTGGAGGTGGTGCACTTTTTGGGGTGAAATCAGTGGCAGAGCTTGGATCGTTCAGATTTACGTCTATTGTTTCGCAGCAGGATGGCGAAAGTAATGTTGAGACGATAAGCGGGGGATCTCAGGAGCAGCGAATAGAAATACGCCCGGCAGATTACAGTGATGACCGACATTTTTTCCTCGATTTTTATACCCGCCAGGAATTTGAAAACAGTATGGCAAATCCACAACAGTTACGGCAGACGCTGCAAATTGCTGATGTTGAAGTTTGGGCTCTGCGAGAAAATATTCAGGCAGAAGAGGGTTCAAGACAGGCAATTGCCCTGGCTGATATCGGGGTAAATGAACTGCCGGATGGATCATATGGCCCACCGGACAATCGCACTGATAATTTTCCCGATGAACTGCTGGATCAGTTTCGGGACACCCAGGTTGGAGTTTCTGCTGAGGATTTACAGATTGATGATTCAAGGAATTTTGAAGAAGGATATTTTAAACCACTACGTGAGGGTGAGGATTATACGATCAATAAAGTAACAGGTTTTATATCTCTGAACAGAACTTTGAGTTCCAGAGAGGTTCTTGCGGTGGCTTTTACCTATCGGGGCCCCGGAAATGAAATTATTAATGTGGGAGAAATTAATCGCGGTGGCGGCGATCGTATTTTTCTAAAAATGCTTCGCCCTAAAAATGTATCAACAGAGAATAAATTGTTTCCACTTACTATGAGAAATGTTTACTCATTGGGAGTTAGCGATATTAACCGGGAGTCGCTTGAAATTGATCTAAATTTTACTGAAGACAACGTTGCCAGAAACCGCCTTCCCGGTCGAAATACCACTCTTTTACAAGATTTAGGGCTCGATAGGGTTGATTCTCAGGGAGCGCTTGAACCGGATAATCAAATTGATTTTGGAACGGGAACCCTCGATCCGCAGCGAGGCCTGATCATTTTTCCTTACCTGGAGCCTTTTGGTTCACGCATTGAAGAGGTATTGATGGATTCTCCTGCTTCTGAAGAAGATATCAGCCGGCTCACCTATTCTGAATTGTACACCGAACGGCAAAGAAATGCGGCACAGAGCTCCAAGAACGGCTTTTATCAATTCAGGGGTACATCGAGGGGAGGACTTCAGGATAATTACAATCTTGGGTTTGCGCTGGTAGAGGGCTCTGTAAATGTATTTGCCAACGGTTCCCGTTTAACAGAAAATATTGATTACCAGGTTGATTATGCATTCGGAAGTATTACAATTTTAAATGACCGCTACACTGCTCCCGGCCAGGATATTCGAATTGAGTACGAAAATCAGTCT
>SL_7KL_010_BRINEDRAFT_10001789_pt1 | contig 10169 bp, 7 predicted proteins | sample SodLak_010_BRINE_FD_10663 | JGI IMG/M metagenome (IMG submission 10663)
TTGCAAAAATTCTCCACTCCGGATCGATCTCCCCTTCAATATGGCTCCAGTCAATAATTTCCCAACTTCCGTTTTCATCCATTTTGCGTAAAACGGGGTCGAACGGATCAGGTTGAGTCCATTGAGAAGCATCTACGGGCTGGCCGTCAGCATGCATATAGAATAGAACTGTTGGCAGTGAATCATCAAAATGGTTTTGGGCAAGTAAAAGAGGTGGTCCACCTGTTTCTAGAATGCTGATATCAAAATTCCGGGCCGAAAATGCGTTGTCCATCCATTCTACATTTGCTGCTACATGTTCGGGGTTTGTACCAATATTTGGCACAGATAACATATCGCGCAGCTCGATTATAGCTTCCTGAAGGTGAGAATGCGAAAGTTCATCCATCTTTTCTTTCGACAGATCCTGAGCGTTGATATCGGGCAGAAAAATCAGAAACGTAATTATGACAGATGAGAGCAGCAGATCGATATGGAATCATGATATGTACATTTAAAGCATTGAGGTGGTTCGTTAATAATGCTGAATGTACTAAAATCAGGATAAGAGTGCTATTTGATGAAAAGAATTCACCAAACAGCAGATGAAGTATAATAACCAAAAGNTTAAAATATCAGGTATTTATTGTCCTGTATTTAAAATGNTTGATNTGAATACCATTATGCGTGGNCTCCCTCAAGTAGAGAATTCAATGGATTTATTTAGCTTGTTACTCTCTCCTTCTCTCACAAACCCCTGTAATACCCCATCAATTTAACCTCTGCTCAATCATCCCCAATAACTGTTGAATCTGTGGATTATTCGGGTTCAGCTCGTTCAGAATCCGTGCCTGTTCGTAGGCGTTTTCAAATTCCTCCTGCTGCATATAGAGGGTTACCAGGCCATACCGGTAATCCCCATTCTGAGGCTCCAGATTAATAGCCCGTAAATAAGCCTCTTCGGCCGGTTGCGGATTTCCAATCGTTTGATGCGCTATGGCCAGGTTATAGAAAACCCGGCTTCGTTCCGGCATATATTCTGCTGCCTGTTCAAAAAACTCTGCCGCCTCCCTCATTCGGTTTTCTTCGGCTAATAACAGTGCCAATGAGTAATAGGCATCACCGTATTCCGGTTCCTGATCTATCACTATCCTAAGCTGTTCTTCAGCATTTTCATTATCGCCAGTCCGGTTTTGCAGATATGCCAGATTGATCCGTGCCGGTGTAAAATAGGGATCTCTTTCCAGGGCCGTTTGGTACGCTTCGATAGCTAAATCCGGCTGACCCTGCTGTTCAAAAAATAAACCTTTGTTCATCTGTCCCTGTGGAAAATACTGGTTTACATCCAGATTGGTGCGATATTCTTCCAGCGCATTTTGGAAATGCTCGCGGGTTTCTGCTTCAAAATCGTGAACCGCATACTCCGTTAATTGCTGGACTGCAGCGTTTCGTACAACCAAAACACTGTCACTAAGGAGGTTTTCTAATCGGGATTTCCGGATATCAGCAGAGATATTTTCCATCGCCCTTGCCGCCGTTGCCCGTACCATCGGCGAATCCGATTCAAGTGCATCTGCCAGGATATCCGATGAGCTTGTTTCGGGAAACCGGCCAATATACCATACTGCGGTAGCACGGATCATTTCGGGCTGACCGATGTCAAATATCAACTCTCTCAGATCCGTTTGAGCACCCCTCTCACCTTCATTGGCTCTCAAAAACGTTTCTGAGTAATGATCGGGGCGATCTTCTCCATACCATTCTTCAACAGCTTGGGCGGCCCACTCCGCTGAACGATCAGCATGACAATCATTACAGGCATTCGGTACCCCGAAACGTTCTGTCTGATCAGGCCTGGGTACCCGAAAGCTGTGGTCCCTGCGGTAATCATTACCCATATAGGTTCTGCCGGTCATATGGCAGTTAATGCACTGCGATGCCTCCGTATTTACCTGGTGAAAATGGTGCTCCGGGCTGTTGTATTCCGGTTCGTGGCAGGTCATACAGAGCTGGTTATCGGTCAGCGGCTGTCGAAGCTGAAGACTGTGCGGATTATGGCAGTCGGTACACTGCACCCCTTCGGTATACATTTTACTCTGCAGAAATGAACCGTATACAAATACCTCTTCCAGGATTTGCCCGTCAGCATAATAATTATCCGGATGGGGCAGCGTGGGAAGAAAATGATCCAAATAGTTATCCCCGTGGATGTAATTATCGGTAAGTTTGCTACGGTGCGAATGGCACGGTGCACAGGTATTGATTTCATCCAATTGAGAGGTGAACCGTCCGAGATCAATATCTTCTCCGATACGCTCCCGTGACGCCTCCTCGCTTTCAGGGCTGTTCATAAAGGCTACATGATCCCCGCCGGGCCCGTGACACGCCTCACAGCTTACATTCAGCACAGACCATTCGGTGTGGAAAGAGTCAGCCTCAGCAATATAATTCTGCTGAAGATTGGTTGAGTGACAATCCGCACACATGTTGTTCCAGTTCATCGCCCCTCCGCTCCAGTGCATCCAGTCATCAGCTTCGAATTCTTCATCCGGGTGCAGTGAAAACCAGCGGTTTTCTTCGGTATCCCAGGCAATGTGCAAAGCCTGGTATTTGCCCCTCCCGATATCCACCAGGTACTGCTGAAGCGGCTCCCAGCCAAATGTGAATTCAATTTCCTGTATTTCTGAATCCCTGCCTTCTTCATCAATTTCAACCATATACCGGCCATCATCACGGAAAAACCGATACCTGTTTTGTCCTTCTTCAAATATCACATCATCAAAATCTCCCCGAACATGCTCATCATCTGCTTCACCAATGGCATAATCATGATGAGAACCTTTCCACTGCTCCCACTCCCCGGCGTGGCACGACTGGCAGGTTTGATCGCCGACAAATTTGTGTGACCTCGCTATCGGTTCTTCTGCATCCGATATATCCGTACTTTTTTGCTGGCTGCAGCTGTAGAACAGAAAAAAAGAGATCAGGACCGACAGTATTACTGTAATAAAAAAGCCGGCGGATAACTTCACTTTCGAAATCATTTACACATTTTTGAATAAATTTATTGAGATTTACTGGTTACTCGTCATTGCCCAACCCCGTACAAACCCGATAAACTGTGCTACATCCGTAATATTTTCGTACCAGTTGTTTTCATACTCAATAGAGATATTTCCCCCGAAATTCTGACGTTTCAGCTCGGCAAGAACTGAAGGCAGATCAATAACACCGGTTCCGGCAACTGTATCTTCACCCTCGGCTCCCCACTGATCTACGTCTGTAAAGTGCATGCTGATGATTCGCCCTTCAAGCAGCTTCAATGTTTCAACCGGATCGAGATCGGAGCGGACATAATGACCGATATCTGCACAAACGCCTACACGCGAGTCTCTGCCTTCAACCATACTGAGCACAAATTCAGGATCCCAGTGTCGATAATCAGGACGGTCGGGACGCGGCGGATGATTGTGAACGGCCACGGCAATTCCGTACTCCACCACCATCTGTTCAATCAGGTCCATTGCATCCTCTGAAGGTTCTGAGGTAATAGCTTTTACTCCAAGTTTTTGCGCAAAATCGAATACTTCTCTGAGCTCTGCTTCATCATTCGGGAGAGGTATATTCCCGTAGTTTACCGCAATGATATCATGCTCATCCAGTTTTTGCTTTACGGCTTCAATCACTTCGTCCGATACGCCGGGTACTAATCTTGTATCATCATTTTCATCCGGCCATACTTTCTGGCGGTACAACTCTATAACCCGTCCGCCCGCTTTTGCCGTCATCTCAATGGCTTCAAATGCCGAATACCGGTTGAATGTATAGGATTGAGTACCCAGGGCGAAACCACCGATAAGGTGGGTATCCGGAATATGGAATTGGACCGATTCAACATCCGACGGTTGTGCTTCAGTTTGTGAAATGCCCTCTTCAGTGCAAAAGACAAATAACATCAGCATTATGAAAGAAAGGAAAGTAACAGCGGTTGGGTTGACTTTTTTTGTACTATTTTGCCACATGTTTTTTTGATTAAGTTGCAAGTTGAGGATTCCGGTAAAAAATAGCATATCTACATATAGACCTGAGTTAATATGATATTTTTAGTTTTTTAATGCCTGATTTTAAATTGTCATAACTACATAATCTTAGTACTTAAACTCAATTTCATACAGACTATTAAGGACGGCTACGTTCATTGTTATCATATTCAATTAATAACTTCAGCAACCGATCTACCTCTTCCGGATGATCATGCCAAAGATTATCTGTCTCAGCCAAGTCTTCTTCGAGATTATAAAGTTGCCCTTCCGGATCTCCGGAACCTGGCTCAATATAGGCTGGTGAAGTAAAACCTCCCGAACCCAGCCCGTCTATCAGTTTCCAGGTTCTATCTTGAATGGATCGCATGCCTCGACCAACTGTGACTACAACCGGCGGGCGTATCGCTTCTGATTCCGGCTGGCTGCCGGTTAGCACAGGGAGGATACTGAAACTATCCTCACCGGCATCCTCTGGAAGCTCTGTTCCCGTGATATCAGCAAACGTTGCCAACATATCTGTAAAGGAAATTGTCTGATTCGTAACTGAACCCGATTCAACCACTCCCGGCCAGCGAACAATAAAGGGCATCCGGTGCCCGCCTTCATAGGCATCGCCTTTCATGCCACGAAGCCCGCCAATAGCATCATGCCCGAAATACTCCGTGTCTTTATCATACCAAACCGGTCCGTTGTCACTGGTGAATATCACCAGGGTCTCTTCATCCATCTCTGTTTGTTCAAGCGCCAGGAGTATTTTGCCAATCTCTGCATCCACCATCGCCATAAAATCCCCGTACATGCCGGCCCCGCTTACTCCTTTAAACTCTTCGGTTGGCAGCCAGGGGGTGTGAGGAGCCGGATAAGACACGTAAAGAAACAGAGGTTGATCCGGATTTTGAATAGTATGCTCCTCTATAATTTTGATCGACTCTTCCGTAAAGCGTGGCATTACATCAATCAAATCCAGATCAGGAGCAATTCCTCCTTCGCGCCAGAATGCACCCTGAATATCCGTCCATATTCCACCGCTAAAGTTATCATCAACGCTGTCGGTGGGCGGGTTTACCACACGGTCATCACGAATATAAAAGTAGGGAGGGATATCAGTAGATGCCCGGATTCCAAAAAATGAGTCGAACCCACGGTCAAAAGGCCCACCCGGAAGAGGCAAATCCACATCATACTGGCGGTATGCTGTTCGAGTACTCATGTTCTGATCTAAATCCGATATTCTATCTGTAGCCTGAGACTCGTCAAAACCAAGGTGCCATTTACCAATCATAGATGTCTTGTATCCCTGCGACTGCAGCAACGAAGCAAACGTGATCCTTTCCTCTTCAATAACCGGCTCATCCGGCCAGACACTTGTATCGGTACGATACGGATACCGTCCTGTCAACAAACCATAACGTGATGGATGACATAGCGCACCGGGTGCATGAGCATCCATGAAACGTATGCCTTCAGCAGCTAAGCCATCAATATGAGGTGTCGGAATTTTTGAATCTTCGTTATAAACCCCAACATCTCCATAGCCCATATCATCGACAAAAATGAATACAATATTTGGATTTTTTGCCTGATGTAACTCAACTTCATCGGTAAAACTGCACCCCATTAGAAAAACAATTCCAAATAGAGCAATTCCCCTTAATAGAGAATTTGACAGGATCTTAAAAGGCTTCATCAGCACACATATAGGTTTTGATTTTCATTAAATAAGGCTGGTTTACATTTTGATTTATATATAATAATTCAGTGCCGGTTATCCGGATTTTGCCAGGGCACTGTTCCAGCCTTTTGCAAGTGCTTCATCATCAATGCATTAAGCTCCTGAACTTTTTCAGGATACTGAATTACAACATTATTTTTTTCATAGGGATCTACCTCAAGATTATACAGCTCCCGTGGTTCAAAAGGACTGTTTTGAAGAAGCTTCCAATCGCCAAGTCTGACTGCCTGAATCGTTAATCCACCATATATCATACCTCCTTCCCGTCTTGTGAAAAACAAGGGCTCATCTCTGTATTTTCCTTGATCCACATTAAAAAGTGTAGGCAAAAAGCTTACCCCGTTCAGAGGACCAGCATATGATATTCCGGCAGCTTCCAAAAATGTTGGGAAAATGTCCATCGTCAGAAGAATTCTATCGGAAATTAAACCGGCATCCATTCGCTTTGGCCAGGATACGCCTGTCGGCACCCTTAAACCACCTTCATATACAGATTGTTTACCGTCACGATAAGGACCGTTATTGGCCTCATCGGCCAATCTTCCCCCGTTATCACTGGTAAATAAGATAATCGTATTTTCATATGCTCCGGTTTCTTTTAAAGCATCAATAACCTGACCGATACCATCATCCATGTGTTCTATAAATGCAACTAAATTCGCTCGTGTCTCCGAAAGATGGGGTTCGCGTTCTTGAACTCTTTGCAACCAATCTTCAGGTGGCTGCACTGGAAAGTGTGGTGCCAGATGGGATAAAAAAAGGAAGAAGGGCTGATTGTGTTGAGCACGCTCATGTATATAATCAATTGACCACTCAGTAAATAGATCCGAAGCATGATGCCCCTGTGTATTAATTACCTGTTCATTTAAGCGCATGTAATTAATACCTAGTCTTCGGTGCTCCCAAAAATCCTCCACCATATCATCCAGCCAGCCATGAAAATAGTCAAATCCACGTTCTTTTGGGGTATTTGGAGATTCCAGACCCAAATTCCATTTTCCTATCAGCCCCGTATGATAACCGTGTTCTTGTAATACTTCAGGCAAAAGCGCAGCCTCAGGATCAAGAAAACCCCAGTTATTTTCCTGCCTTGTTCGGATAAGGCCAGGCACTCCAACATAATCCTGATACTGGCCCGTCATCGTAGCCGCTCTTGTCGGAGAACATACAGGCGAGTTTGCATAAAAGTTATCAAGTCGGATTCCTGACTCGATGATACTATCAATATGAGGGGTCCGAATATCCTGGGTTCCGTAATAGGACACATCGTGATAGCCCTGATCATCTGTTAGAATTAGCAGAAAGTTCGGTCTTGAATCTTCATCAGACTGGCATTGAGCATATTTTGTGTCAAACAGAAGAGTTGTTAAGGAAAAGAAAAAGCAACAGATAAAAACATTCCATTTTTTATTCTTTCCAAATCCATATCTCATAATCATCATTTATGTAATAAGTTTATAAACCTGATATTTATGTTTAATCAACTATACGAATTATCCGTCTGCCTTCATATTGGTGCCAATTATCTTCAGCACGAACAAAAATTGTATACGTTCCGGATCGGGATATTCGCGCTTAAATGCCAGTACAACCATATCATTTTCAGCCATTATATAAGCCAGATCTGAAAAATGGGGAAGCTTACAATTCTCTAACAGTTCATAAATGTATAAATTTATTATAAACAAAATCCCGGAAAGTCTTCCTGCCCGGGATTCACTGATAGTCAATCTACAGAGTCTGACTGTTGTTGAGCTGCAATTTCATTTATCAAAAAATGGACCAGTCAATCTCCACACCGTGTTCCTCCGGATCAATTCCCCAATCTTCAAATAACATTCCTGTAATGCGATGATCATAATTGCTGTAGGCCATCACCTGGTGTGCCTTTACCATCTCTAAAATTACTTCTTTAAATTCATCCGAATCCTCCCCCAAACTGGTGATGGCATTGAGGGCAAAGGTGCGAATCAGCGAGTTGGAGTGTTGTAAAACGTTATTGAACCCCTCGAGAGCAGCTGATTCTTCACCCAGCCCGTACAGGGCTTCAGCCGCAGCGGTAGTTACATACGGGGATGAATCATCTAAAGCCCTTCTCAAATCGTCTAAAGCCGGACGGGAATCTTCACCGAGGTTAATCAGGCCGGTTGCTCCCCAAAATCGAATAGCACTGTCATCTGAAATTAAAAAGTCACGGAGGGTTGAAAGGTCATCTTCTTTAGGGGAAGTCGCTGTTTCAGCAGCTTCCATAACACGTTCAAGATCAATATCGCCGCTTCTCATATAATCGTAAGGTGACATACCGTTAGCCCGGCTGATCATCTCAATTTCCGGTAGGAATCCCGTGTCCTTTATTTCGGCCATCCAATCCCTGTTTGCTTGTCTCAATTCAACCAATATATTCTGGTAGTCAGGATCATCAGCTAAATTATTGACCTCCCAAGGGTCATTTTGGGTATCATAAAGTTCTTCTGCCGGTTTGGTTTCCCAAAATTTGTTTTGCACTTCGTTGCAACCTCCTGCTGCACAGGTCTCTTCCCAGGACTGCATGGCTGCGGCGCGCCACAAATATTCAATGGGCTGACCATAAATTCGGTGTGGAGTAAAGTTCCGGATATATCGGAACCTGTCATTTCTTACGGTTCGGCTCATATCATAACGTTCATCCATTCGGTCGCGGAACATGAATGCATACTCAGGATCAGGAGTTTTTTGTTCACCCAGAAATGCATGCCCCTGCATAAACTCAGGTATCTCTACTCCGGCCAAACTCAAAATTGTCGGCGCAAGATCTACAAAGCTGACCAACCGGTCTACGTCGGTTCCGGGTGCATCTGACGGCCATAAATGCTCAAATTTTTCAGGAATGCTCACAATTAGGGGTACTCTTGTACCGGTTTCATACACAAACCGTTTACTGCGGGGATATACGCCACCATGATCTCCGTAATAGAAAATAATAGTATTTTCCAGTTCTCCGCTCTCTTCAAGTTCACTGATCTTTTCACCAACCCAACCATCCATATCCTCCATCAAGTCATAATACTGGGCAAAATCTCTTCGAATTTCGGGAGTATCCGGCAGGTAAGGCGGCAAGTCCACATCATCGGGAAGGTGCCGAAGTTCATCTAATGGTTTCCAGTTATGGATATTATTTTCATGCGATATATGACTATTAAATACAGCAAAAAAGGGCTGACCCGGCTCACGGTTATCGTAGTGGGCCTCACCGCTTGATTCATCCCATATTCCCTCTGTTTGCGATTCATCAATATTATAATCCTCTTTGGCATTGTTTGTGGCATAATAACCTGCCTCTCTCAGCAATGCAGGGAAGAACTCAATAACATCCGACACCTCATAATCACTTCGCATATGCTGATTCCCGTTAGAATTGGCAAAGGTACCTGTAATAATGGTATTCCTTGCAGGTGCACATACGGGAGCATTGGCGTAGGCATGGGTATATAAAAATCCATTCTCAGCCAGTCTGTCAATATTAGGCGTGGTGGCAAATTCATCCCCATACGCTCCTACCAGCGGACTGTTATCTTCACTTACGATCCAGAGGATGTTGGGTTTTTCAGTTTGATTTGGTTCTTCGTTACAAGAAATAAGAAACCACAGCTGAAATAAGAGTAAAAAGCAGGTAGTAAATCCTTTTGGCATGTTGTTTTGGTTTAAATTTGTCTACATCAAAACTGTATTCATGACAGTTCAATTTAAACCAAACTATTAAAATAAATTAGTGAAATATAATTATTCAAAAAATTTTGCCTTGTGTTCTTCTGCAATACGTTTTAATTCATTGGCAATTTCTGGATACTCGTCAATCACGTTTACTTTTTCGTAGGGGTCGTGAACCATATCAAATAGGGAGAGGCCGATTTCATCCTGCTGATAGAGGCCAGGAATACCGTCTCTGCCCCCGACCGGGCTGGTTCTGTAGCCGTGAGGCACATGAAGTTTCCATTTCCCGTCTGCGCTCATAACACCCTGAAAATCAGTATTGTTTGTGAATGCATAATATTCCTGCGGGTTTTCTGCACCCGGTTTTCCAGCAATCACATCCCAGACATCTTTTCCGTCAATTTCGTATTCCGGTAAGGCAGCGCCTGATAACCTTGCAATGGTGGGCATAAAATCGATTGAGTAAAATGCATTGTGAGAAACTGAATTATTTTCCAGTTTTTCGGAATAGGATATAATTAGCGGTGATCGAATTCCTCCGTCAAAGGAGGTGCCTTTAGCTTCACGATATGGAGTCTTCTTGTCAAAGCCAGGAGTGACGGTATGGATAGGACTGAGAACGTAAACAACGTTTATATTCTTCACAAAGCTTCCTGAATACTCAGCGGACTGCGGCTATAAATAATTAAAAGGTTTTCTAACACCTGATAATACTAAACCGCGGC
>SL_7KL_010_BRINEDRAFT_10001790_pt1 | contig 10167 bp, 12 predicted proteins | sample SodLak_010_BRINE_FD_10663 | JGI IMG/M metagenome (IMG submission 10663)
CCGACAGCAGCATGCATTGCTACGTACTCATCGAGAGTGAGAACGCTATCTTCTGGCAAGAGGTCCTCGGGGCTCTCTGGGAACCCACCACCGCCCATTTGAACATCGTCTGTCGACATGATATGCTTGAATACGTATGAGAGGCTCTTAGCTTTTCTCAAGCCAGCTATTCCTAAAAACACAGCTCTTTATATAAGTTGGGTAGATACAGATGCATATGTCAGTAGAGATCACACGTGATCTAATCGTCGACCGCTTGGGTCAGGTGACCTATGATCGATTTCTATTCTATCTGATGGGGCCATACAAATCGTTCAATCTAAATTACGTACTCAGCGATGATGAGCGGGATGAGTTCGACGTGGAGGATCTTCCAGGACCGTTGCGTCGCCTCTTTCAGAATAAGGATGATATCGATTCCGCACAGGCCCTCTTGAGGCGAATTCAAGGAAAACTCCGAGTAACGCCCGGCGTTAATGCGTTCTTGGCACTCGATATTGATATCGATACTGCCGATGTAGACGCAGCAACACAGAGCATCGAGTATACGAGATGTAGTAATGCGACTGCGTTCGTGTTGCCGTTTCTTGGGCACAACTTTGGCGTTGGTGAAGAAGCAGGAAGTATTCTCGAAGCACTGTCTGAGACGCATGGCGACCGGTTGATATTCATCCACGAGGACAATGTCACAAGCGCGATGATCCGTTCAGCCCGAGTACGGTGGGATCTGCGGGTCGAAACGTACGAAACAGAGGCGAAACTCGTTGATAAACTCCGATTCTTTGCTGGCGGTATCATGCAGCGGGAACGTCGGAGTGAACTCGATTACTTAGATTGATTCGGAAGCGGTACCAGTTGGATTTGAAATGAAACGCTTGTTACCGCATCAATCATTGTTCGTGCTTGGTCGACACTGGTCGCCTGTTAGCAGTACGACTCCGCATTTTATCGCCCCCAGAGGGGTGAGGGCGCAAAAAACCTTCGTCAACTTCAACAACCGAATCCCCCATAATGTACGGTTCTTGCGGTGGGTTTGTTCGATTTAGGCTTAATATACCGACAAACGCTGTGTCGTCGAATATGCCTACCACGCGATCGCGTAGCCCCGATCGCAGTCTTCTTTCTATCATTTGATTAGCTAACCAACAAATAGACAGGACATCATTCTTGTTGGTTAGCTCAATTGTCACGGTAGAAACATCGGTTGAACACACCACTGTTTCAAGTGAACAGCAATAAAAAGAATAACCTGACTTTCGAGCGGAAATGTATATTGTCGGCGTTGTAAGTTTACGGCTCTGTTGAAATCCTCTGCTTCAGACACATTATCGCCTGAAACAGCTGGTCGCTGAAGAGTGCGTCTTGACCGAATCGTGTGTACTGATCGCGAGAGCAACTACCGCAAACCATAGAGTTCAGTCCTTGCGCTGTTCGCAGAGTGGAATCGGCTTTCTACTTCTCGATATACTGAGCCACGACCGCCCGGTGCTCCGTTGCACGTTCGTTTCGTTCTTCCGGCGACGCATCCTGATACCAGAGCGGAAGACACGCCATAGCTCCTAACCGGCAGGTAAATCGGTACATCTCTATTCGTTCGCATATTGACTCGGAAAACGACCAGTCCGTTCTCGCGTCCGCGTAAGCAGTCCGAAACGTCTCACGGAGCCGATTGGTGCGTGAGGGGCCGTCTGCGACCGGATTTAAGAAATAAAACTCAGTCTGACCGAGATTGTATGCTGGCTCCGCAGACGAGAGATTCGCCCAGTCGAGAACGGCACGTGTGTTACCCGTGTCCGGATCGATCAGCAAGTTTCCGATCCGATAATCCCAGTGGCAGTATGTCGGCTCCTCGGGTTCGGACAAGGTTGGAATATGCTTCCGTACATAATCCCGTAAATCTCCCACGAGATCGGCGAAGCGTTCCGGGTCGTCTGCAAGGTCCGGATAGAAGCCACCATGGCTGAGACCATCGAGTGTCTCCTCACATTCAGCCAAAATCGCTTCCCGAAAGTCTTCGTGGCGTGGGTAGTCATCCGTGTCGAGGACACGTAGCTCGCCGTCTTTTATTCCGATTTTACCGGGGGCAGCCAACGGCCCGAGATCGTGGAGTTCCGCAAGGTTCTCGCCAGCCTCTCGGAGCAGCCTCTCCCTAGCAGTAATTGAGAGGTCTTCGTGTTTGCCTTCGTAGTTCGCTCCCTCGACGTATTCCATCAGGTAGAACGGAACAGGATAGTGTTCGTGGTCGTCACAGTATCCAAACACCTCCGGGACGGGGATCGTTGTTTCTCGGCGAACAAGTTCGAGTAATCGGGGTTCCGACCGCGCAATGACCGGATCGACGAAATCAGCGGTCGTCGCCTTGATTACGACGGACTTCGGCTCCGGCGTTCGAACACTGAGAATACCAACGAAGTCGGTCCCGTGAGGGCTCCGTTCAATCGAGGTAACCTGCCACTCCGGCTTGATTTCCGCGACCATTCCACGCACCATCGAATCAGATACTCCATCATCACCCGATTCGGGTGCTTCCTCAGTCATACGGGCAGTTGTTTTCAGTCTGTTAAAACCACATCGGTGAGTAGATCCCCAGTACTGACCGCGACTGGGTCAAAATATATCACTTGCTGAGGATTTCAACAGAGCCTATCAGATATAATTTCACCCAATAACTGATGTTAGAAAATAGCTGTATTGGACGTTTTTCTCTCTGTCTCGTGAAATTGCTGATCGTCAGTTTTTTTAATGCTATGTAGTATTAGTTAATATACAATCCTTTGTACTTTTTAGAAGAACATCAATTCGTGGATCTGTATGGCCACACCTGTCAGGGTGTTTACTGTCAGTTCATACTTTGTAAACTATGCATAGACGCCACATGTTAATTAGTATTGGCACCACTATTTTAACTATTACTCTCGGTTGCCTACAAAATAATTCTGGAGGCAATGGAGGGGAAAGTGAATATAGTGATGATCCAGACTTAGATGAGGATACAGTAGAGTCATTTGAACAGAGCGTAATAGAATGTGAGCAGTATTATATAGAACATGAAATAATAACAAACCAATACGAACGGATTGATGGCCCACTCAATCCGGAAATAATTGAACGTGATCCGCAACCTGATGGATTATTTGTTAAATTGAAAACCACCTACGGGACAAGACGACGCCATAGTGACGATGAACCTGAAGAGTATCTTGATTATCAAACAATTGGATATTATTTTGTATCAGACGAAAATACTTACAGAACATCAGATTCCGAGAAAGACCCACGCGAAGGGACAAAAGTTGATTGTGACGTTTAAATCCAATCAGTAGTTATCATTTTCATGATATGTCAAATAAAAAATTGCTAATTAATGAGTACCTCTCTGAGACATCAGCGAGAGTACTTTTGATCATAGGAATAGTGAGTACATCCTATTCTCTTGCTTCGGTTCAGTCCCTGTCAGCAGCAGGTGCTTTCCAATATGTTATCATCTGTTTTGGATTACTATCTCTGATTTTGGGAATATCAGACCTACTCCCTCGGAAACATAGCGGGATTATTATAACACTCCGAATTGCTGCATTAGCACTTATTGGGATTTTACTTTACATAGTATCATTCATTCTCATTTTCTGGTGGGGAATGCAGTAACCGAAGTGACAGAGAAGACGTTCTTTGGTAATATTGTGGAACACGTTGACGGCATTAAAATCAATCAGTCCCTAGTGCATCAGTAGAGCGGAGTCTGAGGAGTACAATATTGTTGGGTTGGACCCTCCTGATTAGCATTTTGAGGGTTGAAATAGTAACTTTTGTTAGCGGAAACACTGTTCATTAGTGGTGGTTTTTGCTGTATTCCGGGCATAACTAGCTGTTTCTTTGAATGGTATTGATAATCGTGTTTATTCACGCTATTATTTGTGATCAAAATAGTCACCGCCCGCCGTTGGAGCTGCGATCTTGTGAAACTGCCCATCACCACAACCTCGGAGAATGGAAGTGTTGCGTGCCTTATTTCCAAGACATTTGGGAGTGAATTAGCTGATCAAGAGGTGATCTCGGCCTATCGTAGGAATCATAATGGATTAGACTGATGCTCAAATATAATGTCTATCGATTGGAGCGAAATCACTCATATCACGAAGGTTGATCCAGCGGAGGATTTACCTGAAAATTTGGACATCCTTGCATACACGGATTTAGTCATCATCGGCGGATCGGATGGTGTAACACAAGAGAATTCTCTTGATGTGATCACACAAATCCGAGATCAATTTCCGGACTTACGTCTGTTTCAAGAGCCATATAGCTCAAGTCATGTTTCTACTGAGACAATAGATGCTGTAGACGTGCTTTCCGTACCAGCAGTCTACAACGGAGACCGCGATAACTTCGTTGCAAAACACGTGGATTTCTTCACAGAGGTCGGGAGTAAGCCCGAAGAAGTATTGGGTGCTGGTCTCCCACTTGTAGGCGACCTAATTGCGTCTAGAGGTCGCGATGCTATTGCCAAAATCTCAGATAAGATACTGGGTGAGGGGTACGTCGTTCAAAATCTCGACTCAAAAGCAGCCGATGAGTCTGGTGTTGAGACACTATACACACCTGATCAGGTAGCAGGTGCCGCACTAGCAACTGAATCCTTCTATGGATTTCCGATATTCTACATTGAGTACTCCGGAACGTATGGTGGCCCCGAAGACGTGAAAGCAGCGGCAAAATATCTTGACGACACAGTTCTTCTCTACGGTGGAGGAATCAAGAGCCAGCAACAGACTGAGGAAATTCTTGACGCTGGTGCCGATGCTGTAGTCGTTGGCGATTGCTTCCACGAAAATCCAGACCAATATCTACAGACGGTCCCTGACGCTCCAGCGTCTCGATAGCTGAGTTGTTTGACTCCAATTTTGAATGTGGCGAGTCACTACCAAGGAGAAAGAGTCATCAACGTTGTTGCGTATCCGCTAACAAGAGTATCTGATGGAACAGCGTGGCCGCCGACTAACCGACGCATTTGTCGCTGCTCTCGAACTTCGTAATTACTTCCGTGAAGGGGTGGACTTCTGTACTGCACTCGCCGATCTCAGACTTCAAATCGAAATGCTCAATGACGGGTATCCTGAGTGGCACCCTGCGTCGTACCCGTTTCGCGGAATCCTCAAATTTTTTTATCTAGAAGTCACGGGAGACAGCTACCGGTCCCTTACACGCCATCCAGAACTCGCAGACGTATTCGAAGTTGAACGAATCCCAGACGAGTCAGTTCTTTCTCGAACGTGGCACAACCGATTCGATGACGATATTCGAGAATATATCACCGCCAGCGCTCACTTGTTAGTCAGAGAGATATACAACGAGAACTTTCTGTCCCGGAAGTACGACCGCTGGAGGAAGTGAAAAGATCGCCCGAACACGATTCTGAAGCGCCTGAAGCTACCACCGGGTTCTCTGATGAAGATATTTACCGAACGACTCGTCTCGCCGGTGAACATGGCTTCGATTCATTCGACTCTGGGAGAGCCCAGAACGCGACATACGAGGATACACGATTCTTTGAGCTTCAGACGTTCATCGGAATGGTCGGCTGTGGTACTCCGCAGGGTGCGGCTCGGTTCAAGTTTCGACGAGGTAAAGAGTACGGCCCTCACGGCGACACGCATCTCCGTGCAGTCAAGCAATTAGACCCGGAGAGTCTACTTCAGGTCTTGAGACGAGTTCACTAGCTTCCTCTCATTTCATCACTTCATAATGATTCTTAACACGAATGGGTATTCGAGTATTTTCTTGACCGTTCAGTCGCACTTTTTAGTGACTAGCTGTTTTAGGCGAGAACACGTCTAAAAAGTAAGTTTTCAACAGAGGCACATTATTCACCATCATCAACGCTCCATCAACCACCGGGGGATAACACACCCGCTGAGTAGGTTCTTAATTACATAGTAAAAATTTTATAATAGAAAATATATTGACATATTATGAAAAACATCTTGCTGTATTTTGTTTTCGTTGTATATGTCCTACTAATAGTATTTATATCACTTATTGCTGGAACTGGCCCAATTAGTTTTATGATAAATCTAATATTCTTTTTTGGGCTAACTGCAGTTGGTATTTGGGTGTACCGTTGGGTTAATATCGATGAGTCAATTTGAAACGGGAGTAAATCAAGAAATCATATAGACCGTGACAGCTCTGTTGAAACCCACATTCATTTTGCTCTGTTGAAATCTATTCTCCAGACACAAATAGCATGAAGCTGTCGATTAGTGGTGATTGCGTACCGATCCCCGATCATTTGGACATGTTCATGTAGAATTCTCCTAGGATTTTTATTATGAGGTGAAATATTTAATAACGTGTAACGCATCGACGCTACCTTACAGTGGGTACGCTGACAGGAGTCTCGCTAAGTGGGTACTCAATCCACGGTAACAAAATGCGTGACGGGGGTCTTATTTGTATTGCATTATATGATTTATGAATTAATTTTAAAACTTTATTATCCTTATTATGGCTACTTCAAGCGCTCTGCTAAGTGTTTTCGATCGCGAGAATACTCTGTTTATTCTACTCTGGATTAGGCGCATAATGCAGAGTGGATTTGGGCACGTCCACGCCGTACACGAAGCACGAACGATAGAAACCACATATTCGAACCGTTCAACAGGGAGTAATAGCACCGAAACCACCATCCACGTATTCTTAGAGTCCAGATCCGAATTAGATAATTATTTATCAGGAGATATGATCGCTACACGGTTTTGACATTGTAAGTGATTGCACAACATAATGCGTGCAGAATATGTTGGACTTTGAGTGTATTATGTGGGTGACACTTATGACGTGAAATAACAATCGTTGGTTGTGTCAAGTTTAACGCTCCGTCCTAGAACAGATCCATTACTCCGTGCGTGGAAAAACATGATCCAAAATGAATTTAGCGGAACTGGATTCGAATTTAGATCTCCTCAACAAATAAAGTTTAAAGATCGTGTCGACGCGTTTTGCAGCGACCCCAGCAGTAAATCATTCGACGAGATTTGGACCACTGAAACGGCAGTAGAGCATTCGAATCCAGGAAGTGAAATGCTGCGAACCACGTTTGATGGAGATATCGATGAACTCGCTGCAGTTATCCAAATGATTCGCTCAGCACCAGAATACAATCAACATTGGGAACAAAGATTCACTTGGTCGTGGGCTCTGTGGGAGTTGTACACTCGGCTAAATGAGTCGGTATCTGTTGTACTGACTTCTGAATCCTCGGCAGCCCTATCTTGGTTAGGAGCACCGACATCTGGCACGTTTCGTGAACGGATTCAAGTCGCTGAGCAGTTCAGAGAACACTACTGTTCCATTGTGGGTCATCCTACTCAGGAAACCCCTCATGAAACACCAATCAAGACAGAACTTGACGAACTGTTCCACGCGATACAGACTCTTACTAAGGATGATCTGGCCGCGGAAATCAAAGGGCCGTACGGAGAGTTCTATCGGTATTTCTACGGAGGAAGTCGAACAGATGGGGGACGAACAGGTTCTGTTGAGCTATTCGATATTGCATCGGTTGTTCGAGCGTATGCATCTGGAGAGGCAAACGATGCGTATGATAAGCCAAAGAAGCCAGAATTCTGGGGTGGTACGTATTGGGAAAACTGGAAAGAAGAATATGCCGAGCATGTTCGAACTGAAATTCGGGAACAGTTCACGTTAGATGACCTTTCTCCAGAAGAGATCGCACCTCTTTTTAAGGCTATAACAACTGCTGAAGGGTCTGATCTCAGCAAACCCGTTGCAACGTACGTCATGGGAAGTCAGTGGGGACAGTACACCTGGAATGATATTGTTGACCACTTCAGCGCCAACCCAGTAGAAGCGAGTCAACTGTTGTCACTCTTTTTCGACGACTCGTACTCTGTGGTGAATCGATTAGATGCATTCAAAGAGCACACGATTCACCTGACTGAAACTGAAGACAGGAGCCCTGGTTCAATCGAACGGATGGCAACCTCACTTCTAATGTTCACGAATCCAGAGGAACATATTGGATTACCACCAGCTCGAACGAAGAACTTCTTGAACTCAAAATCTACGCTCCCGAAGTATGAGTCTGGTTTTCGACCGAAACAGTATCGTACGATTATTGGTCCGCTCAGAGAACTCCGTGATGAGATACGGTATGAGGTGAACGGATGTGGTAGTGAGAACACTGTTACGATGCTTGATGTTCACTCAATGATTTGGATCTATGGTGGGGAAGGCGAACCAACGTCCAACCACATTTAGATACAATGGATTTGAGTAGAATTGTCTTTTGAACCGTACTTGGTAGGTAGACAATCAGCGGGATTTTTTAAGTAGTAAGACAACGTGTTAGCTATTGTAAGCGGCCAAAAACTCATAACTGGTGAAGAGTCAATAGTGAAGATACAGATAGAGAACGACAGAAGAGTACAATTCTCTGATCTTTCCAATTGTGATTCTGTTGACGATGAAATTAACGAAGCAGTATTTTCTACGTCACCAGCCGGACAAGGTAATGCTCATCCACCGTATTGGAGCCGATCACTACATGATGCAATCATAGAGATTTCTGTTCGCGTATACGTTTCTTATGATGTTAAATTGGACAAGTATTGGTATTCGGTTACGGCATGGCACATGGACGTTGAGGACGGTGCTGATAGAAGGCATGATGGTGCTGACTTGGAGACTTAACCGTTCGCGATTATGGTCGCAAAAGATTAACCAAACTCAAACTTTCCCAGTCCGTCGGTGTAGTGTATAATATATTTGCGAGATTAACTATCAAAAAGAACTTTAACAGAGCCGTTTAGGCTTACTCTTTGTTGTCGGCCGTTCTGAACATCGAGTGATACACTCGTTTTGTATTAGTCTTAGTAAAGTGCTTCAGGACTTATGATTGGGAGATCTCAAGCCAAAAAAGAGAATTAAAATACCTCCTGTTCAGCCAAAATCTAACCCTCGAGATTCACTATATCTTTTCAGGCCTGAGATATCGTAGTAACACAAATTGATGCAACTATATTTGTTATCAAAAAGTACGGGATGCAACCGTGGCGTAACTTCTGACTAGCTCGGAGGGCAAACTACATTATCAGTGAGATATAAATAAATGTATGAAAGATAACAAAAATAGAAAATCAGGTAATTTTGATATTCAGTCTAACCGACGAAAATTTCTCTATCTGAGCACCCTATCCGCCGCTACTATCGCTGGAGTTGGGACTGTCTCCGCGCAAGATGGTAGTGACGATGAAGAGGATGAGGCCGCGGGCAATGATGAAGAAGATGAGGCCGCGGGCAATGATGAAGAAGATGGGACAATCTGTGAGGGTTCACCAACAATGAGCCGGACAAGCATAACATCCCCAAACAGCCGGATCACCACGGACGACCCTGCTGTCGTTGAAGCAAATTTCCGCCCAGATCCGACGATGCCGGAGGATTGTACCATTTTTGTTGATCTTGAGTTCAGTTTTAGTGATGCGGGATTCCAGTGGGGAGGTGGTGCGGACTGGGACCAAGCAACATCAGATCTCGTAGTGGGAACCTTCGAAGTTAGACCGGGCGAGGTTCGTGATATTCGTGCCCAGCTTCATACGCAAGGAGCTGAAGCAGGTGATAGCGTGACCGTCGTTGCTGATTATGAACTGTGGTTTGATGGTAATAGAGAGAACTCAGTTCAACAAAGTGGTATCAGACAGACTATAGACGTTGAGGAACCGAACCCACCCCCAGAAGAATCAGAAGAAGAAGAAGATACAGAGTCTAGTATCCCTGGGTTCGGGTTTCCCGCAGCCTTGGCAGGGCTTGTTGGAACTGGTTATCTACTCAAATCTAAGCTGATTGATGATACCAGTGAGTAGTCGCACTCAGCCCCCTGGCAGATAATTTGTGTGTCTCAAACAATGAAAGTAACAAATAATATCGGAATACGACACGGCATAGTTGTATTATCGATTATTTTCTTCTCATCAATACTCACGCTTACGCTTTTTTTTGGTGGTGTTGCAGTGGCGGATTCGGAAAACAATAGCACGCAGTCATCCCCGACAGCAGAGTTTGAGATCACACCATCCGATCCTGGCCCTGATGAGGAGTTTGAGTTGGATGCTTCGATGTCAGAAGCACCGGCTGGAGAGATCACGA
>SL_7KL_010_BRINEDRAFT_10001791_pt1 | contig 10166 bp, 20 predicted proteins | sample SodLak_010_BRINE_FD_10663 | JGI IMG/M metagenome (IMG submission 10663)
CTTCCCCGCCCACCCGGACGCGGGCGGTGAAGCGCCCGACGTGACCCAGGTCACCGTGGAGCTGGCCCTGGACGTGTCCAAGGACATCACCCGCGCGCCGGTCACGCCATGATCCGCAACCTCCCCCTTGACGTGTACTACGTCGGCCAGGACGACCCCGTCAAGGTCGAGGCCATCGCCCCGGACTTCGTCCGGTGGGAGCGTGCCACCGACTCGCGGCTGTCCGACCTGTCCACGGGTGCGGCCCTGGACGACTTCGCGCACCTGGCGTTCTACGCCCTGAAGCGTGAGGGACGCACCGAGCACACCAAGCTCGACCGCTGGCTCGACGGTGTCGCCTGGATCGACCCTGACGTGGCGGTGGACGAGGACCCTACCCCGCCGGGTCCCTGACCCGGCTGCTATTGGAACTTGCCCTCGCGACCGGCATCGACCCCGGCTGGATGCAGGCACAGGACACCGCGACGATCAACACCCTGCTGGAACTGTGGGAGGAACGCAACCGATGACAGACGAAGCGTTCGGGTTCGGGCAGGGCGTCGTCGACGACCTGAACGCCACCCTGCGCGTCCTCCGTCAGCTCCCGAAGGAAGCGCAGGCCGAGCTGCGCGCCGAGATCCAGCGCGTCACCGACGGGCACGCCCAGGCGGTGCGCTCCGCGATGGCCTCCTGGCAGGACCGACGCGTCCAGCAGCTCGCCCCCCAGGTCCGCGCCAAGAAGGACCGCATCCCCATCGTCCAGGTCGGCAAGAAGGCCCGACTAGGCGTGTCTGGCCGCCCGCAGGGCACCGAGGTGCTGTACGGCGCGGAGTTCGGTGCCAACGAGGTCGGCCCGAACTCGTGGCGGTTCCCGCCCCGCACCCCCAAGCTCGGCCGAGGCAACCTCGGCTACACCATCTACCCCGCCCTGCGCGACAGGCAGCCCCAGATTGCCCGCGATTGGGAAGCTGCCGTGCTCCGCTCGGTGCGGTCCTGGAGCGACTAGATGGCAGGTAACCGCACCCTCAAGCTGTCGCTGCTGGCCGACTCCAAGGAGTTCGGCAAGGGCCTGAAGGACGGCGAGACCCGCTTGTCGAAGTTCGGCGGGGTGGTCAAGAACGTCGGCAAGGGCGTGGCTGCCGGTGCTGGCATCGTGGCCGGTCTCGGCGTGGCCGCGTTCGCCGCTTCCACCAAGGTCGCCGAGGCGGGCGATCGCATCGCCAAGGGCGCATCGAAGCTCGGCATCACCACCGACGCTTACCAGGAGATGGAGTACTGGGCGTCGCAGAACGGCCTGTCTCACGACCAGATGGAGCGGGCCGTCGGCCGCCTCAACCAGCGCATCGGTGACGCCGCCGATGGGACCGGCAAGTACGCCGAAGCGTTCGAGGGGCTCGGCGTTCGTCTGCGCGACAACGAAGGGAACTTGCGCTCGACAGAGGAGGTGATGAGCGACACCGTCACCTCGCTGATGAACATCGAGGAACCGGCCGAACGCTCCGCAGCCGCCGCCGAAGTGTTCGGCACCAAGATGGCCCGCGAGCTGATGCCCGCCCTGGAGGACGGGTCGCTCACCATGGAGGAGGCTGCCGAGAAGGCCCACGAGCTTGGCATCGTCATGGACGAGGACGCGGTCGCTGCCGCCGAGAAGTTCACCGACGGGTGGGAGGACCTCAAGAGGTCCGCGCAGGGCATGTTCCGTGACGCCATGATCCCCATCATGTCGTGGTTCGCTGACGTGTTCATGCCGCTGCTACAGAACCGCATCATCCCGGCGGTGCAGACCTTCGCCGACTGGATCGGCCCGAAGGTCGAGAAGGCCATGGAGGTGATGTCGGAGTTCATCACCGGGACCCTTGTCCCGGCCATCGAGCGGCTGTACGAGTGGTTCAAGGACAACGCCCTACCCGTCATCCGTGACGTGCGCGACTTCATCGCCGACCGGCTTGTCCCTGCGTTCCAGAACGTCGTCTCGGTGCTGGCCGACCGGCTCCAGCCGGTCTTCGAGAACGTGTGGTCAACCATCAAGTCGGTCATCGACGGCATCAAGTCCATCGCGATGCCCATCATCGACGCGCTCCGCGATGCGTGGAACACCGTGTCCGAGGCGCTGGACGGCGGTGGCGGCGCGACCGGCGAAGGGCTGATGACCATCCTCGACAAGATGTGGTCGCTTATCTCCACCGTCGCCGGGTTCATCGCCGAGCACGTCGCCCCGGTCATCGGGGAGCTGCTCGGCGGCGCGATCCGCATGACCGCCGACATCGTCGCCGGGTTCGTCGGCACGATCCGTACCGCCTTCGACTGGCTCAAGCGCCTGGCGGACCGCATCACCTCGGTGGGTCGGGCCATCCGTGACTCGCCCATCGGCCAGCTCGCCGGGGGCGTCACCTCGGCCGTCGGGTCGCTGTTCGGCCGTGCCGCAGGCGGTGTCGCCGCCGCAGGACGCCCCTACATCGTCGGCGAGCGCGGTCCCGAGCTGTTCATCCCGTCCGGGTCCGGCCGGGTCGTGCCGTCGTCACAGACCGGCGGGGGCGGGACCGTCATCAACGTGACCGGCACGATGGTCGACCCCGAGGGGGTCGCGCGTGCGGTGCAGCAGGCCATCCGCCGTTCGAACGGGCGGGTAGGGGCGGTGCGATGACCTACCTCCCTGACCTGCGGGTCCGTATCGACGGGGCCGACACCGCCCTCGACGTGCTGGAGCCGGTGTCCATCCGCCGGGGCCGTGACACCATCGACAGCCAGGCCCAGGCCGGGTACGCCACGCTGTCGCTGTTCGACCCGGACGCCGACACGCCGCCGCCCCGACTCACCGCCCAGGTCACCATCGACGTGGACGACGGGTCCGGCAGCTGGCACCGGCTGTTCACCGGCCAGATCAGCGACACCCGCACCGAGGTGGTCTCGGCCGGTGACCTGTCCCGCACCGCCGTGCACAACGTCACCGCCGTCGGCCCGCTCGGTTCCCTGCATCGCGGGTTCGCTGACCCGTCCGGCTACCCGCAGCAGCTCGACGGNGACCGCATCGCCNCCATCTTCNANACCGCCGCCACCGTGCTGTGGGAGGTCGCNCANGGCNCNTGGGNNNAGCAGGACGGCACCTGGGCCGAGTACGGCACCCCGCTGGCCGTGGACCAACCCGGTACCTACCTGCTCGCCCCCGTCGGCCCGTCCGACGACCAGGACCCGTGGCAGCTCGTCCAGCAGGCCGCCAACGACGGCCTAGGGCAGCTCGGCGAGACCCGCAACGGCGGCTTGACCTACGATGCGTCCAGGGGCCGACTCCAGCGCGTCATCGACACCGGCTACACCGAACTCCCCGCCGTCGCGGTCGGCGCGATGGAGCTGTCCTCAAGCTCGTCGGTAGTCGACCTGGTCAACGAGGTCACCGTGGCCTGGTCAGGAGGAGAAGTCACCGCCCGCGACCCTGAAGCCGTCGAAGCCGTCGGTGCAGTCCTGTCCCGCGAGGTCGCTACCGAACTCGACGACCAGGCCGACGCCGAGGCCCGCGCTGCCCGTCTGCTCGCCCTGTACTCGCGCCCCGCACGGTCGCTGGAGTCCATCGTCGTCCACGCCGACAACGACGAACTAGACCCGACCAAGCGTGCCGCCATCTACGACCTCGACCTGTCCAGCCCGGTCCGGCTGGCCGGTCTGCCTGCCGCCATCGCCCGCCGCGTGTTCACCGGGTTCGTGGAAGCGATCACCTGGTCCATCACCCGCACCCGCGCCACCGTGCAGCTCGCGGTGTCCGACTACCGCCTGTCCGAGTTCTCCGTCGCCTGGGGCGACCTGACCGACGGGGCGTGGGCAGCCACCGACACGACCATCACCTGGACAACCGCGCAGGAGCTTGTCGATGCCTGAGACCACGCCCGAGTTCGGATGGCCGCTGCCGTCCGACACCGACCCCGTCAAGGACGGCGCAGCCGCGATCCGTGACCTCGGCAACGCCATAGAGGACACCCTCGCCGTAGAGCTAGCCGACGTGGTGCGGTCCACCGATACGTCGACGATCGTCAAGCTAACCCAAGCCGCCTATGACGCGCTGACCCCTGACCCTGCCACCCTCTACGTGATCGTGGAGGACTGATATGCAACGCCTCTACGTCAATACCGCCGGGTGGAAACGCTACGCCCTGGACGGAACCGTACTGCTGGAAGCTTCGACCGCGGGCACCGTGCCGGCCCTGGCGGTGGACACACAGCAGCGTGTAGCAACTATCGAGCGCGTCAACTTCTCAGGCGAGGTACACCGCTACGACGCCGACGGCGCCCCGGTGTGGTCCTACACCAACTCCGTCCGCAGTAGTTCGTCGTGGGGCGGGGTCGCCATCGACGACGACGGCGCAATTTATTTCTCATCCTCGGTTAATGCGAACGGGTTCGGGAAACTCTCCGCTGCCGGCACGCTGCAATGGTGGGCAGCGAACGTTAGCCGGTCCGCCACCGAACTCACCTTCGGCCCGCCCGACGATGGGCACATCTTTTTCGGTCTAGATGACGGTGTCTCCGGCAAGCAGACGGTGGACAACCAACAAGAGTGGGAGCTGTCGTCATCCGGTGGCTCACAGCAAGTTAGTCAGATAGCGGTTGACGCCGACGGCTATTCCTACATCGCGGCACGTTTTCTCCGCAAGGTGTCCCCCACCGGGACGGTGCTGTGGACCCACGGGGTTTCCTCTGGTAGCCACTACACGGGGTTCCGTGGCGTTGCGGTCGACCAGGACGGCAACGTCTACGCCGTAGCGGAAAACCCCCCGCAATTGTCAGGGCTCGACCCGGATGTGCTTCTCAAGTTTTCTCCTTCTGGAAACTTACTGTGGGACGCGCCGATCAACGAACGGGGCGAGAGTGTGGTCGTGGACGCTGACGGCGACATTTACGTCGCCGCGCGGGGGTTCCGGGTGCACAAGTTCGGTCCGGACGGTAACGAGGTGTGGAACCTGAACCCAGGCGGGCGCCCGACAGCGTTAGCAATCACCCCGGTGTCGCCTGGCCTCGACGCCTACCTGGGGTCCGACCCCATCGTCACCGCCTACCTCGGCGACACACCCATCACCAACCTGCTGTGAGGAGACACCGTGCCCTACGTGTTCACTGACCCCGACTCGGACCGCATCGGCCTTGTTCACTACCAGCCGCACCTACTGACCCAGGCGCAACGTGACCAGGGCCACGAGGTCGACGCCGCCGCGGTGCAGCCACCCGCGGTCGACCACGACGAGCAGGCCGTTGCCTACTGGCGCGACGGCTCCCTGGTCTGGGAGATCGAACCGGCACCGCTGGACCCGCAGGCCGCCGAGCTGCGCCGCCTGGCCGCCGGGGTCGAGCCGTGGGCCGCCCCCACCGGCGCGCACGACGCCCCCAACACCGGCGACCACCGCTGGCACGACGGCATCGTGTGGCGCTCCCTGATCGACGGCAACACCACCGAACCGGGCTCAGACCCGCGCTGGTGGGAACCGTCCGACCCGCCCGCCGTCCCCGACAAGTTGCGCAGTCCGCTGCTGGAGCTGCGCCCGAACGTCGGGCCGGACGTCCAGGCGTTGATCGACGTGCTGACCGGGTCCTAACGCCGACTAGCAACCCCCGAAGGGCATGCAGTGCCGATACAGATTGTGGTCGACGCCGGGGCGGTGGTCACCGCCCTCGGCGTGATCGGCGGTGGCGCGCTTGCGGCCTGGCGTTACGTCGCCCGCCCGACGGTGCGACGACTGCAGGCCATCGGCCGTCTAGTCGAGCACGAGCTCCAGCACGACCACGGTCACTCTATGAAGGATCAGGTCGAGCGGCTGGAGCGCCGCCTCGATCAGCACATGGCCCAGAGCGAACGCCAGGCCGAGGACGCCCGCAACCGCCGCCGCTGGTACGACAAGGAGCACCCCGATGCGCCTGATCGATCATGACTCCGTACGGCGAGGGCTGCGCACCTTCGTGCAGGCGTTCCTCGCCGCGCTGCTGGTGCTCCTGCCGACCGACCTCGTCGCAGACGCATCGCTGTACATCGAGGCCGTGTACGCCGCCGCCTACGCCGCCGTGGTAGCGGTGCTGTCGTGGCTGCACGCCGAGCTGGAGGACGCCGGACGGGTCAAGGACACCCGCACACCGAAGGCCAAGACGTGAACATCGCCGAGCGTCACCAGTGGTCCGAGGTCGTCCCGCGCGGCACACCACCTCGCATCGTCACCCCGACCCCGCGGCTGTGGCTCCATCACGGGGCGTCGGGCAGCTCGACGGTGAACACCGCCCGCGCCTACGTCCGCCACCACGTCCACGGGCGCGGCTGGACGGACGTTGGCTACTCGTTCCTGATCGCCGGGGGCGAGGTGCTGGAGGGGCGCGGCGCCGGACGGGCCGGGGCGCACACCCGCGGCGACAACGCCACCTCGCACGGCATCTGCATGGTGGGTGACTACCACCACCGCGTGCCTGACAGCGAGGACATCGACGCCCTGGTCGAGCTCGTCGCGCACGGACACCGCCGCGGCTGGTGGCCTGACTACCTGACCGGCGGGCACCGTGACGCCCCGGGCGCGACCACGCTGTGCCCCGGTGACGCCCTGCACCGCCTCATCCCGACGATCAACCGCAGGGTGGCCGACCGGCTCGCCCCGCAGGAGGACCACGCCTTGACTCCCGAGCAGGCACGCAAGCTAGACGAGGTCCACCAGGCGCTCCTCGGCGACCGCAACGTGGTGCGAGACTTGCAGGTCTCCCGGCTTGGCATCCGCGCCATCGCGGCCAAGCTCGGCCTGCCGGTGCGCTACGACGTGCCCGACGAGGTCGAGGCGTAGTCCAGGCTGGCGACCGCACGCTGCATTGCCTCGCCCGACGCGCGGGTGTAGCGGGCCGTCACCGCCGGGTTGGTGTGGCCCGCCAGGTCCTGGACCGCGCGAAGGTCCCCCGTGGCGTCGTTAGCCCACGTGAGCGCGGTGTGCCGCAGCACGTGCGGGGTGACGTGACCCACCTCGGCCTGCTCGCCGACGCTGATGACCCACTCCCACACCATCGCAGGGGCGATGTGCCCGCCATGACGCCCGGCGAACACCCACATCGCGCCAGGGATGCGCCGCTGGCCGAGGACCTCGGACAGCACCGGATGTAGCGGCACCCGGTGCAGGTCCCGAGTCTTCGGACGCACAAGTGTCACGGTGCCGCCGTCGAGGTCTATGCGCGGCCATGACAGGGTGGCGATCTCTGAGCGGCGCGCCGCGGTGTAGAGACCGACCAGGACCGCCACCCCTGCGATCCCGGCACTGTGAGCGCACCGAGCCAGCCGCACCGTTGCAGCCTCTGACAGCGCCTTAGAGTGCCGTCGTGGTGCGCGCGGGACAGGGATGGCCGAAGACACGTCATCGAGCCCTAGCGCACGGCAGGCGTGACCTACAGCGGCCCTGGCCTGGCTGCGGGTCGACGACGACCCCGGCAGGGAGGTCGCCCAGGCCCGTACCGCCAGCGGGTCCGGTGCCAGCGGGTCCCGCTGCGAGGTGGTCGCCCAGTCGCACCACCGCGTCCACAACGACACGTACATGCGTATGGAGCTGTCCGCGAGCCCCTCTATCGCCAGATAAGCCGCGTACTGTTCTCGATCCATCGTGGACCCCCTAAGGTCGCTATGCGGCGCGCAATGCTAAGAGGCCCCGACCACATCTAACGGCCCTGTTTCCGGGCTGAAGGTCCGGTAAGGGGGCGAGACGCGGCTGCCTGACAGGTACCAGGCTATGTCCTGGCCCTGCGCCTCGGCGAACAGCTCCAGCTCGGTGACACGCATCCCGCGCCGCCCGTTCTCGATGCTCGCCACGTTTCCGCGCGTCCATTCCTCACCGCTCAGTTCGGTCAGCCGGTGGGCAAGTTCCTCCTGGCTGATCCGCTCCAGTGCGCGTGCTGCTGCGATCCTGCGTCCTGGCTCCATATCCACCCTCCTGTGGACTCCGAGTGTGCACCTACGCACAAGGTGAGGCAACACGTTTCGCATCGAACCGTTGCGAACGCGCGCACAGGTGCATATCGTGCCTATAGGCACACAGCGCACCTGGAGGAACGATGCCCCGGACACTCAAGGACCGAGCTACCTCGGTTCACCTACCCGCAGAGGCCTTGGCCAGGGTTGACGCGCTTGCTGCCCGCGAGGGCATCAGCCGATCGGCGTTCATCCGCCGACTCATCCTCGCCGAGCTGCGCGAGCAGAAGGAAGCCCAAGGAGGTGCCGCATGAACCCCACCCCCGCCGAGGTACACGCCGCCCACCACGCCGCCGAACGCACCACCGAGCTACTCGACCTGGTCGAGCGGCACGGCTACGCAAACGGGCTGCGGCTCTACCACAACGACCCGCCGTTCAGCGACGTCGACGATGACGAGGAACGCATCAGCCGATCCGCTGCCGGTGCCATCTTCAAGGTTCATGCTCGCATCCTCGCCGACCACGTCTGCAAGCTCTACGACGGCGAGGCGGTCGCATGAGCGCCCGACACGCCTACTTCGTGATGATCCTGCTCGTCGTCACCCCGTCGCTGCCGCTGTGGGCGCGCTGGATCGTTGGTGCCTGGCTGTTCGGCCTCTGGCTGCTGACCTTCGACGAACGCGACGACCAGGACGCCGAGGCGCTGCACATCACCACCGACGCTGCGAGGTGGAACTGATGGAGCTGCTCGCCCCCTACGAAGCGTCGCGGCTGCTCGGTGTGACCGCCTCGACGCTGCGCCGCTGGGCTGCCGCAGGGCACATCCGTGCCGTGCAGACACCCGGCGGCCATCACCGCTACGTGCGCGCCGACCTGGTCGCGCTCAGGAGGTCACCCCTGTGAAGCCTTCCTGCCCTGCATGTGAGTCCACCGCTGTCCGCTACGACGCCGTCGAGGCATCGTGCGCCCGATGTGCCCACTCGTGGCCTGTCGAGCAGCTCACCCTCGACCTCGGCGAGCTGGTCGTGCGCGCACCCACCACCCCGGCGCACTCACCGCTGCGCGCGATCCGGGACCGTTCCGCACGCCGCCGCTGGCAGGCACGGCAGGAGGTGGCCTGATGCTTACCCGCTGGCTCAACCGTCGCGAGGCACGACTACGCGCCGCCCTACGGCACGAGGTGGACCGCCGCCGCCAGGCCGAAGCCGTCGCCCGCGCCTACCAGGAAGCCGCACGCCGCTGGGAGCGCCGATGAGCATCCGCGTCATGACCCAGGTGTGGGATGCCGAAAACGTCAAGCCGCACGAGCTGCTGGTGATGCTTGTGCTAGCCGACCACGCCTCCGACGACGGCACCAACGCCTGGCCTGCCGTGGCCACCATCGCCAAGAAGGTGCGGCGCACTCCACGCTCGGTCCAGCAGACGCTCAAGGAGCTACGCGAGCGCGGGCTGATCGAGGTCGAGTGGAACGAGGGCGGCGACCACCGCACCACTGAGGACCGCCGCCCGAACCGCTACACCATCCGGCTGGACCGCCTCAAGGCCACCGACAACGGGGTGAAACCCACTTCACCCCGTGCCGCGAACGGGGTGAAGCCCACTTCGCAACGGGGTGAAGCCCACTTCACCCACGGGGTGAAGGCCACTTCACCCAAACCGTCCTTGAACCATCCTGAACCATCCAGTACTTCGCGCGCGGAGGAACCCGGCTGGACACCGCCACCTGACGACGTGAAGGCCCAGGTACGGCAACTGCTGGGAGGTCGCACATGATCCTGTCAGTCATCGCCGAGCAGTTCCGTCATGCCCAGTGGATGGACGATGCAGCGTGCCTCAACCTGCCCGTCGACCACTTCGCTGTGCACCTAGCCGAACAGTCCAGGGCTCAGGCGGTGTGCCTGCACTGCCCCGTGCAGTTCGACTGCTTCACCTACGCCATGGAGCTACAACCCAACGAAGGCGTGTGGGGCGGGTTCGTGTGGAAGGACGGCCAACCATGGCGCTGACCGAGGGCGGCTCATCCAGGCAGTGGCGCACGACCAGGGCGCGTGTGCTCCAACGCGACGGGCATCTGTGCCAGATCGGTGGCCCGCACTGCACCGTCGACGCAACGCACGTCGACCACGTCATCCCACGCTCACACGGCGGCGGCGACACAGAGAGCAACCTGCGCGCCGCTTGCGCCGAGTGCAACCTGTCGCGCGGGCCAGGCCGTTCTTTGGCAGGCAAGCGGACACCCCCGCCTCCCCTGTCCTCTCCCTCCCCGCGCGACACCCTTC
>SL_7KL_010_BRINEDRAFT_10001792_pt1 | contig 10160 bp, 8 predicted proteins | sample SodLak_010_BRINE_FD_10663 | JGI IMG/M metagenome (IMG submission 10663)
AAGGACAGCGCACGGCGCCACTGGAACCGCGCCTCGCGCTCGCGGCCCACAGCCCAATAGACATCGCCCAGATGGTCATTCAGGATCGGGTCGCGCGGCATCAACTCGACCGCGCGTTCCATCACGGGCACAGCCTCGTCATAGCGGCCCAGCCGGTAAAACGCCCAACCCAGCGAGTCGGTGATATAGCCGCTGTCGGGGTCCCCCTCGACCGCGCGTTCGATCATCTCGAGCGCCTCATCCAGATCGCGGCGCTGTTCAACCAGCGAATAGCCCAGATAGTTCAACACCTGCGGCTCGTCAGGGACAAATTCCAGCACGCGGCGGAATTCGGGCTCGGCCAGTTCCCACTCGCCCATCCGTTCATAGGCAATGGCGCGCGTATAAAGCAGAACCCAATGCCGCTCTTCAATCTCGTCAATCAGGTCAATGGCGCGGGTATAGGCTTCTGCGGCTTCTTCAAACCGTTCTTCGCGGCGCAGCATGTCGCCCAGCGTGGAAAAAACCAGCGCCGAGTCCGGGCGCGCCTCGCCCAGCGCGTTCAGGCTGTCAATCGCCTCATCCTCCTGCCCCGAGGAAAACAGCGCATTGGCCCGGCCAAGCTGCGCGCCCAGATACTGGGGGTTGTCCTCTGGCATCTGCGCATAGGCGGCATCGGCCAGATCATACTGACGCGCGCGTTCCAGCAATTGCCCGGTCAACAGGATCGCATCGCCATGATCGGCGCGCAGCAAGCTGGCCTGACGCGCATAGATGATCGGCAGCCAGTCATCATCTTCGCCGACCAGCGCGGTGCCCAAGGTGAAATACACCTCTGCCATACCGTCGCGGGCCGATGACACCGTGGTAAAGGGCACGGGCGTTTCATCCGCAAGGCTGCCCATCACCTCGGCCACATCCTCATCCGGGCTGGCGCCGAACATGCGTGTGCCGATCTCGCGCGCCTCTTCGAACTGGCCAAGCTGAGACAGGATCGCCATATGCCCCAGCACGCCCCGCCGCGACAGGCTGACGCGCGACTCATTCTCGGCCGACAGGATATCGGCGGCCCTCTCCATATCGCCGACAAAGGCCAGTGCCATCGCTTTCTGATACAGCGCGAAGGGCGCGAGTTCGGGGCGTTCCTCGATCGCGAGTTCAAAGGCCGACAGCGCCTCGGACATGCTGCCGCGCCCCAGTTCCGCCCAGGCAGCCCCCATGGCATCAGTCAGCGGGCCCGTGCGGCGCCCGTCTTCCAGCGCGGAGATCACGTCGTCATACGCGCCGCGCGCGAATTCATCCGCCTGCAGCAAAAGCGCGCCGACCTGACTGGTCTCACCCGCAGCAAGCCCCTCGGCGGCCAGTTCGGTCGCGCGGGCAATATTGCCGCTCAGGACATGGCCCTGCATGGCCAGTTCGCGGAACATGGCATTGGAGGGATCGGCCTGCACGGCCTGATCGTAGCTCGCGGCCATCTGCGCGAAATCCTGATCCGACAGCGCAACACGCCCGGTCAGGAAGGCACTGGCAAGACCGGGGGGAATAATGGCCCCGTCCTGCGCCGCAGCGGGTGGAACCGGCACAAGGGCGGCACAAAGCAAAACCGAAAAAGCCCGGGCAAGGCGCGGCAGATATGTCACGAACAACTCCGTCAACGTGGATCAGGGAACACTAGGGCGCGCACCGGGGCGTGGCAATCACTGCATCGCACTGATTGCCCCCATTCATCTGATCGTGGTCATGACCTCACATATTCGGATAGTTCGGCCCATCGCCCCCCTGCGGTGTAACCCAGTGGATATTCTGGCTGGGGTCCTTGATGTCGCATGTCTTGCAATGCACGCAATTCTGGAAGTTGATGACAAAGCGTGCCTCCTTGCCCTCTTCCTCGACCACCTCATAGACACCTGCCGGGCAGTAGCGCTGCGCGGGCTCTGCATATTTGGGCAGATTGACACTGATCGGGACGGACGGGTCCTTCAGCGTCAGATGCGCAGGCTGGCTTTCTTCATGATTGGTGAAGGAATAGGCCACGTTGGTCAGCCGGTCGAAGGACAGCACCCCATCGGGTTTGGGATAGTCGATGGGCGCGTGATCCTTTGCCTCGCCCGTGGCCTTGGCGTCGGTCTTGCCATGCGGCATGGTGCCGAAAAGCGAGAAGCCCATCGTATTGGTCCACATATCCAGGCCGCCCAGACCGAGCGAGGGCAGCAAGCCCCATTTTGACCACATCGGCTTGACATTGCGGACTTTCTTCAGGTCTTTTCCGACGGCCCCGTCGCGCAGCTCGGCTTCATAGGCGGCCAGCTCATCACCTTCGCGGCCTTCCTTGATCGCCGCATGCGCGGCCTCGGCGGCGGCCTTGCCCGACAGCATCGCGTTGTGATTGCCCTTGATGCGCGGCACATTCACCAGCCCCGCCGAACAGCCCAGAAGCGCGCCACCGGGGAAGACCACTTTCGGGATCGACTGATAGCCCCCTTCCGAAATCGCCCGCGCGCCATACGCCACGCGCTTGCCGCCCTTCAGCAGTTCCGCCACCATCGGGTGATGCTTGAAGCGCTGGAACTCGTGATAGGGCGAGAGATAAGGGTTCTCATAGTTCAGATGCACGACAAAGCCGATCAGCACCTGATTATTCTCGAAATGATAGATAAAGCTGCCACCGCCCGCATTCTTGCCCAGCGGCCAGCCCATCGTGTGGGACACGGTCCCTTCGGCATGTTTCTCCGGGTCGATTTCCCAGATTTCCTTCATGCCAAGGCCGAATTTCTGCGGCTCCTTGCCCTTGGACAGCTCGTATTTCTCCATCACCTCCTTGGAGAGCGAGCCGCGCACCCCTTCGGACAGGAATACATATTTGCCATGCAGTTCCATGCCGGGCTCATAGCCCTCACCGGGGCTGCCATCGGGGTTCTTGCCAAACTCGCCCGCGACAACGCCCTTCACCCGCGCGCCGTCATAGACCAGTTCCGAACAGGCCATCCCAGGGAAAATCTCGACCCCAAGTTCCTCGGCCTGCTCCGCCATCCAGCGGCAGACATTCGCCATGGACACGATGTAATTGCCGTGGTTGTTCATCAGGGGCGGCATCGGCCAGTTCGGCACCCGGATCTGCCCCGCCTGCCCCAGCATGTAGAAATTATCCTTGCGCACTGGCACCTTGACCGGCGCGCCGCGCTCTTTCCAGTCCGGGATCAACGCATCCAGGCCCACCGGGTCCAGAACCGCCCCCGACAGGATATGCGCACCGACTTCCGACCCCTTTTCCAGCACCACGACAGAAAGATCGGCATCAAGTTGCTTCAGCCGGATCGCCGCAGACAGGCCCGCAGGCCCTGCGCCGACGATCACGACATCATAGTCCATGGCTTCCCGTTCGATTGCGGACATGGCCCCTCCTGATTGCTGCGCGCGGCCAACGGGCCTGCGGCGAAACCTGATGATACACCTATCCATGGCCCGCGCGCAGGTCAATCGGGACGCGGCGTCGCAGCATCATGCCCACGCCCGCGCTAATCGCTTGCATTTCAGCCCTGTCTCGGGTCTGATGATCCCACTGATCCAGACAGCCCCGGCCCTGCCGCGGGCGGTCTTTTTAATTCAGGTGGGACACGATATGGAAAAACTGCCCCTGACACGCGCCGGACAGAAAATGCTGGATGCCGAGCTGAAAAAGCTCAAATCCGAAGAGCGACCCGCCATCATCCGCGCCATTTCCGAGGCGCGCGAACATGGCGACCTGTCCGAGAATGCCGAGTATCACGCCGCGCGCGAGAAACAGAGCTTTGTCGAGGGCCGCATCAAGGAACTGGAATCGATCCTGTCGCGCGCCGATATCATCGACCCGACACGGCTGTCGGGCTCGGTCAAGTTCGGCGCGACCGTGACCGTGGTCGATGAGGATACCGATGAAGAACGCACCTTCCAGATCGTCGGCGAACCCGAGGCCGATCTCGAAAAGGGGCTTCTGAACCTCAAGTCCCCGCTGGCCCGCGCCCTGATCGGCAAGGATGAGGGCGACTCGATCGAGGTTCGGACCCCCGGCGGTGCCCGCAACTACGAAATCCTCTCGATCCGCTACATCTGACATGGCCGCGCCCGCGCCCCCTCCGCCGCCGCGCCCGCGCTTTGCGGCGCGCGGGATGGAGCCCGCGCGCGCCCGCTGGCTGATCGTGACGCTCTGGGCCATTGGCGCGGGGCTGTTCGCCTGGCTGGCCGATTTCGCGGTGATGGATGCGCTGACCCTCGCCGCGCTGGGGATCGCTTTGGTGCTGCCCGTGGTCGTCGTCACACTCGCGCTGATGATCGCCGCCGCGACCTGGAGCATGCGCCAGGAAACACGCGCGCTGCAGGGCACACTCGATGAGCTGCGCCGCGACATGCTGCAGCGCGACACCGGCACCCCGCCCGCCCCGGCACCCCCGCCGGATGCAGACACGATCCCGCCCCTGTTCCTGTCGCAGCGCAGTCGCCGCAGTGCGCTTGCCCCCCTGCCCGATCAGCCCTCGCTCGCGCTTGGCCCCGAATCCCGCCCCGAACCGGCGCCGGTCTCACCCGAAACCCTGATCCGCGCGCTCAACTTCCCCGAAGATGAACATGACAGCGAAGGGTTCGACGCGCTGCGCGCCGCCCTGACGCAGCCGCGCCTCGCGCCCCTGATCCGCGCCGCGCAGGATGTACTGACCCGCCTTGCGCAGGAAGGGATCTATATGGATGACCTGCGCCCCGAACGCGCGCGCGCCGCGTTCTGGCGCGCCTTCGCCCAGGGCGCGCGCGGGCCCCAGATCGCACCGCTGGGCGGCATCCGCGACCGCTCCTGCCTTGCGATCACGGCCGGGCGCATGCGCGCCGACCCCGAATTCCGCGCCAGCGCGCATCTGTTCCTGCGAGAATTCGATCAGGCCCTCTCGCAGGTCGAACCCGAAGCTGACGACACCCAGATCGCGGCGCTTGCCGACACCCGCTCGGCCCGCGCCTTCATGCTGATCGGCCGGGTCAGCGGGGTTTTCAGCCGATGACCCTTTCCCTTTCATCTTTGTCCAAATATCCTCGGGGGGTGAATTGGACCGCAGGTCCAAGAGGGGGGCAGACAGCCCCCTAACCCCGCCCATGTCAGGACAGATCGCCCGCATATAATGACCAACACATTCAGTGAATTCCGGGCCGGCACCCGCGCCGGGCTGCCCTTCATCCTTGTCATCGCGCCTTTCGGCGCCGTCTTTGGCGTGGTCGCCACCGAGGCCGGGCTGGACCTGGCGCAGGTGATGGGGTTTTCCTTCCTCGTCATCGCCGGGGCCGCGCAATTCGTGGCGCTGCAGATGATGGTCGAGAATGCGCCTGTTCTGATCGTGCTCGCGGCCTCGCTTGCGGTCAATCTGCGCATGGCGATGTATTCGGCCGCGCTTGCGCCCCATCTGGGCAGCCTGTCCTTCGCGCGGCGTGCGCTGGTGGCCTATGTGCTGGTCGATCAGACCTTTGCCGCCGCCAGCCTGCACTATGAACAGACCCCACCACGCACAGCGGCCCAGAAGATGGCCTATTTCCTGGGCGTTTCGACCCCTGTCGTGCCGGTCTGGTATGCAGCAACCTGGGCGGGCGCCGTGCTGGGCAGCGCCGTGCCGCCCGGTCTGCCCATAGATTTTGCCGTGCCGATCACGTTTCTGGCGCTGATCGTGCCGATGCTGCGCAGCGCAGCCCATGTGGTCGCGGCACTCGTGTCGATCATCGGTGTGCTGGTCTTTGCCTTCCTGCCCTATAATACGGGGCTGCTGATCGCAGCCCTTCTAGCCATGGTCGCAGGGGCCGAAACCGAACGGCGCATGGCCGCGCGATGAGCTATGACGCATGGCATATCTGGGCAATCATCCTGGGGCTGGGTGCGGGAACCTATCTGCTGCGGCTGTCCTTTCTGGGGATGATCGGCGACCGGCCCCTGCCCGCATGGGTGCTGCGCCATCTGCGCTACACGGCGGTCGCTGTCATGCCAGGGCTGATCACGCCGCTGATCCTGTTCCCGCAGGCAACCGGCGGCGAGATGGATCCGGTGCGTCTGGGCGCGGCGCTGGCGACGATCGGGATCAGCCTGTGGACCCGCAATGTCACGCTGACCATCTTTGGCGGGGCGGCCGTTCTGTTCGCACTACACTTCGCGCTGATCTGATGCGCCGTCACGCCCCCGCAACCGGCAACACGGCACCCGGGTTCAGTATTCCGCGCGGATCGAGCGCGGTCTTGATCGCGCGCATCATCTCCAGCTTCACCGGGTCGCCATAGCGCGCCAGATCCCCGGTTTTCAGTCGCCCCACCCCATGCTCGGCACTGACCGAGCCGCCAAACTGATGCACCAGATCATGCACGCAGGTCTTGATCGCGTCGCGCTCACTCTCATGATCGGCGCGCGACTGGCCGGGAACGGGAAAGACATTGTAATGCAGGTTGCCATCACCCAGATGCCCGAAGCAGTTGATCCGATACTCCCCGATCCGCGCCAGCGCAGGCCCCGCCTGCTCGATGAACTCGGGCATTGCCGATAGCGGCACCGAGATGTCATGGCTCGAAATCGCGCCGATATGGCGATTGGCCTCGGGGATCGCTTCGCGCAGGGTCCAGAACTCGGCCCGCTGCGCGCCGGAACTGGCAATCACGCCGTCGCTGACCAACTCTGCCTCGGCGGCCTCGGCGAACAACGCCTCCAGCATGGCATCAGGCGCGGCACCCTCAGGCAGGCCCAGATCGATCAGCACCATCCACTCGGGCGCCCTGGCAAAGGGCTGGCGCACCTGCGGCATCGTCTCAGCCAGAAAGGCCAGCCCCATGCCGCTGATCAGCTCAAACGCCGAAATCCCGTCGCCCAGCCGCGCCTGCGCCATTGCCAGCAACTCCAGCGCGGCAGCCGGGCTCTCGACCACCATCAGCGCCGCGCCCGTGCTGGCCGGGCGCGGGACCAGCCGCAGACTGGCCGCCGTGATCACGCCCAAGCTGCCCTCGGACCCGATCATCAGATGGCGCAGGTCATAGCCGGTATTGTCCTTGCGCAACCGCCGCAGGCCGTTCCACACGCGCCCATCGGCCAGCACCACCTCCAGCCCCAGCACCAGATCGCGCGCATTTCCGTAGCGCAGCACATTCACCCCGCCCGCATTGGTCGCAAGCAGCCCCCCGATCCGCGCCGACCCTTCCGACGCGAGCGAGAGCGGAAACAGCCGCCCGGCCCCCTCCGCCGCGCGCTGCACATCCGCAAGGATGCATCCTGCTTCGGCGATCAGGACATTTTCGGACGGGCGCAGCGCGCGGACCTGTGCTATCTTTTCCAGCGACAGGACCAGTGCCAGCGGCCCCTCGCTTGCGACCTGTCCGCCCACCAGCCCGGTCCCGCCGCCATAGGGCACCACCGGCACGCGCGCCGCATGGCACGCGCGCAGGATGGTCGCGACCTCCTCAGTGCTGCGTGGCAGCGCGACGGCCCCCGCCCGCCCCGGCCAGCGCCCGCGCGGTTCCTGCAGATAGGTGGGGTCAGGCGCGCGCACCCGCCCCTCGGGCAGGCATGCACCCAGTCGCGTAACGAATTCACTGTCGCAATCATTCAACATGTGCGGCAATCTAGCCCCGGCAGCGCGCCCCGGCTACACCAATTCGCCCGCAAGCGCCCTGTCGATCAGCGCGACTGTCTCGGCCACGCCGTAAAGCGCGATGAAACTGCCCCAGCGCGGCCCCTGACTTGCGCCCAGCAGCACCTCATACAGCACCTTGAACCAGTCGCGCAGGCTGTCGAACCCGTGCGCCTTGCCAGTATCGCGCACCACCGACATGAAGACTTCCTCGCTCAGGCTGTCATGCTCGGCGGCATAGGCGGCTGGCACCGCGCCGCTTTCGGCAATCGCGCGCAGCCGCTCGGCCAGATCGGCGATGGCGGCGCGCTCGGCCTCCGAGGGCGCGCGGCAGGCCAGTGTCGGCGCCACGAAGTCCTGGAAATAGCGCACGGCAAACCCTGCCGCCTGGTCCAGATCCGGATGCGTTTCGGGCGCGGCCTCGGGCGCATAGCGGCGGATAAAGCCCCACAGCGTCTCCTTCTCCTCGGCCCGCGCGACCGACACAAGGTTCAACAGCAACGAGAAGCTGACCACCATGCCAGAGGCCGGGGGCTGGCCGCGATGGATATGCCAGACCGGGTTCGCCACTCTCTGCTCGGGGCTCTGGTCGGCAAAGGCACGGAGTTGCTGGTGATACTCATCCACTGCCTTGGGGATCACATCCCAGCTCAGCCGCTTGGCCGTGCGCGGCTTGAGGAACATGTAGTAGGACAGGCTCTCGGTCGCGGCATAGGTCAGCCATTCGTCAATGGTCAGCCCGTTGCCCTTGGATTTGCTGATCTTCTCGCCATTCTCGTCCAGAAACAGCTCATAGACATAGTGCTCCGGCTTGCGCCCCCCGAGGATCTCGCAAATGCGGTCATAGATCGCCGTGTTGGTCGAATGGTCCTTGCCATACATCTCGAAATCGACATCGAGGGCGGCCCAGCGCGCGCCGAAATCGGGCTTCCATTGCAGCTTGACCTGTCCGCCCGTGACCGGCAGCGTCCATTCGCGCCCGTCCTCATCGTCGAATGTGATCTCGCCCTTCGCGCCGTCCACATGCTTCATGGGCACATACAGAACACGCCCCGTTTCCGGGTGGATGGGCAGAAAGATGGAATAGGTCTGCTGGCGTTCCTCGCGCAGCGATTTCAGCATGACCTTCATCACATCATCATAGCGTTCGGCGGCGCGCAGAAGCACCTCATCGAACTTGCCCGAGCGGTAGAAATCCGTGGCCGAGATGAACTCATATTCGAACCCGAAGGTATCCAGAAACCGGCGCAACCGGGCATTGTTGTGATGCCCGAAGCTCTCATGCGTCCCGAACGGGTCGGGCACATCGGTCAGCGGCTTTTGCAGATGCGCGCGCAGGGCGTCGGGGTCAGGCACATTGTCGGGCACCTTGCGCATGCCGTCCATGTCATCGGAAAAGCAGATCATCCGGGTCGGGATGTCGCTGATCGCCTCGAAGGCGCGGCGGATCATGGTGGTGCGCGCGACCTCGCCGAAGGTGCCGATATGCGGCAGGCCCGAGGGGCCATACCCCGTCTCGAACAACACATGCCCCTTGGCAGGCGGGCCGTCCTTGTAGCGGGCCGCGAGCTTGCGCGCTTCCTCGAACGGCCAGGCTTTGGAACTCAGGGCGGCATCGCGCAGCGGGGACATGGGCGGGTCACTTCTTTGTGGTGGGGCAGAGCCCCGGTTCCTATTGCCGTTGTACCGTCGCGTCAATATTCTGCGCCGCAAAACAAGTTTCGAAGGGATAACATGCCATCACGCCCCCCACCGCCCATGACCGCGCAGGATTCGCTGGTCGCGCTGATGATCGCCGTGTCTGCCGCCGATTCTGAAATGCGCACAGCGGAACTGGTGGCGATCCAGACACTGGTCAATCACCTGCCGATCTTCGGCGATTATGACGCCGACCGCATCAAGACCACTGCGCAGACCGTGTTCGACCTGTTCGAGGAAGAGGACGGGCTGGATGCCCTGTTCGGACTGATCCGCCACAGCCTGCCCGAGCACCTGTTTGAGACCGCCTATGCGCTGGCCTGCGATGTGGCAGCGGCGGATGGCACGCTGACGCAATCCGAATTGCGGCTGCTGGAAGAAATCCGCCATGAGTTGCGCGTGGACCGGCTGCATGCCGCCGCCATCGAACGCGGCGCGCGCGCGCGGCATATGCGGCTCTGATCCGCCTGCCTCGCGCACACGCCCTGCCCCCGCAGGGGGCAAGCGCCCGCGAGCGGGCCATGGGCGGGTGGGAGGGGGCCCCGAGCGGGCGCTTTATCCGCCACATGGCACGCTTACCGCGAATGAAAAGGGGGCGCAAAGCACCCCCTTCTGATCTTCAGGCCGATTTGCGCGCATGCGCCTTGGGGCCGGATTTGCCCGGCCCACGGCCCTTGGCCGCGTGCCGCACACGGGGCTTGCGCCCCTCGCCCTCGCGCCGGGGCGGGCCACCACGGCCCGGACCGCGCTTGCGCGCGGCAGCGCGGGCGGGACCGGCCAGATCATCGGGCCAGGGCGTGCCGCCGATCACGGCCATGTCACGCTTCATCAGCCGCTCGATTGCGCGCAGATCGCCCATCTCGGCGGGCGCAC
>SL_7KL_010_BRINEDRAFT_10001797_pt1 | contig 10147 bp, 12 predicted proteins | sample SodLak_010_BRINE_FD_10663 | JGI IMG/M metagenome (IMG submission 10663)
CATTTGAAGTTCTGCTGACCGAACGGCCCGATCACGATAAGTTTCACCAAATGCCGTACCTGATTCAAAAATATACAGTCAGCTACATTCCTTCTGCCACAATGCTGAATATTATGACCGAAAGGCGTCCTGCGGATCCAAGAAATTTATTGGCAGTTGCTCCGTTCAGCAGCGAAATTATTCGTCCGGAGGATGGTGATGTCGATGTTCAGTACGCTACAACCGTGGAACCGCTCCTGCTCACGAAATATGAAACTCAGAGCATCTCCGGCCTTTTTAGGGAGAGGCGAAGCTGGGGCGAGTATATCCGGCCTCATAACACGAAAATTTTATCCGGTTCAGAGGCTACAAAAAGCAGGTTCTCCGCCATTGATTTGAAAGAGTATAACTTTGTCCATTTTGCAACCCATGCGTTCGTGAATGAGCGGAACCCGGAATTCTCAGGTATCATGCTATATCCGGAAATGGGTGAAGATGGAATTGCATACGTTGGTGATATCTACAATATGGAGTTCAACGCCGACCTTGTAGTGCTTGGCGCCTGCGAGACCGGCCTTGGATCTACATTCAGGGGGGAGGGTTTGATTGGCTTTACAAGGGCGTTTATCTACGCGGGTGCATCCAATCTGCTGGTGTCAATGTGGAAGGTGAACGATCAGCCCACGGCATATTTAATGATCGATTTTTACGACTACATCCGGGACGGCTACAGCTACAACGAAGCTTTGCGACGAGCGAAACTGAATATCATTAAGAGACCGCACATGGCGGATCCTGCCAACTGGGGCGCATTTATTTTGACAGGACGGTAAGCAGGCCGTTACTCAACTCAATTCTTAAACCTGTTGACCTGCTCAAGCGGAGTATTTACCGGGGCATCTGCCTCGTGATGTTAATGAACGCCTCGTTGTCAACAGCGGGTCTTCCATCGTAATTGGCTACAGTTACGGTTGAAGTGTAGATCAGCTGAACAATCCTGGAGTATTTGTCGAACTCAATTTTATCAATTTCATCGCTGGGCCTGTGATAATCTTCATGTAGGCCGGTGAAGAAAAATACGAAGGGCACTTCAAGCCGCCCGAAGTTCCAGTGATCGCTTCTGCGGTAGAGCTGGTTGGGATCGGTGAGGTCGTTATATCTTCTGTCGATCCTCATACCCACACTTTTGTCGTTTGCTGTGGTAACCAGGCTGTCTAACTCTGACGATATGATCTCTCCGCCAATCAGGTAGACATAGTCGGTTGTGCCTGCTTCAATGTTTTCGGGATCACTCCGGCCAATCATATCGGCATTAAACGCAGTTACAGTTCGCTCGATGGGAATCACGGGGTGGTCGGAATAGTAGCGCGACCCGAGCAGCCCTTTCTCTTCTGCGCTGACATGTAGGAACAGCACGCTTCTGCTGAGGCCATACCCTTCAGATTTGGCGTTGTTAAGGGCTTCTGCAATGGCAAGGAGCGCAACTGTACCGCTGCCGTTATCGTCCGCGCCGTTGTTAATCATGTCTCCCCGCTCATCAGGCATCGAAAGTCCTAAATGATCGTAATGGGCCATTAAAACGATTGCTTCATCTTTAGTGAGGGGTCGCTCCCTTCGATGTAGCCGATTACATTATTTGACTCAACTTCAACGGTTCCGTCGTAAGGTGTATAGTCCAGGTGGTAGCCGGTGGTTTCAGGCTGAAAATCGGTGATGTTATCGGCGATCTGTTTTCGCAGGGTAAAGAGCTCCCTGGTGGAGTTCAATCCCAGTATTTCAACAGCAAGCTCAGGGCTTACCTGTGTATACGATTTTGGGAAACCTCCCTGTGCGGATGAATCATCGAGATATTGAAGACGCATATTGTTCGGCTGATCGATCAGGCGGGAATTTACATCAGCCGCTTCTCTGAAACGGCTGCTTTCGCTTGCAGAAACCACAAGAACACCGCCCGCATCCACTTCTCCGAAAAGATTGCCAACTCTTTGATTGTTGGTTATGGCGGGATTGATGAGAGTGTCGCCATCTACAACCGTTGGGAAATCGGCAAAAATAAGCACCCACTTATCTTTCATCAGCTCCGGGTTGAGGTGATTAACGCCTCTTGCGGTATCATCAATACCAAAGCCGCCAAAAATGATGTCACCTTTCAATGGATTTGCTCCGCCAAACAACCGTATAAAATCTCCCGAAGAGTTGTTGGCAACCACGGATCGGGTGTGAACCAGCGTATCGGCATTTTCTACCTGGAAAACTTCGTAGACAAGGCTGTCTGTTCGTTCGGCATTCAGCATAAATGGCTGAAGGTAGGTTCCGTTGGTCCCTTTGGTCGCAATCCCGAGTCTTTCATATTGTTCTATGATGTACCGAGCAGCTGCTCGCTCACCTTCTGTTCCGGTATCTCTGCCCTGGAGCGAATCGTGTGCAATTACTTCAAGATGTGAACGAAGATAGTCGGGGGTGATGAGTTCGGAGTACGGCATCAGCTCTTCGAATTGTGCCGGTTCTCTCTCAGTGAGTTCTGTGAGTGGTGCACAGCTTTGAAGAAAAACAGACAGAATAATAAAGGTGATTGTGCAGAGAGTTTTCATAGCGAAATATTTTCGTTTTGGGTATCAGAGCCAATAATCTCTTCAACAGGTTTAAGGTCGAGATAAAAATCAGTGGGGTCACTTTCAATAAAAAGGTTGATTTGCTGCTCTTTTAGCATCTCGAGTACAGCAAGAAATATAACAACAATAACGATGCGTGTTCCAACTTCAGTGCAAATTTCCCGGAATGAGGTGCGTCCTCTTTCTCTAAGGAGATTCTGGACGTATTCAGACTGATCCTCAATCGTAGTTTCAACCTTTTCGACCCTGTGAAATGAGTTCTGCTTCTTAATGTCGCTTAACACTTTTCGGAAGGCACTCATGAGATCAAAAATGGTGACGTCTTTCAGGGCCTCTCCTGTAGCCTGTTTATCAACGTTATCTGCCTCAAAGTATCCCCGAAAATATTTTTGGCGTCTCTTCATCGATGATGGTGAGTTTTTCAGCCATCTCTTTGTAGCGTTTGTATTCAAGAAGCTTTTGCACCAGTTCGTAGCGGGGATCGTGCTCATCGAGCTCCTCCTCATCCTCGTTTTCGTGAGGCAGCATCATGCGCGCTTTGATCGACATGAGCAGGCTGGCCATATAGATAAACTCACTGGCAACCTCCAGGTCGAGTTCCTCCATCAGGCGAATATAGTCGAGGAATTCGCGGGTGATGTGGTAGATGGGAATGTCGTAGATATTGAGCTCGTCTCTTTTTATGAAGAATAAGAGCAGGTCGAGCGGCCCTTCGAAATTTTTAAGCTGAACTTTATACATATATGCAAATAGGTTTCATGAAGATCGCAATTTGAGGGCCCAAATGGAAACATAATTGCTTTATTGNGAATAGTTTTGCTTATTAACTTTGTATATACAATAACTTTATCCTCTTGTTATGCATACATTCCATAGTAAAGCCAATACATTTTCCAGAAATCTTACCTCATATTTTGATTTAAAACTCAGCTCATTTGGCCTGGCTACCTCTTACGTAGAACTTCTTATGCTCCTGAATAAAAATGGAGGCTATACCCAAAAAGATCTTGCAGAGGAGCTTTCGTGGCCCCCTCAACCATAACAAGATTTATTGATAAGCTGATAAAGCAGGATCTTGTGGTGAAAAAGCGGTCGGGTCGTGAAGTCTCCGTAGAGCTAACAGCTAAGGGGGATCGATTATCTTCGGAGATGGATGATCAATACCGCAAGGCTTTAGCTGATTTGGAAGAAATTGTAGGAGAAAAATTCATAGATACTGTTGGAAAACTCCTTGAATATGGAAATAAAGCCCTCAACGATCTGGATAAGGAGAAAATCGAGAGCTAAATTTTATGCACCACATACCAAATGCCGGCAATTCCAATTGCGGAAGATCCAATGCCAAGCCCTGTTGATTCAAAAAAGATCTGCCCCATACCGAACAGCAGTGCTATTATAGAAATGGCACTTACGGCCGCAAAACCAAGGCCGGGCAGCAGTGAATAGGTATCTTCACCACGGGTCATGAACCGTTTCCAGCCCGGACCGCCCGGTTTTACCCGGTCAAAGAATTTTTGCAGTGTTTCTTCATCATCAGGTTTTGTTAAAAATGTAACGGAAACCCATATGATTGTGGCAAAAATGGTTGTAAAGATCATTTTAGCGGCAAAGTCATCATAGCCAAAAACGGGAGCGAGAAAACTGCCAATTGCGGCGGCCGACATAGCGGCAATTTCACTCCAGGCATTAATACGCCACCAAAACCATCGCAGCATATAAACAAGCCCTGTACCGGCACCGATCGACAATATGGCCTCCCACCCGCCCCGAACCGTATCAAAAAGCAGTGATACAATGACGGCTGATATCATCATCAGAATGGTGGTCCACCGGGAAACTCTTACGTAGTGTTTCTGAGCAGCCTCTTTTGAATCAAACTCAGACTCGGGTTTTAAATACGGCTTATAAAAATCGTTTACCACGTAAGAAGCGCCCCAGTTCAGGTGGGTAGATACCGTGGATACAAATGCGGCTAAAAAAGCCACCGCAAGCAGGCCAAGAAGTCCAGCCGGAAGAAGTTTGAGCATCAATAGCGGATAGCCGGTTTCAGGATCATCGAGACCCGGATACACACCATTGCCACCAGCGCTACCAGGATCCACGGCCAGGGACGAAGCGCAAAGTGCGCTACGTTAAACAAGAGTGTACCGCCAACGGCATTTTTCTCATCCTTTGCGGAGAACATACGCTGGGCAATATAACCACCTCCGCCCGGCTCTGAGCCCGGATACCACGACGCCCACCACATCATACCAACCCACACCAGGGCGGTTGCAATGGCGATATCGGGGCTGTTCAGTGGGTTGATACTGAGCATGGAGTGGCCTTCGCCAAACAGCGTAGTGATCTCGGTCTGCAGCTGACCGAGTCCTCCAACATAATCAACGGCGTAGTAGGCCAGCAGAATGGAGCCGCCCATGGCGATTATAAACTGGATGAAGTCGGTAATAATAACGCCCCAGAGACCCGAAAAGGCGATGTAGATCCCGATCATCACATACATGATCACGATAACCTCCCACTGGCCGGCGCCTGTGAGAACGGTAAGAATTTTGGCCATGCCGACCGTTACCCAACCGAGAATGATGCAGTTGATTGGAAACGCGAGGTAGAGGGATCGGAAACCGCGCAGAATCCGGGCAGGCTTTCCCGTGTAGCGAATAGAGATGAACTCTACGTCGGTAATAACATCCGCCCGTTTCCAAAGCTTGGCGTAAAGAAAAACCGTGATGAGCCCGGAGAACATGAAGTTCCACCAGATCCAGTTTCCGGCAATTCCTTCGGTAGCAATGATTCCGGTAACGGCAAGAGGGGTGTCGGCTGCAAATGTGGTAGCGACCATGGAGACGCCGATCAGCCACCACGGAAGGTTTTTACCACCTGTAAAGTAATCTTCCAGGTTCTCTTGTCCTCTTTTCTGCGAATAGTAGCCCACGATTACCATGATGGCTACATATGCGGCAATAACAGTGTAATCAAGCCAGTTAAAAGGCATGCGAGGCTGGAGATTTTAGTTGGGTGCCCGGTTCAGGCGATTGAGGTTGTTAGATTGTATATTGTAAACAGATAATCGTTCTGAATATAGATGTAGAATTCGTGAATGCAAATATGGAACCGCTTCCGTTTCAAAAAATTAAACCGTTTATAAATCAGGGAATTTGAACGGATAACCGATCTATACAATTAATGAAGACATTCTCTCATTTATTAAAATCGCTATGGAGATAAAAAAATATCATATAGGGCTTACTCAGTGGGGACTGAAGGAGTGGAAAGGTACATTTTATACCGATGATGCAAGTCAGGATCAGTTTTTAAAGCAGTATGCATCGGTATTTAACAGTGTGGAGGGAAATACAACGTTTTACCGGGCTCCCACTCGTGAAACAGTTTTGAAATGGGGGGATCAGGTTCCGGACGGCTTTAAGTTCTGTTTTAAGTTTCCGCAGGGAATTACCCACTACAAAAGACTGAAGGGTGTTGAGAGTGAGGTGCTTGAGTTTTTAGATCTTTTCGACCCTATTCGGAAAAAGCTTGGGCCGTTTCATATTCAGCTGAGTTCCCAGTTTTCATTTAATGAATTCGATAAACTGGAAGAGCTCTGCGAACTGCTTCCGCCGCATTATCACTACGCAGTGGAGGTGAGACACAGTGACTTTTACGATCGCGGAAAGAAAGAGGAGCACTTGTTTAATCTTTTGAAGGCAAACTCAATCGACAGGGTTACCTTCGATACTCGTAAACTTCACGCCATAAAAGGAGGGGACGCAAGCATTGTGGCGGCGCAGAAAAAAAAGCCGCAAAATCCTGTTCGTTTCGACGCCAGCGGTTCGAGGCCATTTGTTCGTTTTGTAGGAGCCAATGATGTTATAAATAATGAGGCGTACCTGAAAGAGTGGGCTATCATTACCGCAGATTGGATAAAAGACGGATTGCATCCATACATATTTATCCATTCCCCCGATACGCTATATGCCCCGAAAATTGCGCGCCATTTTCATAAGCTCCTTGCGGGATTTATTGAACTTGAAGAGATGCCTGCATCGCCAAAAGATAGACAAAATGAACAGCTGGGTCTCTTTTAAATAAAAAAAGCCGCTTCCGAAAAATCAGAAGCGGCTTTTTCAAATAATTCAATTTAGTTCAACACTTCATCAGTGACGTGTACAAGTCCGTTAGAAGCCGGTATATCACCTGTTGTGATATTTACACCGAGTGCAGGTTCAACATCTTCAGCACTATTTTCTCCCTGGAAAAGATGACCAATCAGGAGATTCTGAAGCATATCGGGATCTGCTTTAATCTGTTCAAGCTCATCACCCATGGCTTCAAAAGCCTCATCAGTTGGGGCGATTATTGTAAATGGACCTTGATCAGCAATGGCATCATCCAAATTTGTTTCTGCAAGCAATTCAGCAAAAATTGTATGATTTTCACTTTCGTTGATAACNTCAACTACATTACCATCTTGAGCTACAGCACTATTCACAGAAAANGCAAAAATGAGCGCAAATACAGAGAGTATTGAAGAAACTTTTTTCANAGAGTTCATAATATGGTATTTATTTGAGTTTACTTNTTATTATAAAAAACATTTTGTCAACATCGTTCAATATCATATAGCTTTTGTATGGATTATTGTTCCGAAAAACTTCGAAANTATTGNCTACTTATTCAGTTTGGNTAAAGTCTACTATTCGGCGAAGGTCGTTACATCACGGTTTATGGGGTGATACGGGTTTAGATGAAGGGAGTTAAAAATGGCCGAGTAAAGGGATAANCCACAAGTGATAATCCAACAAAAAAGCAGTATATTTAAGGCTTACAAAATTTTAGAAAATTATGGCTAAAGTAGATACAGAACTCACTCAGGGNCAGATTGCNAAAGAAGCGAATCTGAGAAGGACATTTGCAATTATCTCTCACCCCGATGCGGGTAAGACCACACTTACGGAAAAGCTCCTGCTTTATGGGGGCGCTATTCACGAGGCCGGATCCATCCGGCAGAGAAAAGCATCACGTCATGCTGCATCCGACTGGATGTCTATCGAGAAAGAGAGGGGTATATCTGTTACTTCATCCGTGCTGCGCTTTGAAAAAGATGGAATTCGTTACAACCTTCTGGATACACCCGGTCACAAAGATTTTTCTGAAGACACACTTCGTACACTTGTTGCTGCCGATTCGGGCCTGATGGTAATTGACGTCGCCAAAGGGGTTGAGGAACAGACTGAGAAACTGTTTGAAGTTTGTAAGCTTCGCCAGGTACCGGTTATCACGTTTGTGAACAAGTGTGACAGGCCCGGTATGGATCCGCTCGAAATACTTAGCAATATCGAAAACAAACTGGGAATAGAAGCGATACCCGCAAGCTGGCCGATTGGTTACGGACAGAAATTCCAGGGGATCTACGACCTCATTGGAAAAGAGATGCACCTCTATATAAAAGAGAAGCACGGTGCAAAAAAGGCGACGACCGAGATTCACAGCCTTGAAGAGGGATTAAAAAAGTGCAGGCTTTCTGAAGCTGAAAAAGCAGATCTTGAAGAGGAGATTCTGCTTATTGAGGATATGTTCGAGAATATGGATCAGGACGCGTTCAAAATCGGAAAAGCATCGCCGGTATTTTTCGGGTCAGCACTGCATAGCTTCGGGCTTGATGTATTCCTGAATTATTTTGAGGATTTGGCGCCCACTCCCCAGGAGTACACAGATGAAACCGGTACTCAGCGCAAGCTCGATCAGCCATTCAGCGGATTTATATTTAAGCTTCAGGCGAATATGAATCCCGATCACAGGGATTGTGCTGCCTTTATCAGGATTACATCAGGCCGCTTTGAACGAGGACTGGAGGTCGTTCACGCAGGCACCGGGAAAAAGGTTAAAATGTCAACTCCCCACACCCTGATGGGTGACGAGCGCCACATCATGGAAGAGGCGTATCCGGGTGATATCGTCTCATTGTTTAATCCGGGCTTTTTCAGGATTGGATCAACGATCCATACGGATGAGCCGGTTACCTTTAACGTAATTCCGCTATTTACGCCCGAGCACTTTATGAAGGTCTCAACAAAAGATCCATTTAAGCGGAAACAGCTGCGCGAAGGGTTGAAACAGCTTGCTGAAGAAGGGGTTGTGCATGTATTTGAAGTGCCAAATGGGGTTGGAAACGAGCTTCTGCTGGGTACGGTTGGTGCGCTTCAGTTTGAGGTTGTTGAGCACCGGATGAATGCTGAGTATGGTGTGGAACTCCATCAGCAGGGTGTAACCTATCACGCTGCGCGCTGGCTGTCTGATAAAACTGCCAAAGAGGTTATAAAGAAGCTTCAGAACAGCTACTCCACGCATGTAACGAATGATATGGATGAAAACCCGATCGTACTGTTTGAAAGTGCCTATGCCCTCAGCCAGGCAGAGGAGAAAGTAGGGGCGGAAAATCTGCATAAGTACAAGCAGGATTGATCTTCATACTAATGATTCCGGCGCGAGCGTCCGCTCGTTCCATCCCCATCTAACGCAAGCCTCCGCTCGCACCAGAATAACNTTAATTTTTCAACGCCTCAATATCCGCCACACAAAAATCATCCAGCTCCGGGATGTTTCCGCCAAACAAGTTGGCGAAAAAATCGGTTGTNTTTACGCTGAAGTACATCAGGCACTCCTGAACGGTACAATGGGCGCCATTATCACTGTCATGATGGTCGTGCTGCATCTCCGTTCCATTATTGACCAGCCCCATTAGGTGGCCAAATTCATGGTTGAAAACCGTAGACTCAATCGCCGTACGTGACGGCTGACCAATTCCGCCGCTGATCCTATTGATAGTTTCTGAAAAGTAGGCGGTAGATGTATTGTAGTATGCGATGCCAAGTACATTTCTCGTGCTGAATTCGCCATCCAGAAAGATTGCGTACGATGCCAGGGTTGAGCCATCTGCAAACTGTTCCCGGTGCTGCTCTTCCAGATCTCTTACGTCGTTTGCGGTATAGGACTCCTGCCCGCCTGAAGGTATTTCTACGGGATCAAGGATAGTTACTGAGATTTTATCCAGGTGTTCTTCCAGGAAACCGCGAAGATTATTGATGGATCCGGCGGTGGGTTGTGAGCCCGGCATGAACTGAATTTCTACCACAAGCTGATCAAACTCATTGTCGGTAATAAACGCCTCGTTCGAGCTGCCGGGTGANAGAGTNTGGCTGAATTCGGAGGTGGGGGGATCTCCATTATCCTGACCGTTGTCACCAGTATCACCGTTCTGAATGTTATCCGTTCCGGTTGGCTGATCCCCACAACTAATTAGCGCTAAAAGAATACAAAAAGTAAATAGAGAACAGTATCGCAATCGATTCATAAACAAATTATCGAAGAATTATTCAGGATGTTATTTATTATTAATTCGGTTTATCCTTTAATTGTTTCTCAGAAGTATGTACGATTTTTTGATACATTCAGATTGACCTCCAGGTTGATGTCAATCAATGCTACTTTCTGACAAATAGTAATTTGTCATAGTATTTGAAAAACTGCGATCAGGGAGCGGGACATAAAATCGAGCT
>SL_7KL_010_BRINEDRAFT_10001802_pt1 | contig 10136 bp, 9 predicted proteins | sample SodLak_010_BRINE_FD_10663 | JGI IMG/M metagenome (IMG submission 10663)
TCTCACTAGTTATAGGTCCTCTAACCCATAGCCAATTTGCATCGGGATTTATTTTGGCATGCTTAGTCATTGCGCCAGAACCCAACACCGTATGACGTTCTGTCGCTAGTTTAGCAATGGATCCAACACTAATATAATCTGCTTCTTCGATTGGTGAATACGTAACCTCATATCCATAATGAGAAAAAATAAGCGGAGTAAATATATCTCCAAAGTTGCCAGGTCTTGGCTTTTTAAACCAAAATGCGTTTATTGTTTTTTTGTTCATAAGAATTATTGATATTTATGAACAAATAGAATTAACCCAGATAGTTTAGTGTTGCCCAAACCAGGTCAGACTTTTGTCTATCCATGGCAAAACTAAATCTCGCTGCCTAACATGACCAAATCTCTTTAAACTTTGTGAAGCGGATTCAGGAAGCAACTCCAATTCGTCCAACTTATACCAATTCATTTCTTTTGGATTCATAGGCTCATGTTCACTCTTGTAAACAATTGCATGAATCCATGGATCATTGATTGCCTTTTTAAAAAATCCGTCTCGACAATCAAATCCATTAACCGATAATTGGTGCATAAGAGAGACAATTGTGTGATTAAAATAACTCCCACTCCATTGGTCAAACGCCAACTCATTAAACTCAACATTGGTTGATTGCGGAAGAATTAGTATCATCATCCCGCCTGGCGTTAACTTATGCCACCAATTTGCCAATGTGTTTAATGGATTTAGTGAATATTGAAAAGAATCATGACACCATATAACATCAAATTCCATTTCATCATCAAAATTTTCAAAATCTCTCTGTAAAAAAACTATGTTCTTATGATCTCTAGCCGAGCGAGTACCAGAGACTAAATCAATTCCGGTACATTTAATGTTCAGTGGCTCGGGATTTTCTTCATCGCGTGTGGTTCTTGTTGCCCACCATTCAACATCAAGCCCCTCACTACCACAACCCATGTCTGCAACAGTTCCAACACTCTCCATAAAATCATCAAATTCATAAAGTAAATTTAGTGTTTTTAAACTATGCTGGTGACTATTGGATGGAGTGGTGAATGGCTTAAACATGCTAAACTTGAATATCCTCCATTCCCGCAACACGCAGTTTCACAATATGTCCGGCCATCCACTGCTTGTTCTCAAGTGATTTAATTATCCCGAGCCACCGATTTCGCATTAGAGCAACCTCGTTAATGAGTGTCTCAAAGTCTATGACTTCATCTTCCCCATCAACGTATTTTTCAGCATCGCGACTAGTCAATGCTCGGGCATAGTTTTCTAGATATTTTTGAAAATGACGACGACGTATACGCCGCAATTCAATGTTCAAAAAATTTAAAACAGCTTCTATCTCTTGCAGTTGATTGAATCTATGCTCTGTAATACCAGGCAACTCTTTTATACTTTTTTCAACAAACCCAGAAAGTTGACATTCTTTTTTCGCTTCTTCTAACTCACTTCCATAATAAGAAAGAAAATCTGGCAACTGCCCAAGATCACTTGTTACACGGTTATACCACACAGATCACCTACTCATCTTCATCATCGTAGTAATAATCATCCTCGTTTTCAAATTCATCATCACTGATATCCATATCAGGATTAGACTTTTGTAAAATTTCTTTTACCTCAGCATCTGACTTAAATGCAGCAACAATTTCATCAGCAGAATGGTCATAATCAAATAAAATATCAACCATTGCTTTTGCCGCATCTTCTCTCTCGGAATATTGAATATACTCTTTTAACTCATTCCACAAATCATTGACCAAATCAATCGACATCAGGCATCTCCATATTATCATCATTAGTGTCTGTACTTAGCACGACTTCTTTTTTAACGAAGTCTTGCATCAGTTGATCAAGACAACCATTTTCATTTTTTTCCCATGCTTTGCGAAATTGCTTTATTTCCTCACCATCAGAGGTAATAAATTTAAGTTTATTCCCATCTTTTTCCAAAATTCCTTTTTTCTCAGCAAGATCTACTAAACCAGAGTGCGGGTTCATCCCTTGCTCGTAAGGAATTTTCACCTGAACACTCTCAAATGGTTTTGCATAACGAGTTTTCATTACTTTACAACCAGCACGAATGCCCTTTACATCAGAAATCTTGTTGCCTTCTTCATCTTCCTTGAGTTTCATCTTTTTCATTGCAACAACGATGCTTGATGCATAAACAAACCCTTGCCCACCAGAAATCTTATCATCTGGATCAAACATATCCTGACTGGCATAAGTGTGATTAGTACAAACCATCCCTACATTATGAGCACCGAACATATTGACACAGTTACGAACAAGTGCAGTTAAACTTTTTGCTTTTCTGCCTAAATCACCTTTCATGTCACCCGATTCAAACTGATTTACATCAGTGGGTGTTAACATCATACCAAGAGAATCAATAATGAACAGTACTTTGGGTCTCTCCTCTTCAGGCAATGACTTATAGTCCGTCATAAATGTGCTAATGGTTTTAGCTACATCATCAATCATTGCCATACTAAGTCGGAGAAGTTTATCCTCACTAGTATCAACGCCCAATGCTTGTAGCCACGTTTCATCAAGAGCATTTTCAGTATCAATAAGAACTACATAAATTCCTTGTTCTTGTGCATGTTTTACAATATTACCAGAAACAAAGTAGCTTTTTCCAGCGCCAGATTCCCCAGCAAACACAGTTACCTTACCAAGTGGCACACCCTTGTCAAACTCTCCCGAGATAAGATAATTTAAAGCATAGTTTCCAGTACTGATCCAGTCAGTGGGGTCATTGAACCCGATTGAAAGTCCATCAATAGACTTTGTGATTTGTTTTCTAAATTTTGAAACGTCAAATGGTCGAGGCATAATACTATTTCTCCTGTTTATAAAATCATTTTAGATATGTGGTTGCATAATAATTTATGCTCAGCAGTTGTTGGGTGTTTTTTATGTTGTAAAAAACCATCAATGAATTTTCCATCAAATTTGAGCCATTTATTATAACTCACCTCATTTAGTAATGCAACAATATCATCTTTTATATAATCTAATCCAGTTATCTGATCTAGTGGATCCTGTATGGCAGAAACATAACATGTTATATTACGATCTTTACATGCAGTTTGCAGCATTTTTAACGCCCTAAAATGTTCCTTAAGAATGACTAAAAACCCTTGGTGTTTATATAAAAAATTAAAAACATTTGCTTGCTCAGTATTCCGCGAATAATTTATACCACCACTTATCAACCATTTTCTGGTAGCTTGAATCTCGATTCGTTGTTCAGCATTGTTTGCATATATTAAGTCTACCATTGCATTACACAAATACGTTTCTTCATCTACTTCTACATCAACACGCCACAAATCAGGCAATATTATTATTAAAGAAGAAATATCGGGGAGTTCATTTAAATAATAAAGTGCTTCGGTGCAAATGCCCTTTATCCCCATCCCAGCTTTTGCAACAATATAAGAATTTTGGTGTTTTGAAAAGTGAACACTCCATGGTACAGCATCCTGCCAAAGTGGATCTGTAAAACTACAGTCAGATAGTAAAAAATTTTTAGACATTTGAAAATTTTTCCAAAAATTTTAAATAATCACCACTGAAATAATGATTGTGGTTATAATTTATGGCATCTTGCTCAATTAAATACAAATCTCTCCAATCATCGAATGACAAATTTTCAAACTTCATTATCATTTCAACAAGTTTCAACAACCGCTTAACTGGATTTTTAATTGAATCAAATGAATAATCAAAAATTTTATCATATTTTTTAAATCCATAATACTTTTCCAAATGCTGATACCAATTTGGATGACCGTACACCAAAAAAAGCCCTTGGCAAACAACGCTATATAAAAACTTTTCAGTAATGAAAGGATAATAACTCGTTGCCATTGTTTCACTGACTACATGTAAAAAACTTTGTGAAATTTTAGAATACAAAAACCGCAAATTTTTACAATGATCAGTTTGAGAGGTTGATATATTATCGCCAAAAAAATACTGATTATCATTAAAAAAATCTGGATTTATAAAAAATTTCTCATAGAATCTAATTTCATCTTGAGTCAAATCCATTCTGTGTAAATGCCCGGTGACTCTGTCATTACTGCACGAAAAATTTTTACTTGAATAGTTTGGATCAAAAACCCCTTGATTGTTTAAAATAGAGGTTAGTAGTTGTCTTCCAACATGATCACTATTATTAAAACTACAAATAAAATTTTCATAATTAAATTGCGTTTCTGGTTTTTTATAATTTAAAAACTGATTGAAACAGTTTCCTTTAATGCATTGTTTAATATCAAAAACAAAATCAAAATTAGGATACACTTTTTTTATTTTGTCATCAAAAATATACTCACTTCTGATAACATGGCGTCTGGATTTTTCAGTTAAAAAGTTAAACAAGGCGTTATTATAGTCCTTATCAAACCCTCCTATATGATCAAACGCATCAATATCTGTCAATTCAGAAGAGTGACTATTCAGTTTTAAAATATATGGATGATTAATATTCATTAATAACTGGGTATCTATAATAACTCACGCCATCGTAATCCATGAATGACAACGAGTTTTAGAAAGCATAAAAGACAGCGGTACAGTACCGCTGTCTTTTATCTTTAACTAGACTGTCTAGAACGAATCATAGCCAGAATATCCTCGGCTTTCTGCGCACCGGATTCAGCCTTTGGTTCAGTATCTGCCTCCACAGGCTGTGGATCAGGTTCCGCTGATGACTCAGTAACTGACGGCTCTGGCGGTGTTGCCGGAGCTGACGGAGCGGGAGGTGCGGAAGTTGCCGTGTCCCCACTACTACTAGTCTGATTTTGCATCCCCGGCGGACGATAGTATGCACCAAAACGATCTGGATCGTATGCCTCACCATCAACACTCGCCTCAAACATTTCTTTTATCACACGAAGTGCTTCATCTGAAGGTTGATTTGGTAGAAATTCAGAAAGATTAAACAAACCATATTGTTCAATAGCAGCCTGCTCATCCTCTGTCAATGGGGTTTCTCTTCGTGACCACTTGGAAGTAGAATAATCAGCATACCCACCCTTTGAGGTCTTGTTAATACGAAAATCAAGACCAGCACTAAGGTCAGTTGGCAACTCTTCTAGTTCTGGGTCCATCAATGCACTTTTGATAATATTAAAAATTTGTGGACCAATAATAAATCGCCGAATTGGATTATCGCGTGGTGTGTCATCTGCAAGTGCATTCTCGCGGACAAAGCCTTGGAAAACATAACTACGCTTTTTCCAGTACTTGCGTCCCAGGTCCTCAAGTGATGCATCCGTAAACCAAGCTCTAACTTCTGCTAGAATTGGGCAAGAATCACCCCACATTTCTACACACGGTACCTGTACATACAAGTTTTTGCTGTTAGCCTGACCCTTAATGCCGTTGAACGGAAGCCGGATCATTTGCCGTTCCGCCCAAAAAAATGTGTTTTTGTCGTCACCGTCAGGCAAGAAACGAAGCAAACTGCTGCCGCCTTCTTCCATTTTCCAGTGTGCATAAATTGCGTTATCAATTGTGCCGCCTGATTGACCACCTTGTTTCGACTCTGCGGCTTCGAGTCGTTGGCGGATTTCTGCTAATGTTGCCATTTAAGTTTTCCTCTATTTGCCTTAATAATTGCCTATGTTTTATGCCTAAGCATAAACTACGGCGTAGTCTATGCTGTTTTATTTATTAAGTCAAGAGGTTTTATGATAAAAAACTTATTTTTTTATGCCAATTAATCTTTTGAGATCATCGATCCCAGAATCTTCAACGCTTTCATTAGCTTCTTCGGGTTCACTTTTTGCAGAAGGAGCAAGATAATTTTTTTCATCATCTTTTTCCCGATCTGACGTGATTACACAACCGGTATCTATATCATGAACTTCACCCACCATGTCGACAGAACTATCCGTAACGCCTGGTATCTCAATTCCAAACTGCTTTAGTCTATCTTGAATTATCGGTCTTGCATCTGCGTCTGGATCAATTTCTGCGGCACTCAAAAGACTATCAAATAGTTGATCATCCCCAAATAATGGATAAAGTAACTCTGTGGCATTCATAGCATCAGGACCAACAACGATTGGATTTTTAAATAATTCTCTGAGATGTTCTTGTTGTGACCGGGTTTCTGGTAGTTCCCATGTTCCCTCTGTTACACGCTGAGTCCAATCTTTAAACTCACTTATTTCATGCATTTCTTTCTCTTGTTTTAGTTTTGCCAATACCGGTGCTGCATTCTCTATACGACTATCAATCCTCGGCTCAGCAAATATCTCACGCACTGACTCAACCACTTCTTCATGTGGTTCAATGTCACCAGGTTGCCATTCCTCAATATATTTGTGATATCCCCGTCGGCTAGCCATTCTTTTTACACGCTTTCTTAAACGATCCTTGAATTCTTCCGCCAAACTATACAAACCTTCCGCTTCTTCAGTCAATTCCCGATTGCGGCTGGCTCTTGTAAACCCAGACAACAGATTGATTTGAGAAACCATTTCGCAAATATGCTGCCCAAATGCATCATAAGGATTTCCACCCTCTGCCACATGACGACTCATAGCTCTGCCCGCTGATAAATTCTTAAATGGCAACTTAAATCGTTCACCATCAGCATTTTCTACAAAAAGAGAAGAAATGTTCCTAAAACGTGCGTCTTCTTCACCTAAATTTTTAGAATGCTTGATTATCAGTCGTGTTTTTTGTGGCTGATCTTGATAACTGGTTTTTCTTGTACCATAATATCCCTCAAATAACCCCTCTTGTATACTGGCTAATGATTGCAGACGGTATTTCAAACGACTGATATTATTTAAATCAAATTTCTTTGTATTTCTTTTTGCAAACATTCTCAATTGATACAAAAAGTCATACCACCGGTCTTTGTCCTTGCCTTCCATAGCGCCAACAATGTTATTGCCATAGTAAACTTCTAAATTATTGTCATCATCAAGCAAAATAACCACTGTGCCATAATTTTTTTCAGCAGTGACAAAATCAAAACTAAACATAGTGGCTTCAGATGGATCTAGCGTTGTTTTCCCACGCTCATCTAATGCACTTGGATCATAGTTTCTGCTAACAAGCAGATCAAACAATTGTTGTGGTGTACTTTCTTTTTGTGACATAATAGTATTTACCCGTAAACCTGATTATTTAGTTAGTATATGTTTCAATACACTAAAACATAGCAATAAATGGAAGAGGATCTTTTCTAGATTCATGATCACTGATTTGATCACTCAATTCCACATGGAAATTTTTTAATTGTTGCAACATTCGCATTACCAATAACATTGCCATTACCAAATCATCATGCTCACCTGATTTAGCAGCATACCCAGCCCCACGAGCAACAAAAGTTTTGAGTTCACTAATGAATGATCTGCTGTGAATTCGCATTCGTTTATGCTCTATCATTGACTTTAATTTGGAACAAGCAGCAAGTTTGGGTTTATTACTGGTATTAAAACCTTTTCTGTACCGTCTATTAGACCCGCCAGAATGTTTACTATCACTGAGAAAATAACCGGTAATATTCTCTTCCCCATATTCGGCAATTGATATTAATGCTGCCTCTCCAATCGTATTATTCTCAATAGAGTAATAAATGCTGTTAACATCATCCACCATTTCGTTGATATGTGAACATATATCTGCAAGAATACGTATTTGCTCTGGGATTTCTGTTCGATTATTTTTCCATTCTGCTATCTGAGTTGATGTGTTTGCTTCAACAACTTGAATAGCAGAAAAATCTCCACCAGTACCCAAACTAGGATCTAATCCAATCACATAAATATTGCCTTTTTTTGGTTTTTGGAACCACCGAACCTCTCCAGTTTTATACAGTGGTTCTGTTGGTTCTAAATCAATTAATTTTGTTGGCGATATTAAAGTTTCTTCATTTATAATAAATTCACATCCGTGTTCGCGTTTAAATCTTTCATCTCCCAAAGCAGCACGTTGTTCAGCAGCCCATTTTTCGTCTCTTTCTGGATGTTCTTCCCAATATGCACGGAAAGCCTTAAAGCCATTAATGCCCAATTCAGTTTTGTTTCCAAACTCGTCTTCGGTTTTGTTAGCACCCTTCCACAAATAAGCAAATTGATCTTCGTCTGAGTTTGGTGTAGATGTAATAATTGCTTTACCACCCGTTGACAACGTGGGTGACATAGAAGTCCAAAATTCTTTTGCAATAGTTGGTCTCACATAAGCAAACTCATCAGCGTAAAGTAGAGTGATTGACATACCACGACCAGTATTTTCTGTAGTAGTTTGTGACACTATTCGGCTACCATTGTCAAATTCTATACTACCTTTGTTATAACTAGTTGCACCTGCTCTAATATGATCTGGACATGATTCATATGCATATCTAACACGCTGCATAATTTCTTGGGCACCCAAATATTTGTGTGCTGCAACCAATATAGTTGAATCAGGGACAAACATTGCATACCACAATAAGTATCCCGCTGCAGATGTAGACTTGCCACACTGCCTTGGCAACATTGATATAGAAAACCGATAATTATGGTAGGTATCTATCAATCGAGTCTGATACTCAAATGGCTTATACAACATTTTCCCTTTAGTTGGGTGTTGTATGTAAAAAAAGTTACTGAGAAAATAATGGTGTCCCGTAACCGGATCAGCACATGCGGCTAAATCAGTTAACTGTTCTTCTGAAAAGTTTTGTTGTTTATGTGGACTCTTTATTAGAACCCCTTCCATTGTTTTACTCACTGTTGTTTTCCAAGAATTCTATATATTTTTCCCAAAAACGATCAACGCGTTTAATTGCCTCTTCACCCTCTGGCCATCTACCACCAATAACGTCTTTGGCATACAAATAAGCATATTTTGGATGTTGTTTAATTTTTTCTTCGCCTTCTGGAAATCTGTCACCAATAACGTCTTTGGCATATTGGTAAGCCACAACTGATTCTTTTGCGATTACATCTTCTGCTTCTGGCCATCTACCTCCAATAACATTCACAGCATAATAGTAAGCCGAACCGGCATCATTTTTAAATATTTCTTCTGCTTCGGGCCAGCGTTCATCGACATAATCTTCAAGATAAGAAATTAATGGAGTGTTGGGGCCATCTTGTAAGAAAACTTTTTCCGCTGGTTCCCATCTGTCATCAATAACATCTCGAACATAATTCCATGTTACATCAGCAGATTTTAAAATTGCAGGCTCGCCTTCTGGGAATCTACCTCCAATAATATCTCTGGCATAGAGGTAGGATTGGCGCGGAGATTTTGCAATTATTTCTTCTAGTTCTGGTGTTCTTTCGCCTTCTTCCACAGCATAACGAAATGCTTCTTCAGGTGTTATTAGGGATGGTTTTTCAGAAATTAATGCATTCATCTGTTCTTTTTTTAAGTCAGTAACAGAAAAATTGTTTTGAGCCATATAACCGCCACCTTTTATGCCTTTAACAAAGTCTTTTTGCAATAAGTCAATAATATACGGATGATATTTTTCACTGGGTTTTTGATTACGACGACCTTTCATCTCTCCTAGATAATTATTTTTATCAAGTATGAATGTCAAGTGTGGTCGCTGTTCTTTATCATCAACTTTGGTGCGGAAGCTTAGAATTCTATCGCCTTCTTCAGGGTTTCCCATATTACCGCAGTGTTCCATTGCCTTGCCTTCTGTTTCGCAGTATTTTCTGTCTAACAAAACCCACGCATATTTGCCGTAATCTATAATGATTTGGTCATCTGGTTTTGGTTCTATTTCTTGTGCTTGTTTTTTGCCCCATTCTCGTTCTGCCGTTCGTAGTTCTGCGTAGAGTTCTATAGGTGTCATATCTGCCTTCCACTCTATCTCATTGACTTGAGGAGATTGTTCAAACATACTCTTCCAATGATCCATTGTGATATGAGAGAAATAATACTTAAGAGTCAAAGCGTTGTTGACTACACCAATGTTAAATGGTGTTTTAGTGATTTTTTCAAATTCTTTTTCTAGCTCTAATATTTTGTCATTTTTCTCTTCTGGAGTTAAATCATCAGAGGCTTTAATTCTATCTGTTTTAGTTCTTACTGCGTCTTGAAGAGCCCACTTTCTCCACCAACGAAGCCACCACGTAAT
>SL_7KL_010_BRINEDRAFT_10001803_pt1 | contig 10132 bp, 6 predicted proteins | sample SodLak_010_BRINE_FD_10663 | JGI IMG/M metagenome (IMG submission 10663)
GATTTATTGAAGATGGGCATGATGAATTCGCTGGTTATGAAGATCAGGGACCAATAGACGTTGATGATTTCGAAAGTTTTATGAGAAATTAGAGACTAATAAATAAAACACCAGTCGCGGTGTTACAGCACCCACTGATTCTAGAACTAGTAACTTTGAAAGGAAGTTCCAGCATGAGTATTTATTTACCTTTTACTTATCTAATAGGTTGGTCAAAATTGAATTTATACTATTATGGTAGTATGTCAAGAAAAACCAAACCTATAGCAAACCCAGATTTACTTTGGACCAAATATTTTACTTCTTCAAAATACGTTGAAAAAATTCGTGAAGAATATGGTGAACCTGATATTATACAGGTTCGCAAAGTATTCAAAACATGTGAAACGTGTAGAAGATGGGAATTAAAAGTATTAAGAAGATTAAAAGTTCTTCACTCTGACAAATGGCTTAACAAAAACATTGGTGGATTTTATGTTCTCGATGAAGACATAAAAAGAAAATTATCTGAGTCTAGAACAGGTATAAAAAATCATATGTATGGTAACACTCATACAAAAGAAGCGCGTGAAAAAATTAGTAGATATAAAAAAGATAAAAACTTATCTGAAACACATAAAGATTCTATAAGTAAAGGTTTATATGATTATTATTCTAAAGAAGAGTCCAAAGGATTAAAAGAAAGGTTTCGAGAGTATATATCTGGGGATAAAGCTATTAGATTTTCAGGATATTTTATAACACCTTGGGGCAAATATTCAGTTATAGAAGACGCTATAAATAGTTGTCCGGTTCTAATTAGTAGAAATGCAATACGTAAATGGTGTAAAGATTCAGATAAAAAGATATGCTATAATAGTTATAAATCTTCGCATTACTTAAGAAATTTGAATATTGACAAAGAGATATTACTAACAAAGACATTCAGAGACCTTGGTTTTGATTTCGAAAAGGCTACACCTAAGCCAAGAAAAACTCCTACAAATACAAGAAAAACTAAATAATTAAAAGATTGTATTACGAATAACAATAATAAAGGAGTAATAAAATGTCAAGCTTTAGTCTTTCGCCAGCGGTTACTATCAGAGAAATTGATCTCTCAGGCATAGTTCCGGCAGTTGCTACAACTATAGGTGCTTTTGCTGGTGTTTTCCATTGGGGTCCAGTTGAAAATCCACAATTAATCGGTAATGAAGAACAGTTAGTATCAAGATTTGGTCGTCCATCTAATCTCAATGCTGAAACATTCTTCACCGCTTCGAGTTTCCTATCATACTCAAATTCCCTGTATGTGTCAAGAGCAGTTTCTTCAAATGCTTATAACTCAACTACGGGCGAAAATACAGTAGATATTCAAATTAAGAATCGTGATGATTATACCTCAAAAGAGGATAGCATCGAAGCTAATACTATTTACATTGCTAAATGGCCCGGCTCATACGGTAATTCTCTGAAGATTTCTGTGTGTGATTCTGCCGATGCGTTTTCACAACATCTTGATGCAGAAGACGAAGATAATGAAGTAGTTCTTAGCTTTGAAATCAACAGCACAACTGCTACACTTGCAATAACCAACTCTGGTGCTAATGGCGCATCCGCAGAAGCAGACGCAAACACAATCATCAGTAGCCTTCAGGTAGGCGATCTTCTAGAAGCTGGTAATACTTCGATCGGTTTCCAGTACCTAAGAATTGCTTCTATCGGTACTGCCAATACTGTTGGTGACACTTCAACTGTAACAATAGGTCTAACAGATCGTTACAGACTGTCAGAAGACTTTAATGGTAATACTGTTCATCGTTTTTGGGAATACTTTAATCTTGTTAACGGTGCGCCGGGAACTACAAATTCAGTAGAACAAGCTGGTGGTGCTGGCGACGAACTACACATAGTTGTGGTTGATGCTGGTGGTAAATTCACAGGTACAAAGGGTGCAGTCCTAGAAATCTGGGAAGGTCTATCACGCGCAACAGACGCAAGAGGCGATCAAGGTAGTGCTCTATACTATGTAGATGCAGTAAACCAATCATCTGAATACGTTTGGTTCGGTAATCATAGAGCCGGATATTCAGTAGGTGAAGGCGAAACCATCACTCCACTGTCTACAATTCCTTATACTGAAAGATTTACAGGTGGAACGGATTCTGATTCAGAAATCGGTATTTCTCTAGGTAATATGGCCAGAGCCTATGACGAATTCAAGTCTGGTGAAGACATTGATATCTCATTGCTTATCACTGGTAAATCAAGATTTGGTCTTAACGGCGAAGGTCTTGCTAACTATCTAATCGATAACATTGCAGAATTCAGAAGAGATTGTGTAGTATTCGTTTCGCCAGAAAAGAATGACGTTGTTCAAAATCCCGGCAATGAAGGTGAAGATGTAGTAGCATTCCGTCAGTCAGTAAGATTCTCTTCTTATGCATTCATGGATTCTGGTTACAAATATATGTATGATCGGTATAATGACGTATTCCGTTGGATTCCGTTAAATGGTGACACTGCCGGTACCGTAGTGAGAACTGCCGATGTAAGAGACCCTTGGTATTCACCAGCCGGTTTCAATCGTGGTCATATCAAGAACCTTGTGCGTCTTGCTTGGAATCCAGATAAGACACAACGTGATCTACTTTACAAGAATGACGTTAACCCTGTAGTAACATTCCCTAATCAGGGCACGGTATTGTTTGGTGACAAGACATTACTTGGTAGACCATCTGCATTTGATAGAATTAACGTTCGTAGACTATTCATTGTTCTACAGAAAGCAATTTCTACTGCTTCCAAGTTCATTCTATTCGAATTCAATGATGAATTTACGAGAGCACAATTTAGAAATCTTGTAGAACCATATCTACGCGATGTTCAAGGACGTAGAGGTATTACTGATTTCCGAGTTGTTTGTGACGAAACGAATAACACGGGTGAAGTAATAGATAGAAATGAATTTATTGGTGACATATATATCAAACCTGCTCGTGTGGTGAATTTTATCAGGTTAAACTTCGTAGCGGTTAGAACCGGTGTTGAGTTCGAGGAGGTTATTGGTTCTTTCGGTTAATTATTTAAATCGATGATAAAAATATAAAAAGAGGCTCTAGAGCCTCTTTTTTGTTGACAAGGACAAGGAAATATGATATATGAATGATATTCAATCAACAGAAGAAGAAAAAAATGATAGACAAACAAATTCAAAATTTTGTTTCCGAAAAATCTAGAAACACAGAAAAATGGTTTAAAGAAAACTGCCCTGATATACATCAATATATAATAGAAAATACTAAATTTCTTCCTGAAAACTCTTTATTTCGGGAGAGAAAATTGTGTATTTCGGAAAATATTAAACCTAAGTCATGCGAGGTATGTGGCAATCCTACCAAGTTAAGTTATCAACATAAGAAATTTAGAGATTTTTGTTCTTATAAGTGTAGCACAAAAATGGTAGCCCAGAAATCTGTTAATAAAATAAAACAGACTAAACTAGAAAAATATGGCGACGTTAATTATAACAATATATACAAAACCAAAGAAACCAAACTAAAAAAATATGGTATAGAAACTTTTAATAATTCTGAAAAATCAAAAATTACAAGAGTTGAAAAAGGAACTTTATGTTCTAGTCCTGATATAATCAAAAAAATGAAACAGACTAAACTAGAAAAATATGGTGATCCTAACTATGTTAATACCGAAAAGGCTAGAGAAACCAAACTAGAAAAATATGGTGATCCTAACTATTGCAACGTTGTCAAAATAGCAGAAACTAAAACGGCTCGATATGGCGTGGCGGGATATAATAACTATGAAAAGATAAGGTCTACCTTTATTGACCGTTACGGTGATCCTAGAGAAGTTCTTACTAAAGATATGTTAATTTATGAACACTATACTAATAAATTAACTCTCACAGAAATAGGAGACAAATATAACTTATCTAATGTTCATGTTGGTAATTTGCTTAGAGAGAATAATATTGATACCATAAGACATCCTATTTCTTCACAAGAAAAGAAGATTTGTTCCATATTTGAAAACCATAATATATATTATGAAACCAATACTAGAAAAATCTTAAAAAGGAAAGAGATAGACATATTTTTACCTGAATACAATTTAGGTATAGAAGTAAATGGTGTTTATTGGCACTCACAAAAAGATGACAAAAACTATCATTATAACAAATATATTGAAACTAATAAACAAGGAATACAACTTTTACAATTCTGGGACTACGAAATCGATAAACAATTTGATATAGTTAAAAATATGATACTATCAAAGATAGGTAAAGTGAATAAAATATTTGCAAGAAAATGTTATGTAAAAGAAGTATCTAAGAAAGAAAAAGGAGAATTTTTAAATAAGTATCATTTACAAGGTAATTGTGGAAGTTCTTTAGATTATGGTTTATGTTATGATAAAGAATTGGTCTCTGTCATGTCTTTACTAAATCATGAAGATGAATGGGAATTGGTTCGTTTTTGTAGCAATAACCAAATTTTAGGCGGTGCATCTAAACTTTTGAAGGCTTTTACTGATAAAGGAATAACGAATATTAGCAGTTTTTCTGATAATATGAAGTCTAATGGTAATCTGTATTATAAATTGGGTTTTAGGAAAGAAAAAGATATAAGACCAGACTATCGTTATTTCTATAAAAATAAAATATACCACAAATTCAGTTTCAGAAAAGAAAGATTTCGAGAAGATGAAAACTTATTATATGAAGAAGGTTTATCCGAAACTGAATTGGCTGTGCTGAATAATATACGAAGATTATATGACGCAGGAAAACAAAAGTTTGTGTTTACTGTTTAAAGGGCTCTTCGGAGCCCTTTTTATTTATCTAAATACTCCAAATAAAGTAGAAAGCAAACAATAAATAAATAAAAGAAAGCTAATCGTAACTTTCTACAAGGAGAATACTTAAAATGGTTTTTAACATAAATTCGATGAGAGCAAATCTAACAGGTGGAACTGCTAGACCTACCCTCTTTCAAGTAATCATCACAAATCCCATTGATACTACTGCTGATAATATTACCCCTTTCATGGTCCAGTCTGCACAGTTGCCAACATTCCAGTTGGGCACAATCGAAGTTCCTTATATGGGGCGTAAGATTAAAGAGGCAGGTGATCGTACCTTCGAACCTTGGACTGTTACAGTAATCAATGATGAAAACTTTCTAGTTCGTAACGCTATGGAAGCATGGAATAATGCTATTAATCGTCTGGAAAGAAATATTCGTGATACCGGCTCTGCCAACGGTGTTTCTTATAAGTCACAGGCTACAGTAACACAATTCGGGAAAACCGGGGATGTTCTTCGTGTTTATCAGTTTGATGGTATTTGGCCAGAAAACGTTGCTGCAATTCCTGTTGATTGGAACTCAACTGATACTTATGAACAGTTTGACATTACTTTCCAGTTTGATTCATTTGAAGTTCTACCCGGTCAAACCGGTGACGCTGGAGGACGATAGAATATACACTTTATAATTTTTTGGATAAGGATTTAATATGGTACAAATTGCAGGTTGGGAGCTTTCCCTAACAAAAGCGGAGAAAAAGGAAGAACAAGAGAAAGATTTCGAAACCTTTTCTCCGAAAATTGAAGATGATGGCGCTACACTAGTTGCTGCAACTGGTGGTTATTATGCTACCTATATTGATATCGAAGGCACTACAAAAACAGAAGCGGAACTGGTTTCTCGCTACCGTGAAATGTCTCTGGTTGCTGATATTGATCAAGCAATTGAAGATATCGTTAATGATGCAATGGATACTGACGATAACGATATTGTATCTTTGAATCTTGATAAACTCGAATATTCAGACAAAATCAAGAAAAAGATTTCAGAAGAATTCGATAATGTCCTAGATATGTTGGATTTCAACTCTAGGGCGTATGACATTTTTCGTCGTTACTACATCGATGGTAGAATGTATTATCATGCAATCATCGATAAGGAAAAACCTGAAGAAGGTATTCAAGAACTTCGGTATATTGATCCTCGTAAAATCAAGAAAATTCGCGAAGTAAAGAAAGAGACTGGCAAAAACAATATTCCTGTCCAGAAGACACATAAGGAATATTTTGCATACTCACCACGCGGTTATGCATCTGATATGCAAACTGGCCAACTGGATAACACGAATTTCCAAGTGGTCAAGATAGCCAAGGATGCCATTATCCATATCACTTCCGGTCTTATGGATAAGAATAATACCGCAGTCCTGTCTTATCTTCACAAGGCAATTCGGCCTCTAAACCAGTTGAGACAGTTAGAAGATGCCACAGTCATCTATCGTTTGTCAAGGGCACCTGAGCGAAGAATTTTCAATATCGAGGTTGGTGGTCTACCAAAGGCCAAAGCCGAGCAATATGTTCGTGACATGATGACTCGTCACAAGAATAAGCTGGTTTACGATCAATCCACGGGTGAGATTCGGGATTCACGGCAATACATGACTATGTTGGAAGACTATTGGTTCCCTAAACGTGAAGGTCGAGGCACAACCATTGATACACTACCTGCCGGTCAAAGTCTTGGTGAAATGGGCGATGTTGAATATTTTCAGCAAAAATTATATCGAGCACTTAATGTTCCGGTATCAAGACTAGAACCACAAACAGGTTTCAATCTTGGTCGTTCCATGGAAATTTCCAGAGACGAACTGAAGTTTGCCAAGTTCATTTCCAGACTTCGTAGACGGTTCTCGCATTTATTCTTGTATGCTTTGGAAAAGCAACTTGTGCTAAAAAAGATAATTTCGTCTTCAGAATGGCCTAAGATCAGAAATGATATTGTATTTGATTTTGCCGTTGATAACCATTTTGCCGAACTTAAGCACACAGAAATTCTGAATAATCGTATTGAAACCTTGTCAAGAATTGAGCCTTATGTGGGCAGGTTTTATTCAGCAAAATGGGTTAGAAAGAACATTCTTTATCAGACTGATGAAGAAATTGAAGAAATGGATAAGGAAATAGACGAAGAAAAACCAGAGCCGGGTGAAGAAGATGAGTTTGGTGGATTTGGTCAAGGTCAAGAACCAACACCACCACCCAAAAATCCTAGTATTTCACAAGGTGGACAAGGTGACGATGACGTAACTCCGTCTGGCAAAAAGAAGATGAACCCGGCTGAATTCGTCAAACTGGTAAGTAATAACTTGCCGGCTACTATTGAAATCAATGCAGTCCCTTGGTCTGTAATCAATGATATTGCAAACAAAAACAATGTATCAATACCATCGATTGTAAAAGAATTTCCTTCACCGAAGTCTACAGAAACACGCAAGAAGTATGACCTGACTAAAGTAACTTCCGGTGGTGATCAGGGACAATCTTAAGAAATAATAAATAATTATAGCAAAAATTTTATATTCAGGAGGACAAAAAATGTCACGTATTAGCGCAATCCTAAAGTACACACTAGAAAAGAACAGTGTAAAGCTTAGAGAAGAAATCAATAAAGAACTAGCCGAACGAGTAGAACTTGAAATGGAAACCTTGCGTGAAGAGGTTGCCAATGAATTGTTCAACGAAGATTACGAAGACCTAGAAGAGGCTCATTATAAGTATAAAGAAGACAGAATGGGTCATTATGAAATAAAGGACACAAAATCTGGTAAAAGTGTCTATCTACAGGGTGAAGATGCTAGAGAATTTGAAAAAGATATAGAAAAAGCTAAAACTCAACGTCAAGAACAAGACATTATGAGTCAATATTCCGATGTTATGGAAGATTATGATCTAAATGAAGCTGATGGTTGGATTGCTTTTTATAATGGAAAAAAATTAGAAATATCAAAAGATAAAGCTGACAGTATATGGGCTGCCAAAGTGTATGCCGCAAAGGAACTCAAAGTTCCCAAGTCAAAAATGGGTCTTTTAGCTATTAAACCCGGTTATAATGAAGAAGTTGACCTAGATGAAGCCAAGATGTCTAACTCTGAAATTCTTGCTGCTGCAAAGAGATTAGCCAAGAATGGTAAGGACACAAAGACAAAGAACTTTGGTCAAGGTCTCGTAGATTTTTACAAGGAAAACGAATCCTTTACCCCTGATCAGGTTGCCGGGCTACAGAACATCATGAAAAATGCTGGTTTCCAGATGGCTAAGGAGTAATTTATGAGAAATTTACACCAAATACTGGCAAACATGAGCAAACCTAAGCAAATTGCAGAGGTTGCCGAGCCTAAGCCAGAAGACGAAAAAAGATTCAAAGACAAGCACGTTGTGGATACTGTACCAGATGTAGCGGGTAATGATGATCGTCTGTATAAAGGCAAAGTCCGCAAGAAAGACAAGTCTAGACCTGCTGATTATCAGGATTCAGAAGATGTTGAAGTCTATGAAGACACTGAAGAATTGTCCGAAACTGATACTAATAAAATCGGGCGTGCTCTGATGAAAAAATATGGTGCGGGTTCTAAGGTAATCAAAGACAAATCTGGTTTTTATCATATCAAATATAAAATAGGTAATAATACTGCTAAAGTAAGTTTTTTTCATGATTTAGATGACGTTTTAAGACATTTAACGGAAGAAACTGAAGAATCAGGAAGAGGTCGTTATAAAGTAAACTACGTGCATCCTGACAAAAAGAATATCGGTAATGATCGGTTTGAAAGTAAAGGCGAAGCGAAAAAGTTTGCCGACTCTTTAAAGAAAAAGGGATATCATGATGTAAACATTACTGAAGGCAAAGAAGACCTAGACGAATCCAAGAAACTTATTCATCGTGAAAAAGACGGTAATAAGGAAGTAAAGGTTTATTACGATTCAGATGATAAAGAATACTGCGCTAAATTGTTCAATAATGGTAAGCATTATGAGCCTGCTGATCACTTTACTGATGACAAACAAGATGCCATTGGTACAGCTAAGTTGATGCTTAAAGAAGACCTAGACGAAAAATCACTTTCTCCCGAAGAAGAAAAGAAGAAAGAGGATATCGTCAAAGGTATGAAAAAGGACAAGGGCAGTCTTAAGGATAAGTATGGTGATGACTGGAAATCAGTCATGTATGCTACAGCAACCAAACGTGCCCAAGAATCCATGTCCGAAAGTGTCGAGATATCACACGAAAGATATGAAAAAGAACATGGTAAAAAGGCTTCCGGGCGCACAGGCGCATGGATGTTTACCAATAAAAGAACTGGTTCTATTGATCGTGGAGATGACTCCGAAGTATTCCAGCCTATGAATGCTGCTTCCAAATCTTTTGTAGATGCTGCAAAGGAAGCCAAGGATTGGGCTAAGAAACATGGTCATAATAAAATTTATGTAATGGAAAGTGTAGAAGATTTGGATGAAAGCTTCAAAAGAAAAAGAAAAAATGCAAGAGAAGAAGTATTCAAAAAGTCTTTTCCTGATGTAGACGTTATGATCAAATATATCAAAAGAGGTAAAGATGGTCTTGATGTTATCGTTACTACAGATAATAAAGCTGTAAGAGATTTTCAGAGAGAAGAGAGAGAAGTTGTTCAACATATTGTAAACTATGTTAAAGATAACGACATTTTTCAATTTGAGTTTGAATATACTGGACCCTTTGTAAATTTGACTAGAACACTTAATAAAGAAGCTGAAGGTTTTGACGGCAGGTATCGTCTGAGAGAATCAGTAGGTTTAGATGAAAGTAAAGAGGTTTATTACAACAGCTATACTGACGCCATCAAAGCTGCTATGAAGACTGTAAAGAAGCGTGGATTTGAAGTAGACGAAGATGAATATTTCAGCAAGATTTCCTCTGGTCAAAGAAAGCCTTCTGAAGGAAAGACTGTAACAAAGTCACTTAGTCTTCAGAAAAATGGTAAACCCGTTAGAAAAACACTTGAAATCCAAGTATACAATAAAGGTGGTTCTAAACCTTTCGAACTGAATCATTATATTGGTGAATCAGTAGAGGTCCAAGAAAACGCTGCAACTGATGCTTATGATAAACTACCAGATCATCTAAAGAAACATGTTGATAGAAACACTGGTAATAAAATAGATGGTAAATGGGTAACAAAAGGCGGAAAGAGAACTTGGGTGCCAATTAAAAATCAAAAAAGAAGAACTATCGATAGAACACCCAAAGGTTATGGACCTGATGAATCAGTAGAGGTTCAAGAAAAC
>SL_7KL_010_BRINEDRAFT_10001807_pt1 | contig 10126 bp, 12 predicted proteins | sample SodLak_010_BRINE_FD_10663 | JGI IMG/M metagenome (IMG submission 10663)
CCGACCGGTGGCGCAGCCAGTGGCCACGGCTCGCCGGCCTCGGGGTGCCGAAGATCCGGTTGCACGCCACCAGACACGTCCACGCGACGCTTCTGCTCGCCCAAGGGGTGCCCATCAAGGTCGTGTCCGAACGCCTCGGTCACTCCACCATCGCGATGACCATGGACATCTACGCCCACGTCCTGCCAGCCATGGACCGCGACGCCGCCGAGGCCATCGGACGCGCCCTCGCATGACGCACCGATGCGCCAGCACCACGGCGCTCGCCGTGCCGTCGCGTCGGGAAGAACACACAGCTCCACCAGGCGACAACGACTCCACCGGTCCTTGGGCGCGGTTGCCGCTGCACGCCGTCCGGCGCGTCTTGACCGGCCGCGCACAGGTCCCCGATGGCGCCGTTGCTACGCGCTACGTGCGAGCTACACTGTAGGCCGTCCGAGGGAGGACTGGTCATGGCTGCGAGGAGTACGTCGTTCCGACTCGGTGATGAGGCGCGGCAACGGCTGCACGAGCGCGCTGAGCGCGAGGGGATCAGTGCGACGGCGTTGCTCGAACGGCTCATCATCGAGGGCGTGGACACCCTGGAGCACGCGGGGATCGTGTACCGGGGCCCGGGTCACGATCGTCGTGCGGCGCTGGCTGGTGGGCCGGATGTCTGGGAGATCGTCGCGCGGCTGCGGGAACTCGAAGGCAGCGAGGAGCAGCGGATCGCGGTCCTGGCGACGGAGACCGAACTGCATCCTCGACAGCTGCGGACCGCGCTGGAGTTCGCCGCCCGGCATCCAGCAGAGATCGAACACCGGATCGTCCGCAACGAGCGTGCGATCGCCGAGAGCCGTGACGCCGCCGAGCAGCGTCGTGCGCTGTTGGCGTGAGGTTCCTGCTCGACGAGATGTTCCCGCAGACGGCGGCCACCATGCTGCGCGATGGGTTCGACCATGATGCGCTTCACGTCGGCGAGGTCGGACTGTCCGGTGCCGATGACGCTGCGGTCGCGACGTTCGCGCGCAGTGAGCACCGTGCCGTCGTGACCGAGAACATCGCCGACTACGCGCCAGAACCCGACCTGGTGCTGGTGTGCGTACCGAAGCGCACGCTGCCCTCGGGCGGGGCCCAGGCGCAAGCGCTGGCCGAACTGCTCGACCGCTGGGCAACGGGGAACCCCGATCCGTATGTCGGCCAGCACTGGCCGACCTGATCGGCAGGGCACCCATGAAGTACGAGATCATCAACGCCGGCCTGAACATCGAACTCGCGGCGCCGTTGGGCGAGCGAGTGCTCATCGATGGGCCACAGGTGAACCGCTCGAGGTACACCCAAGCGAGGACGCATCCATCGACCGTTGGACGCGAGGCCGCCGAACCGATCGAGTCATCACGCCCGGATCATCCAGGTAGCTGCGGCGGTTGGTGCCCGGTTCGGGAACGGTGTGCAGCGGTGGTTCCGCCGGTGCCAGGTCATCGGCTGCCCTCCACCACTCGCGTACCCGCAGCGGTCCTGGTCGATCCCTGGGCCAGCGCCCAGGAGATGACCACACCTCCCCGGCCACACCGCAGCCCACGCCACATCCTGGCTGATCCCTGGGCCACCGCCCAGGAGATGACCACACCTCCCCGGCCACGCGCCGGTGACACAACCGCGCCCTTCGGCGTCATGGAGCGGCGCGTACCCCCCCCGGTGTGCCCCGTCAGGCGTGCTGCGGTCTGCAGCGGCAGGACGCACGTTGTCGCTGGTGGCGTCCTGGGTCCGTGGGGTAGGGATCGGATCGCCATCATCGTCGAACATCCCCGATGGTCGCACGACCGGCCGTTGCCGTCTGGCGGCGAGTGGGCTGCGCACAACCCGGTCCTCGATCGCCAGGCCACCGCCCTGTCGGGTGCATCTGACGATGGAGCAGGTCGACCGGGCCCGGTTCGGGACATGTGGCCTGTTGCCCGCGCCGGGGCACTGACCTATCCGTGGAGGTCAACCGCTGTCGGCGCAGTGTCGCCGACCCACGACGTGCCCAGGATCCGGCGGTGATCGCTGGCACGCGTGTCGCCGCTGCCCGGCCCCGATGGCGCGCCGTGGCACCGGTTCCCTGGCAGACCACGCCTCCTCGGAGGAGCTACTCGTATGGCCACATCACAGGATCACCTCGATAACGACCTACGCACCGACGATGGCGCAGGCCCCGATCGGCAGCAGTCCGGATCGCGACCACCTCGCCGTCTGGTTCGCCGGATCGCGCGGGGCGTGGGCTGGACAGGAGCGGGGCTGGTGGGGCTGCTGCTCATCGCCGTCGGGCTGACCGCGGTGCTGGACGCGGTCGACCGTCGCCAGGTCCAGCCGCCGGGCGAGCTGATGGAACTCGGCGACGGGCGTCACCTCCACCTCGACGTCACGGAGCCGGACGGTGCGTCGGACACGGCGGGCGACCGGCCGACCGTGGTGCTCGAGGCAGGTGCGGGTGGGACCGCCGCCACGTGGGCCTGGGTCGCATCGGAACTCGCTGACCAGGTCAGGGTGGTGGCCTACGACCGGGCCGGCTACGGCTTCAGCGACGCCTCCGATGCCCCGGTGGATGCGGCGTCGGTGGCCGCGGACCTGCACGAGGCCCTGGAGCTGGGAGGTGTCGACGGACCGGTCGTGCTGGTCGGGCACAGCCTCGGTGCCGGCTACGCGCGGGTGTTCGCCGCGTCCTACCCCGAGCGGGTGGCCGGGCTGGTGCTCCTCGATCCCGTCCACGAGGACCAGCTGGAGCGCCTGGGCGCCGAGGAACGGGCGTCGCTGGAGGAGGCGCAGCAGCAGCTGGCCGTCGCGCCGGCCCTCGCACGACTGGGGGTGTTCCGGCTGTCCGATCCGCAGGAGCAGGTGGTCGCATCGCTGCCCGAGGACGCGGGTCAGCAGCACCGGGCCCGGTCGGTGACCGCGGCCGGGATGCGTGCCTACGGTGAGGAGATCCAGGCGATGCCCGACCTGCTGGAGGAGATCGCGGACGCCGAGGCAACGGTGGCGGAACCCTTCGCCGGCGTGGCGACCCGGGTGATCAGCGCCGGGAAGAGCGAGGAGGGTGCGTCCCCCGACAGCCGGGCGGTCATGGCGTCCCTGCACCGGGAGCTCGCCGACCGCTCTGCGGTGGCCACCCACGCGGAGATCGACCGTGCGGACCACCTCAGCCTGCTGGTCGACCCCGAGCACGCCCGTGAGGTGGCGGCGGTCATCNTCGAGCTGCTCGACGATGTGCCCGCGCCATAGGGGATGCGGATGCGACGGGACCGGATCCGCAGCGANNGGCAGCGCGATCGCTGACGACGACCGCCCCAGCACCCGCTGAGANCGCTACCCCGGCTTCCGGGCGACGAGCAGCAGCTCGTAGTCGTCCACGGTGGGTGCCGCACGGCGCCAATCGCCGGCGCCACCTGCCCGGATCGCGGTGACCTCGAACCCGACCGACTCGGCCAGGGTCCGCAGGCCGTCCGGCAGGTGGTAGTGCTCCCTGAGCTCGATCCGCGTGCCGTCCGAAAGCTCGTAGACGGAGGTCTCCGTCAACGTCAGCAGGTCCAGCTCCCCCGTGGGCTCTCCCCGGTGCCAGGCGGCCAGGAGTCGGCCCGCGTTGAGCCCGGTGAGGACGAGCCGGCCACCCGGCAGCAGGAGGTCGTGGATCGAGGCCAGGATCGCCCGGTCGTGGACCAGGGGTTCGGCGTCGTCCGCGACCAGACAGAAGGCACCTTCACACAGGCAGATCGCGGCGTCGTAGGGCCCGAGCCCGTGGGGCAGGTCGCGGGCGTCGGCCTCGATCAGCTCCACCTCGACCCCGGCATCGTCCGCGCGGGCGCGCGCCCGTGGAGCATCGCCGGGGAGAGGTCGACCCCGGTGACCGCCAGCCCTCGACCGGCCAGGGGCACCGCGTGACGGCCCGTGCCACAGCCGAGATCGAGCAGCCGCTGACCGGGCCGCAGCTCGAGGAGCGCCGACAGCTCGCGCACCTCATCCTCGGTCGCCCCGGTGAAGACCTCGTCGTCGTAGGTGCCGGCTGCCGCCTGGAAGTAGCGGTACCAGCCCGACGATCCCGCAGGCGCGGCCGCCGAGCCGGTCACGTCACCAGGTCGCGGCGACGGATGGCTGCCAGACCGAGGGTGGCCAACCCGGCCGCGACGGCCAGGAGCGCCAGCACCGGGAGCCACCGCAGGTCCTCGGCCGGCACCGCGGGGATGTGGGTGAAGGGCGAGACGTTCAGCACCCACTGCGGCAGCTCGAACAGCGCACCGAGCTGTCCCATGACCAGGCTCACCCCCAGGGCACCCCACCCGATCGCCGCGGCCCAGCGCGGGAGGACCGCCACCGCGAGGACGACCAGCGCACCCAGCACCCACACCGCTGGGATCGTGACCAGCGCGGCCAGGACCCAGCCCCAGAACCGGCTGCCCCACTCCCCCGTGATCAGACCGAAGGCCGTGCCGCCAGCGAGCCCGATGGCAGCCAGCAGCCCCGCGCTGGCAGCTGCCACCACGACGAGGTGGCTGGCGACCCAGCGCGTGCGCGCCACCGCGGTGGCCAGCAGCGGCTCCGCGCGCCCGGACAGCTCCTCCGTGCGCAGGCGGAGCATCCCCTGGACGGCGAACGCGCCCACTGCAACCGCCAGCAGACCCATCAGGAACACGATGAACAGGTCGACGAGCCCACCCCCGTCGACAAGCCCGGCGAACAACTCCGCCAGTTCCTCGCTGGTCTCCAGGAAGCTGTCCACCTCGTCGCCGATGGCGCCGAACACCCCGGCGGCGATGACCAGCCCGGCGGTCCAGCCGAGCACCGATCCGCGCTGCAGGCGCCACGCGAGCCCGACCGGGCTGCGCAGCGCGGCGGAGGCCGTGGCGGGTCCGGCGCGCACCGGCCGCATCCCGACGCCGACGTCGCGGTGGCGGGTCAGGGTGAACGCGATCGCGACCGTGGCGAACACCAGCACCCCGAAGGGCACCAGCACCAACCACCGCTCGTCCGCGAAGGCGCGGCCCTGCTGTCCCCAGCCGATCGGCGACAGCCAGGACGGCCACGCGCTGACCACGGCCACTCCGCTGGGCGCGACCTCCCCCAGCCCGTCGCCCACGGCCCGCAGGAAGTAGGCCACGCCGATGACCGCACCAGCCATCCCGTTCGCGCTCCGGGCACTGGCGGCGACCTGCGCGGTGATCGCGGCCACCCCGGCGAAGCCCCAGCCGACGCCCATCAGCAGCAGGCCGGCCAGCGCTGCCCCCGCCACGGGCAGGTCGTAGGCCAGCAGGATCACGGTGATGATCACGCCCAGCAGCAGGTTCGCGGCGAAGGTCAGGACCAGGGCGGCCGTCAACGGGGCGTGACGGCCCACCACCGCGGAGCCGACCAGCTCGGCACGGCCGGTCTCCTCCTCCAGCCGTGTGTGGCGCACGATCGCCTGGATGCTCATCACCCCGACGAGCACGGCGAACATGCCGAAGGTCTCGGTCATCACGACCGCACCCAGCGAGGTCCCGAAGATCGGGCCCTCGAAGGCGCGCGCGACCACGTTGGGGGCCATGGTCACCGCGTACTGGACGCGGGCGGCCTGATCGCCGTACAGGCCGGCGATGCTGGCGACGCTCGCGAGCAGCAGGACGCCCAGGGACAGGATCCACACCGGTAGCAGGACCCGGTCCCGTCGCACGGCCAGCCTGAGCAGCCGGAACGTGCCCGTCAGCTCCGCGAGCCGGCCAGGGTGGGTGGCGTCGTCGCCGCGGGCGGGTGCGGGCGAGGCGGTGACCGGGCGGGCCGGCGTCCCGGTGCTCATCGCGGCGCCTCCACCACCGCGACCTGGTCGGGATCGTCGGCCACCTCGTCGGCGGTGAGCTCCTGGCCGTAGTGGCGCAGGAACAGCTGCTGGAGGGTGGGTGGTGAGCTCGTCAGCGCGACCACGTCCCGGTCGGCCAGCCACCGCTGCACCGCGCCCATGGCGTCGGGCTCGACCTCGAAACGGGCGCGGGTGCCCTCCACCTCGGCGTCGTGGACCCCGTCGAGGGCTGCGAGGCCGTCCAACGCCGCTCGCGTGCGCACACGCATGGCGGTGCGGGTGAGGTGGCGCAGCTCGGCGAGGGTGCCGGACTCGACCCGCCGCCCCTCGCGGATGATGGTGACCCGGTCGGCCAGCGCCTCCACCTCGGCGAGGATGTGGCTGGAGAGCAGGACCGTGCTGCCCACGGCGGTGACGTCGCGTACGCAGGCCTGGAACACCGTGTCCATCAACGGGTCCAGGCCCGAGGTCGGCTCGTCGAGGAGGTACAGCTCGACGTGGGAGGCGAAGGCGGAGATCAGCGCGACCTTCTGCCGGTTGCCCTTGGAGTAGGTGGAGCACCGTTTGGTCGGGTCGAGCTGGAACCGCTCGATCAGCTCGCCACGGCGCTGTTCGTCCAGCCCACCACGCAGCTCACCGAGGAGATCGATCGCCTCACCTCCGGTCAGGTTGGGCCACAGGTGCACGTCGCCGGGGACGTAGGCCAGGCGGCGGTGCAGGGCGACGGCGTCACGCCAGGGGTCCCCGCCGAGCAGTACCACCTCGCCGTGGTCCCGGCGCAGCAGCCCCAGCAGGATGCGGATCGTGGTGGACTTGCCGGCACCGTTGGGGCCGAGGAAGCCGTGGACCTCGCCGACTCCGACGTCGAGGTCGAAGCGGTCGAGGGCCGTGACCGGACCGAAGGTCTTGGTCAGGCTGGCGACGTGGATGGCGCAGGTGGACATCGGCGGATCCTGGAGGCGGGACGAGGCCGCGAACCGGCCCTCGAGAAGGTCGGTCGCGTCGCTGACAGGGGCCCGTCCGCGCTCGCGCTGCGCGCCACAGCGACGCGGATCGCGGCCGGCGCGGCGCACCGTCGCGGACGTCCAAACCAGCTTCTCCCGCAGTGCCGACGCGGTGTAGGGCCGGATTGCCCAGCCGGCTCCGCGGCCGGGAGGCGGTGAGGCCGCCCGCGACGGCCCACACGCCGACCACGCCTGCCGTGCTCACCGTCCCGACGCGGCTCCTGCAGCCCCGGCGAAGGTGGCGATCATCGCCGCCTGGGTGTCACGGATGACGACCCGTGCGGCCTCTGCCACCGGAGAGTCCTCGGCCAGCTCCTCAGCGCGTCGCCGGGCGTCGCGCCGGTCCCGTCGCGGCACGAGACGGTCCAGCACCGCGGTGCCGCCCACCAGGGCGACCAGCACCGCCAGCCGCGGTTCCCGCACCGGACCACCCACCAGGACCTCGCGCACCCGCTCCTCGAGACGCACGACCTCGGCCGCGTCGGCGAGCCGGTGTCGGGTGCGCGGGAACAGCCCGAGGACGCGGTCGTGTTCGGCGACGAGCAGGCCGCGCGCGACCAGGCGATCACGCACCTGGTCGCGGCGGGCGGTGGTGCCGACCTTGCGCACCCACCCCTTGAGCTTGCGGCGGCGGCGCCCCTCCCGCAGTAGCTGGGTGACCTCGTCGAGGAGGGCGTCACCCGTCGGCCGGGAGCTGGCGCGGGGCACGTCCACCTCGATGCGGAGCCGGTCACGCAGCGCGAGGTCGAGCAGCAGCGCGCCGCCGATCGCGGGGGTGAGCTGCAGGGCCATCGCACCCTGTGGCCGCCCGGAGTCGGGGTTCCAGGCCAGCAGCAGCAGGTCCTCGGCCAGGAGTCGGTCATCGGTGGTCATGGTGAGGCTCGTTTCCCGGTCTCAGCCGTCGTCCGGCTGCCTGGTTGCGTCGGTGCTCACCCCGTCCGGTGGCTCGGGTGGGGGCCGGCGCCGCAGCCGACCCGACCGCCGGGCCGCGTCAGCGAGCACCGCCTCGATCTGGGCGTTGACCGAGCGGAACTCGTCCGCAGCCCAGGACTCGTACACCTCGTACAGCTGCGGTGAGATCCGCAGCGGGAACTGCTTGCGCTCGCGGGCCATGGGTCAGCGCGACAGGGTGCCGACGTTGACGACCGGACTGGTGGGGGTGTCGCTGGCGATCACCGTCATCAGGTTGGAGGCGAAGGTGGCCTTGCGGTCGGCGTCCAGAGGGATCGCGTCCACGCCAGTGGTGCCCTCCTCGAGCTGTGCCACGGCCTCACGCACCATGAGCACCGCTCCTTCGACGATCTTGGCTCGTGCAGCCACGATGGCCGAGGCCTGCTGGCGGCGCAGCATCGCCTCCGCGACCTCGGAGGCGTAGGACAGATCCGTGATGCGCGCCTCGAGGATCGTGACCCCGGCGTCGTCGGCGCGGTCCTGCAGTTCGGAGAGCAGGTCCCGGTTCACGTCGTTCGGGTCGCCGATCAGGGTCGTGACCTGGGTGTCGTCCCACGCGTCGTAGGGGTAGGAGCGGGCGAGCTGGCGCACGGCCGACTCCGACTGGATGCGCACGTAGTCGACGAAATCGTCCACCCCGAACACCGCCCGGGCCGTGTCGGTGACCTGCCACACCACCACCGCGGCGATCATGATCGGGTTGCCGTTGGCGTCGTTGACCTTGGAGGTCTCGGTGGTGAAGTTGCGCACCCGCAGGCTCACCTTCTCCTTGATGAGCAGCGGGTTCGCCCACCTGAGGCCCGGCGTGCGGTCACTGCCGCGGTAGTCCCCGAACAAGGTGAGCACCCGGGCCTGGTTGGGGTGGATCGTGTACAGACCGACCCCGACGAACACCGCCAGCAGGAGGAGCAGGACGCTCACCACGATCCCGCTCACGCCCACGGGAACCGACCCGTCGAGGGCCAGGGAGCGGATCGCCAGCACGATCCCCGCCACGCTGGCGAGCCCCACCAGCAGCACCGCGACCAGGATCGGGATCCCCGCCCGGGACCGCACCTCACGTTCGACCACCGACGTCGTCATCACGTCCACCTCATCTCCGCGTAGCGGCATATCATAGTGATGTCACCATGATACATCTCGGGCGACGCCATCACCTGCGCTGTGCAACTATCGCGCACGACCGGTCCGGCACCGCGGTGCTGCGTGCCCTGCCTCACCTCACCCGGTGGCACCACGACGTCGCCTCAGGCCGAGCCGCGCGCTCACGGCAGCAGCACCAGCAGCCCCAACGCCACCACCACGCCCATGGTCAGGATCCCGACGGCGCTCGCGATCACCCGCCGGCGACGCGCCGGCGGCAGGTGCGAGGTGGCGGTCAACGACGCCCCGGCGACCAGTCCGACCCCGGCGCCGATCGCGATCCCCAGCGCCAACTGCTCGAGGAGGACCCCGACCAGGACCCCGATCGCCGCACCTGCACCGATCCCCAGGGGCACACCCCAGCCGGCTGGCCGGCCCACCTCGGTCCGCTCCTGGCCCACAGCACCGCCTTCCGCCTGCGACCGGGCCCCGTGCCCGGCAACGCACGACGCTCGACGCCAGCCGGCGCAGGCCCGGGTCCAGCATGGCAGGCCCGACGCTGCGACCTGCAGGGCCGAAGGACCGCACGCCCCCCGACCCAGCAGCCTCGATCAGGGACGCGGATGCAGCCGGAGCGGCAGCTCGAGGAGCCCGTAGACACCCGACGGCGTGTCGAACACCGGCGGGCCAGCCAGCTCCAACCGTGCGTAGCGTTCCACCAGCAGCGCCAGCGCCTCCTCGAGCTCCGCACGGGCCAGGGCGTGCCCGATGCAGAAGTGCGCGCCCGCGCCGAAGGTGAGGTGCCCGGCGTCGCCGCGATCGGCGGCGATGTCGAAGACCTCCGGATGGTCATAGGTCGCGGGATCACGGTTGGCCGTCGCGGTGCAGGCGATCAGCAGCGTGCCTGCGGGCACGGTGATCCCGTCGAGGTCGAGCTCGGCCGTCGTGAGCCGCGCCGTGAAGGGGGTGATCGGCTCGTAGCGCAGCACCTCGGCCACCGCGGCGGGGACCAACGTCGGGTCGTCGACCAGCAGTTCCCACTGCGCCGGGTGCTCGGCCAGGAGCCGGACGGTGTGGGCGAGCTGCGCCTGGGTGGTGTCGACGCCACCGACGAGCACGGAGCTGATCAGCGAGGCGGCCTCGCCGTGCTCGAGGTCACCGGCCGCGACCTCGGGCAGCAGGTCGGCCAGCAGCCCCGTCGCCGCGGACGGATCGAGCGCGAACAGCTCCTCGCGGACGTAGACGTCGAAGCCGGCCGCCGCAGCCTCGATCTCCGCGAGGTGGGAGCCGAGCTGCAGCGGGTCGA
>SL_7KL_010_BRINEDRAFT_10001811_pt1 | contig 10112 bp, 9 predicted proteins | sample SodLak_010_BRINE_FD_10663 | JGI IMG/M metagenome (IMG submission 10663)
AGCGAAGATGAGATCGCTGAAGACGTGAGCACTGAAGATCCGGCGGAAACCCGCATCGCCCACGAGGCACCCGTGCCGGACGAGGCCGCCGCGCCGGGAATCACCCCGGACGAGGGCGCATCGGAAGAACGACTGGCACAAGAACTCGCGTCACAAGAACTCGCGTCGCAAGAACCCGCGCCACAGGAACTCGAACCGGAAGAGCCTGCGCTGCACGATTCTGAACGGCAACAGTCTGAACCGCAAGAATCTGCACCGCAAGAATCTGCACCGGAAGAGCCCGCTGCGGAGGACCGGCCACAGGCCGAGCCGGCGCAGGAAGACGAGAAGCCTGCGCGTACGGTTGATCCCTTCTCCGTCGACGAGATCGAGGCGGAATTCGCCCGCCTGCTCGGTCGCAGCACGGACAAGGATCCGAAAAGCTCTTGATAGCGCGCTTGCGCCCGCTTGCCGCGCTTGCGCTGCCGTCATTCGCGTCGCACCGTCCCGTAACGGGACGTGCGGAGCGAATCAGCGGTGCAGGTGGAACAGGCGGGCAAAAACCACGCAGGCATGGATTGCGCGCACAAGCTGCGGCGTGATCGGCGGGAGCGGGCGCGCGCGCGTCTCATGGCCCTGCGCATGCCGGTCGCCTGCCTGATCGGCACGGGCGCCTTCCTCCTCGCCTTCCCCAGCCTCGCCCAGACACTCACCCTCGATCTCGGTGAGGAGGGTGGCGTCACCGAGCGCGCCTTGCAGCTGATCGCGCTGATCACGCTGCTTGCGCTGGCACCCTCGATCCTGGTGATGGTCACATCCTTCACGCGGATCGTGGTGGTGCTTTCGCTGCTGCGCTCGGCGCTCGGCACCCAGACGGCCCCGCCCAACGGCGTGATCATCGGGCTCGCGCTGTTCCTCACCGCCTTCATCATGGCGCCCACGCTCCAGGAGGCTTACGAGGAAGGCATCGCCCCGCTGATTGCCAACGAGATCAGCCAGGAAGAGGCTTTCACCCGGGGCGTCGCGCCGTTTCGCACCTTCATGCTCGCCCATGTGCGCGAGCGCGATCTCGAGCTCTTCATCGACATGTCGGGTCAGACCGGCATCGAGGGCCCGGACGACGTCCAGCTTCACGTGCTGGTCCCCGCCTTCATGATTTCCGAATTGCGGCGCGCCTTCGAGATCGGCTTCCTGCTCTTCGTGCCCTTCATCATCATCGATCTGGTGGTCGCCTCGATCCTGATGTCGGTGGGCATGATGATGCTGCCGCCAATCACGGTCTCNCTGCCGTTCAAGCTGATCTTCTTCGTGCTCGTCGACGGCTGGAACCTCGTCGCGGGATCGCTGGTGCGCAGTTACGGCTTGTAGCGCGTCACGTCTCGTCCCGATGCGGCGGCTTGTCGTCCCGAGGCGCCGTCTTGCGCTGCACTTGCGTATCCTCGTCACGCAGGTCGTCATCGTCGAGGATGCGCAGGGCCGCGCCTTCCAGATCCTCGTACTGGCCCGAGCGCAGCGACCAGAGGAAGGCGATCAGCCCCATCAGGCCGAGGCTGAGTGCTATCGGCAGGAGGTAGATGAGGACATTCATGATGCAGCCTCCGTGGATGTGGCCGCCCGGTGAGGCGTGATCACCGGCGCCGCTTGCCCCCTTGCGGGAACAGTCGCAGGCGCGGATACCGGAGCGGTCTTCGCATGAGCCCCGCGCCCGGCGCTGCGCGCGCGCATGGCGTTGAGCGTGACGATCACCGAGGAGCCCGACATCGCCACTGCCGCGATCAGCGGCGTGACATAGCCCAGCACCGCGATCGGCACGGCGATCAGATTGTAGAGCGTCGAGAGCCACAGGTTCTGGCGCATGATCATCAGCGCCTTGCGCGACAGGGCGACGGCTTCCGCCACCGGGCGGAGGCGGTCGCCGAGGGCGAGGGCATCGGCGCAGTTCTGGGCCAGATGCGAGGCGGTGATCGGCGAGATCGAGGCATGGGCGGCGGCCAGCGCCGGGGCGTCGTTGAGCCCGTCACCCACCATGAGCGTGCGCCGCCCCTCACCGGCGAGACGGGCAAGAATGGCGGTCTTGTCGCCGGGCTTGCAGCCGGCATGCCAGTCGGCGATGCCGAGCGCCTCGGCAGCCCGGCGAACCGGCCCCTCGCGATCCCCGGAGACGATCATCACGGCGAGCCCCCGCCGCCTGAGATCGGCGACGACATCGCGCGCATCGGCGCGCAGGACCTGGCGCAACAGCAGCACCGCGACGCGCCCACCATGGCGCAGGACGATGGGCGTCGCATCCGGCTCGTCACGCAGAGCATCCGTGACGGCATCATGCGCATCGCAGAAATCCGGGCTGCCGAGCCGCGCTTCCATGCCGTCCACCATGGCACGCACGCCGCGCCCCGGTTCCTCGACGACATCATCGAAAGGCGCGCCCGCAGCCCCGTCACGCGCCAGCGCCCTAGCCAGCGGATGGTTCGAGCTCTGGCCGAGCCGGCCCGCGAGCGCTACCATCGCGTCATCAAGCGCGCCGCGATTGACGAGCCGCGCTTCCGGCGTGGTGAGCGTACCGGTCTTGTCGAAGACCACCGTATCGCAGGCCGCGATGCGCTCGACACCGTCACCGGCGGTGAGCAGCACGCCGGAGCGAAACAGCGCGCCGGAGACCACGACCTGTACCGCCGGCACGGCGAGCCCCAGCGCACAGGGGCAGGTGATGATCAGGACGGCCACCGCCGTGATCACCGCGAAATGCAGATCGGCACCGACCAGCAGCCAGCCGATCAGCGTCAGCGCGGCGGTGGCATGCACCACGGGCGAATAGAGTTGCGCGGCGCGATCAGCGATCTGCACATAACGCGACTTCGCCATCAGCGCCTGATCGAGCAGCTTGTTGACCTCCGCGACGAGGGAATTCTCCGCCGCCGCGACCGCGCGCAAAGTCAGCGCGCCGGTGAGATTGAGCGTCCCGGAATGCAGCTGCGTGCCCTCCCCCACGGGCTCGCGGGCCGTCTCGCCGGTGACGAGACTGGCATCGACATCCGACAACCCGGTGACGACCACCCCGTCGACGGGCACCCGGTCTCCGGGGCGGATCTGGAGGAGATCCCCGGTCTTGACGGCGAGAATGGGTATTTCNGTCACCCCGCCATCGGCATCGATCCGCCGCGCCGTCTCGCCGCGCAGGGCGAGCAGATTGCCGGCCACGGCGCGGGTCTTCTTGCGCATGATCTGGTCGAGCACCCGCCCGGCGAGCAGGAAGGTGAGCAGCATGGTAGCGGCGTCGAAATAGGCGTGTTTGGCGGAGTTCATGGTCTCGAAGATCGAGATCCCCACCGCGAGCAGCACGCCCAGCGAAATCGGCACATCCATGCCGAGCGAGCGCGCCTTCAGCGAGCGCATCGCCCCGCGAAAGAAGGGCTGGCCGGAATAGGCCACTGTCGGGATCGCGATCAGCGCGGAGATCCAGTGGAACAGGTCGCGCGTCTCGGAATCGATATCGGCGACATTGCCCGACCAGACCGAGACCGAGAGCAGCATGATGTTCATGGTGGCAAACGCCGCCACGCCGAGGCGCTTCAACAGATCCGAGGTCTGCGCCGCCTCGATCTCCTCCTCGCGGCTGCGCGTGAAGGGATAGGCCTTGTAGCCGAGTTTCTGAAGCCGCGTGACGGCGGGGCCGGGATCGACGGGGGGCGCGCCCTTCTCGCTTTGCGCAGCATCACCTTGCTTGGCATCGATGTCGTCCTCGTCGAAGACGAGATGCAGACGTTTATTCGTATAGTTGAGCCGTGCATGGGCGATACCGGGTCCCGCGACGCCCTGTTCGATCTCGCGGATACAGGCGGCACAGGTAATCCCGTCGATCGCGAGATCGAGCTGCGCGCGACCATCCCCGTCGCGCGTCACGAAAGCCGAATAATCGATCCGCTCACTCATTCTCTCAGCGTAGCATGACGCGGTTGCGCGAGTGGAAGACCTGTTCGTCCCCTTCGTGGAAGGTCAGCACGAGATCCCACTGGCCCGCAGGCACATCCTCGAACCGGGCCTCGTAGACGCCGTAACCGATGCGCTCCAGTGTCGCGGGGCGGTCGAGATTGCTGTCGGCGGGGCGCGCGAGCGTGATCTCGCCGGCCATGTCGGGCAGCATGTTGCCGTCGCGATCACGCGTGGTGATCTCGGCATAGGCGCTGCCATCTGCATTGCGCTCGACGAAGGCCTCGATATTCCAGCCCCGCGCCTGCTGCTCCGCAGCGCTCGCGAGCGTAGTGTTGAAATCCTGGCTGGTGCGGTAGGCGCTGTCGGTCTCCAGCCCCCGGAAGGTCGCGATCGCATTGGGCAGGAGCAGCCCGAGATTGACGACGAAGATCACGCCGAAGAAAGCCACGAGAATGGCGAGCACCTTCTTGCCGGTGAGCGGCTTGCCGCCGGGGACGTAATCGCTCTGATATCGATCGGGGGAGGACATCGTTCGAATTCCCTGGTTTGCCTGACCCGGCCTCAATTGCCGGGTCTGATGAAATGATCGCCGGTCGTGGCGGTTTCGCCGCTTTCGGGATCGGTGAGCACGAAGCTGATCGGGGTCGATTCGGGGATGCTCGCCGGATCGGGAATGGTGACGAGCACGCGCACTTCGCGGGTCTGGGCCGGGCCGACGGGCATCTCGATCACGCCCTGCGAAACATGCATCGCACCGAGCGCATCGATATTCACCGCCGGCAATCCGGTCACGGCGAGGGTAAAGGCGCGCTCTTCCAGCGCCTTGTTGAACAGGCGGATGGTATAGGCGTTGCGGATCGAACCATCCGAGAGCTGCACATAGAGCGGGTTGCGGTCATGCTGGGCCGAGACGTCGAGCGAGCCGCGTCCGACGAAGGTGAACAGCATGATCCCGGCAATCAGCCCGATCAGCGCCATGTAGACGATGGTGCGCGCCCGCACCAGCTTCGAGCGTTCCTGCGGCTTGCCCTCGAGGCGGCGCTCGAGATTGTACTCGCTGTCATAGGTGATGAGATCGCGCGGCAGCCCGACCTTCTCCATCACGTTGTTGCAGGCATCGATGCACAGGCCGCACTGGATGCAGCCGAGCTGCGAGCCGTCGCGGATATCGACGCCGGTGGGGCAGACGGCGACGCATTGGCCGCAATCGATGCAATCACCCGCCGGCTGACCGGCCTCGCGCAGGGCACGGTTCTTCTTGACCGAGCCGCGCGGCTCGCCGCGATCGGTGAGATAGGTGACGTTATAGGCATGCTCGTCGGTCAGCGCCGCCTGGATACGCGGCCAGGGGCACATGTAGACGCAGACCTGCTCGCGCATCCAGCCGGCCAGCGTGTAGGTGGTGAAGGTCAGGATGCCGATCCAGAGATAGGCCACGAAGGGCGCTTGCAGCGTCGCGAGATTGTAGACCAGCGTCGGCGCATCGGCGAAATACAGCACCCACGCGCCGCCGGTCCACCAGGCGATCATCAGCCAGACGAAATGCTTGGAGACGAATTTCGAGATCCGCTCGCCGTTCCACGGCCCGTTATAGAGCCGCAGCCGCTCACGCCGGTCCCCCTCGATACGCCGCTCCACCGCCATGAACAGATCGGTCCAGACGGTCTGCGGGCAGAGATAGCCACACCAGATCCGCCCGGCGACGGCATTCATCAGGAACAGGATGAGCGAGGCCAGGATCAACAGCCCCGTGAGATAATATACCTCCTGCGGCCAGATCTCGATGAAGAAAAAATAGAAGCGTCGCGCCGGCAGATCGATCAGCACCGCCTGGTCAGGCGCGTTCGGCCCGCGATCCCAGCGCACGAAGGGCAGGAAATAATACACGCCGAGAGTCGCGATCAGGACAGCCCATTTGATCTTGCGGAACTGACCCCAGACACTTTGCGTGAAAAGCTGCTTGCGGGCCTCGAACAACGGCCCGTCGATATAGACTTCCTGCTCTTCTTCGGGTGTGAGTGCAGGCTTCTTGGTGACGGCTGCGTCGGACATTTCGCCCCCGGTGCGGGATCCTCGAGATTGCTCCGACATGTAAGCGAAACCGCCGCATCAGGCTTTGACAATGATCAAGCAGGGCTGCGACAAGCCGTCATGCGTGCAATCGGGGACGCCTCACGGGCTCACGGCACCAGCCACTGCGCCTGCGGGTCGGCGGGATCGAGGCTGAAGCGTGCGCGCCGATGGCCGTCATGATCGAGATAGAGCGTCTCGATCGATCCGAGGGTGATGACGACGGCGGAGAAATGATCCGCCCCCGCCGCGATCGCATCCTCGTCCTGCGGCAGAACGAAGGCGCCCGGTGCATCGATGGCGGCGCCCGGCGCCGGCTGCGTGGCGTAGCAGGCCCGGCTCATCATGCGCGAGCCCTCCCACGCGGCCCGCGCCAGCGCATCCTCCTCGTGCAGATGCGCGATCCCCTCCCCGCGCAGCTGGAACTTGCCGCGCGCATCATAGACATGCACGGCAACGCGCGGATCCCTGGCGATCTCTTCGCTCTTGAGGCCGCGCCGATCGGTATGAAAGCGCAATGTACACGCTCCGGCATCGACGGCGCGCAGCACCACGGTGCGCATGCGCGGGCGCCCGTCGAGCCCGAGCGTGGCGATGGTGGGCGTGTGGAAGGGCGAGCGCCGGTCCTTCACGCCACGCGCGAGGCAGGCCCAGGCATGGCGCAGGGTGGCATCGAGATCATCGACGAAATCAGGGCGGTGATAGGGCTGGCCGGTCTCGCGCCGCTTCGTCTTCTCGCTCATCGCTGCCTCCTCATCCCGATTCACCCTCCCGCGCCGCCCGCTCACGGGCAATCAGCATCAGGTTGCGCATATAGATGAAGGTGCCCAGCGACTGGCCGAGGATGAAGACGGGATCCTGCCGGTAGATCGCATAGCCGAGCAGAATGAAGCCGCCACCCAGCGAAAAGAACCAGAAGGAAATCGGAATCACGCTGCGCCCCGCGCGCTCGCTCGCGATCCACTGCACCAGGAAGCGGGCGGTGAACATCAGCTGTCCGAGCAGGCCGATCAGCACGACCATGTCGAAATTGGCGATGAAGATCGTATGCAGCCCGGCACCGATATCATCGATCAGATTGGCGATCATGAACGCGTCACCTCTTCCACCTGCGGCACGCGCCGCCTGCGCCGGATCAACCACCAGACGCCCATCAGATCAAGCAGTCCGACCCAGAGCCGGTCGAACAGGCCGTAATTCGAGACCCCCGCGAAGCGCGACCGGTCCTGCACGTCGACATGCACGATATCGAGCCCCTCGCGCCGGATCAGCGCCGGCATGAAGCGATGCAGGGCGTCGAAATAGGGCAGGCGCAGATAGGTGGCGCGGGCAAAGCATTTCAGCCCGCAGCCGCTGTCGCGGGTGCCATCGCGCAGGATCGCGCCGCGCACCGCATTGGCGAGCCGCGATTGCAGCCGCTTGCGCAGACCCTTGCGACCCAGCCGCTGGCCCGCCGCGAGGCCGACACCCGGCCCGCCGGCTTCGAGCGCGGCGAGGAGCTTGGGGATGAAGGCCGGATCGTTCTGGCCGTCACCGTCGATCGTGCAGCAGAAGCTGCCGGAGGCGCCCGTCACCCCGGTGCGCACGGCGGCACTCTGGCCGCAGCTCTGTGCATGCCGAAACACCTTCAGATGCGGTTTTTCCGCCATAGCCTCGCGCAGGATGCGCGGCGTCTCGTCGCTCGAGCCGTCATCCACATAGACGATCTCGAACCCGTCGATCTTCGCGCAGGCCGCCTCGATCTCCGCGATCAGCGGCAAAAGGTTGTCCGCCTCGTTCCTGACGGGGACGATGACACTAAGGCGGGGGGTAGGATCATCGAGCGTCATGGTGCGACCCTGTAGACGCCGATATCGAGGGGGCGCCCGCCATTGATGTTGAAGCCTTCGACCCGCGTGAGCAGGGCCGGCGTGACCTCGCTCTCGCGCAAGGCCGCGATGAAGGATTGCTGCTGGCGGGATTCGACGAAGACCATCCGGCAATCGCCCCCTTCGAGGAATGAGACGGCATCAGCGCCGGAATTCAGCATGGCGAGATCCGTGCCCACGAGGAAGACGAGGCTCGGCTCGCGGTAGCCCAGCGTCCCGAAGGCCGGATCGGCACAATCGAGACTGCGCGCCACGGCGGCGAGATCGGGCGAAACCTGCAGCGAGCGCAGCAGCGGCTGCACGAACTGGAAGACCCCGATCGAGAGCACCATGGCCGAGGCGACCGCGGTCAGGGCGGCGGGCACCACCCGGCCCTTCAGGAATTGCCACCAGGCATAGAGCCCGACCAGCGCCGCGACGAGGACGAGCGGCATCCCGAACAGCAGCATTCCGTCACCGAGCTGCATCCCGGCGATCGGCAGGGCGATGACGAGGACGAGCGGCACGAAGCCGAGGAAGATGCCGAAGGGGCGCGCCAGCGGGCGGTGCGGGCCGACGAAACCGTGGCTGATCGCCATCGCGGTGAGGATCGCGATCGCGGGATAAACCGGCATCACGTAATGCGGCAGCTTGGTCGGCACCAGTTCGAAGACGATCCAGCCCGGCACGATCCAGGCGAGCAGGAAGGCGACCACGTCGACCCGCCGGTTCGCCCAGGCGAAGGGCACGGCGATCGAGGCGAGGATGGCGGCGGGCCAGAAGGTGACGAAGAACAGCGCGAGATAGGTCCCCGGCGGCGCCCAGTGATAGATCTGCGCCGTGCCGAGCTTGCCCAGCATGTCCTGCCCCGCCGATGCGGCGAAGAAATCGGCGCCGGCCCGCCAGGCGATGGCGATGAACCACGGCGCGGCGATGGCGAGCGCGATCAGGATGCCGATGCCGGGGCGCAGGGCGCGCAGCCAGTCGAGGGAGCGCTCGCGGATGGTCAGGGTCACGGCGGCGAGACCGACGAAGAGTGCGATCACCGGGCCCTTGATCAGGACGCCGATCCCGATCGCCCCCCAGAACAACAGCACATGCGCCCATGGCAGGATGGCCGCGCCCTTGACCAGATAGGCGCGCGCCAGCGCACCCATGGCGACGACGATACAGGCCAGCAGCATGGCGTCGGTCTTGGCGAGCCGCGCTTCGACCATCAGGATCAGGCTGGCCGCCATGAAGGCGCCGGCGAGGAAGGCCTCGCGCCTTCTGGCGAGCGCGAGCCCGGCCCAGTAGGTGGCGAGTGCGATGCTCACGCTCGCCGCCTGCATCCAGTAGATGCCCACGGGTTTCTTGTGGCGCGCCTCGTCCTGGAAACGGATATCGATGAAATCGCCCGTCTCGAGCATCTGCTTCGTCGCCTGCGTGTAACGCGGCTCGTCGCGATCCATCGGTTGAAGGCCGGTGATGCCCGGCAGGAAACAGAACAGCCCGATGATCAACAGGATCGCGCAGGCGCGGCCATGGCCGCCCTCGACGAAGAGAAGCAACTTCTCCGACAGCGAGCGCGCTGGACCGGAGCCGCCGCCCCGATCGGGAACGTCGATCACGTCGCGGGGAAATTCTGTGGCCTGGCGGGACGTCGTCATGAAAGGCTCCGGGCGCGCCGAGGGGACGCCGGGTCATGTCTCCAATCCCGTGCGAAAAGTCAAATCCCCAGACGCACCGCCCGCGCTTGTGGAGGGCGGAGCGGGCGGGTCAGATTGACGCGAGCATCGCCATATGAACCTGCGAGGAGAGTGCCCGATGGATAACCTGCCCCGCATGCCCTCCTTCTCGCTTGATGGACGCCGTGCGCTCGTCACCGGCGCGGGTCGCGGGATCGGTCTCGCCGCGGCCTGTGCGCTGGCCGAATACGGCGCCCATGTCGATCTCGTCGCGCGCAGCCGGGACGAGATCGAGGCAGCGGCGCAGGGCCTGCGGGACCGCGGTCGCCTGGCGCAGGCGCATGTTCTTGATGTCACGGATATCGACGCAGCTGCCGCCTTCGTCGAGAAGAGCGGGCCCTATGACGTATTCGTCAACAATGCGGGCATGAACCGGCCCGCCCCGCTCGTCGAGATGAAGCCGGGCGATTACGACGCCGTCACCGATCTGAACGTCCGCGCCGCCTATTTCCTGATGCAGGCGGTCGCAAGAGGCATGGTCGCGGCGGGGAAGGGGGGCTCGATCATCAACATGTCGTCGCAGCTCGGGCATGTCGGCGGGCCCGGGCGCACCGTCTAC
>SL_7KL_010_BRINEDRAFT_10001812_pt1 | contig 10106 bp, 9 predicted proteins | sample SodLak_010_BRINE_FD_10663 | JGI IMG/M metagenome (IMG submission 10663)
TCATCCACGATGATGGCGTAGCGGTCCTTGCGGATTTCCTCGACATGGGTTTTCGCCCGGATGATGACCGAACCGCGCCCTTCCAGATAGGCCTTGCGCGCGCCTGAGCGACCCAGGATCTGCGCACCCGTGGGGAAATCGGGGGCGGGCACATACTCCATCAGATCGACACTGGTCAGGTCAGGGTTCTCAATCAGCGCCAGCGTGGCATCGACGACCTCGCCCAGGTTATGCGGCGGAATATTGGTCGCCATACCGACGGCAATCCCGCCCGCGCCATTGACCAGCATGTTGGGAAAGCGCGCGGGCAGCACAGTAGGTTCGCGGTCACGCCCGTCATAATTGTCCTGAAAATCGACCGTATCCTTGTCGATATCGGCCAGAAGCGCGCCTGCCGCCTTGTCCATGCGCACTTCGGTATAGCGCATCGCAGCCGGGTTATCGCCGTCCATCGACCCGAAATTGCCCTGCCCGTCCAACAGCGGCAGCGACATCGAAAAGGGCTGCGCCATGCGCACCAGCGCGTCATAAATCGCCGAGTCGCCATGCGGGTGATAGGTGCCCATCACATCCCCCACCGCGCGGGCGGATTTGCGATAGGGCTTGTCATGGGTGTTGCCCGCATCATGCATCGCGAACAGAATGCGCCGATGCACAGGTTTCAGGCCATCGCGCAGATCGGGGATCGCGCGGCTGACGATCACGCTCATGGCGTAGTCAAGATAGGACGCCCGCATTTCCTGCGTGATGGAAATGGACGGGCCCAACGGCCCACCGGGCGGGGTTTCATCCATGTTTTCAGGTGGTTCCGGGGTGTCGTTCACGCAATCCTCGCCGCTCTGCCGCTCGTTCCAGATATGGTTGCAAGACTTGTATCAGAACCACGATATAGGGTGCAATGGCGCATTCCCGGCGCATTTGGCAGCCAGCGGAGATAAGTGATAACAACATGTTTTCATTGATTATTATCTTTCCTTTGGCATGATTTCAGAACGTATCAGCAAAAGGACCCACAGATGGAGAAACACCCTGTCGAACTCATGCTCAAGGGCTATGGCCTGACCACGGCGGAAATGATCTATCGCCTGCCCGATCACAGCCATGTCCTCAATACCTTTGTCTGGCAGGACTATGACCTTGCCCCCGATTACCCGCGCCTGTTCGAATTCATCGAATTCTGGCATGACAGTATCGAGGGGCCGCTGCATTCGGTGCGCTTCACCCATCGCAAACAGCTCTCGGCGGGCGAATGGCGTCATGTGGTGGGCGAGTTCGATCTGGGCAAATTCTCGCGCGGGAACCTGCGCCTGCATTAGCGCGCGCGCAGGCTCACCAGCCACAGCCCGGCGATGGCAAAGGACGCGCCCGCGTTCCAACTTGCCATTGACAGGCCCAGCATCTCCCACGGGACCTCATCGCAGCGCACCACAGGGGCCTCCATGATCTGCGCAAGCAAGTCCTCGGCGCTCATGCCGCTGACATCGCCCGCCGCGCAGCTTGCCGGCCCCTCCCACCAGCCGCGCTCAACCCCGGTGTGATAGACCCCGATCCCCCCGGACCCGGCCGCGCCCGCAGCGCCCACCAGCGCCATGGGCGACCAGATCAGCGCGCCTGCGCCCAACAGCGCCACGACATGCGGCCAGCGCTGCCAGATGCACAGCGGACAGGGCGCCAGCCCGCCGATATGCTCGAATGCCAGCGCCCCCAGCAACAGCCCCACGGACCCCGCCAGCGCGAGCATCTGCAATCGCCGCCCCCGGCTCGCCTGCATCAGAACACCCTCAACACCAGAAATCCACCCAAGAGTAGCCCCATGAACAGCGTGAACATCAAGCCCAGCCGCCGCTCGATGAAATCACGAATCGGTGCGCCGTATTTCCACAACAGCGCGGCCACGATGAAGAACCGCAGCCCCCGCGCCACGATCGAGGCGACCAGAAACACCCCCAGCGACAGGCCCGTCACCCCCGACAGGATGGTGATGACCTTGTAGGGAAACGGCGTGACGCCTGCGATCAGCACCGCCCAGGCGCCCCAGTCATTGTACCGCTCGGCGAATGCGTCGAAATACGCCTCCTTGCCGTAGAACTCCAGCACCGGGCGCCCGACCGTCTCGAACGCGCCATACCCGATCCAGTAACCCGCCAGCCCCCCCGCGACCGAGGCCGCGGTCGCCACCCCCGCGATCACAAAGGCGCGCGAGGGCGCGGCCACGATCATCGCGATCATCAGCACATCGGGCGGGATGGGAAAAACCGAGCTCTCAACAAAGGCCACAACCGCCAGCGCCCAGAGCGCATGCGGATGCCGCGCCAGCGACATTGTCCACTCATAGAGGCTGCGCAGCATTCCCCGAAACCTCTTTCATCTTTGTCAAAATATCCCGGGGTGTGGGGCAGCGCCCCACGCACATATCGTCAAGACAAACCCGCCAGACACAGCGCCCCACGCACATATCGCTGGCAAAATCACGCCGCGGGCAAAGCCACTCCCATCACATCCAGCCCCCAGCGCACCAGATCCACCATCACCTCGTCCGAGGCATCGTTGAACGCCTGCACGATATCCAGCGTCTCGGTCGATGCGGCAGGCGCCACGGCCTGAAACGACCGCCGCGCCAATACGCTCGCGTCGCTTTCGCGCACCATCCGGGCGGTCAGGCGGATACGCGTGACCGCGCTGCTTTCATCGCCCGACAGTTCCGCCTGAAAATCCGTGATCTCGGAAATCAGCGCCACATCGCCCGACCCGCCCAGCGGCCTGCGTCCGACATAGGACAGCGCGCCGGTATCCTCGAAACTGCGCAGCATCAGGCTTTGCACCATGCGCGGCATGTCATCGGACCAGCGCGCGCCGGGCAGGTATTGCGATTGTACCGGGTTGGGCCGGATCATGATGCGGTCGACATCCAGCGCGCCGGTGGTGCCCGGCGGCTCGATGCTCAATCCGCGCGTCAGCATCCGCCCCGCCTGCGGCACAGCGGGGGCGCGCAGCTCATAGGCATCCAGCACCGCCGTCGCATCACTCAGCGCCGACAGCGCCCCGCAGCCCGGCAGCAGCGCCAGCGCGCCCATCCCTGTCAGAACCCCTCGTCTGTCATATCTCATCTTCTGAACTCCGGCGTCTGGCGGTTGAGCAGGAAGCGCGCAGGATCGCGTTCGATCTGGCGCGTCAGGCGGTCAAGATTGGTGATCAGCCCGCGCGTCTCGCGCGTGAGCTGGGTGATATTGGGCAGGCCGGACGCGGTGAATTCCTGCACCGGCCCCGAACTGTCGCGCACCATGCGGCTGAGGTCGTCAAAGGCGCGCGCGGCACTGTCCGCCGTGCGGCGCAGATCGGCCGTAACCTCGGGGATATCCTCGGACACTGAATCGACGGCCGCGCCCAGCCGGCTCAGCACATCGCGCAGATCCTCGGTGATCTCACCGATATCTTCATTGATCACCCGGTCCGCGCCGACAAAGGCGCGCTCGGCGGCCTGCAGCGCGCCCTCGCTCGTGTCCAGCGCGCGGTTGATCGCCTCAAGCGTGGTATTGGCATTGGCGAATGTCTCGGTCACCTGATCAAGCGTGCGCAGACCACCGCTGCTCAGCGCCTCCATCTGGCCGGATACGTCGCTCAGATCGGTGCCCACAGTGTTCACCACCTGGCGGATATCGGCCGTGGCCAGCCGCACATCCTGCATGATGACGGGCAGGTCGTTCTCGGCCACATTCGCGATATTCTCGGTCGCGCCGCGCGCCATCTGCACCATCTCGCGCGCCTCGGCCACCAGCGCCGCGCCATCCCCGGCCACAAGCGTGTCGATATTGGCCGACATCCGCTCGACCGTCTCGAATGTCGTTTCCGCCTGCGCCAGCAGCGGCTCGATCCGCGCGATGGCGGGATCGAGCGCGATCAGACGCTCATTCACCGCGGCCCCCGTGCGGTTGAACTCGGCCAAAGTGGTGCGCACATCGCCCGAGACCTCCTCGACCTCGGCCTGCAGCGCATCGGCAGAGGCGCGCAGCGCGGCCACCATCTCGGTCATGTCCTCATCCACAAACCGGTCGATAGAGGTCAGCGCCTCGGTCCCCGTCTCGAATGTGATGCGCGATTCGGTCGCCAGCAGGGCGAATTCATCGATGGCGAATTGCAGCGCCTCGACCGTCTGTTCGGCCTGCAAAAGGATCGGGGCGAGGTTGTCGCTGAAGATGGCGAATGTTTCGGTCGCCTCGGCAATCGTGTCGGTAAAGGCCGCGAAATTGTCCAGCGCGCGCGTGATCTCGCCGGTTGATTGCTCGACATTGTCCAGAATACTGACCACGCGGCTTTGATTCTCGTCGCCCAGCAGGCGGTTGACCTGTTCCAGCACGATCAGGGTTTCGTCCAGAATGCGCGGCGCGCCCTCGGTCAGCGACTGGATGGTGGAGCGCCCCGCTTCCAGTTCAGGCACATCCGTACGGTCATTGATCAGGGGCGCATCGGTGCTGCCCGGACTGACCGAGATGAAACTGACCCCGGTAATGCCCGAACTGTCCACCGTTGCCACGGAATTGGCGCGCACCGGAGTGTCGCGCTCGACCTCGAACCGCACGACAACGCTGCCATCGCCGACCTCGGACAGGCGGATATCGGTCACCTGCCCGACCAGCAGCCCCGCAAAGCGCACATCGGCGGCCTGTGACAGCCCCGAGACGGACTCGAACCGCACCTGATAGGTCGCGAACTGCCGGTCGAACTGCAATTTTCCAAAAGCGAGGAAAAAGCCCAGCATCCCCAGAAAGCCCAGCACGGCGAACAGGCCGATCAGAACGTAATTTGCCCGTGTTTCCATACCTCAGGCAGTCCTTTCCAGTGTCTCGGTCGCCGCGCGGGCGCGGGGTCCATGGAAATACTCGTGCACCCATGGGTGATCGATGTCCAGCATCTCGGCCATGGTGCCGGTATACATGACGCGCTTTTCGGCCAGAACCGCAATCCGGTCGCAGGTCGCGTGCAGGCTGTCCAGATCATGCGTGACCATGAACACTGTCAGACCCAGCGTTTTCGACAGCGCATTTATCAGCTCATCAAATGCGGATGCACCGATCGGGTCAAGCCCTGCGGTCGGCTCATCCAGAAACACGATTTCGGGGTCCAGCGCGAGCGCGCGCGCCAGCCCCGCGCGTTTGCGCATGCCCCCTGACAGTTCCGACGGGTATTTGTCGCCCGCGATGTAAGGCAGCCCCGACATCGAGATCTTCAGATCCGCCAGGTCCCGGCGCAGCCGCGCATCGAGCCCCTTGAGCGTGCGCATCGGCACCTCGACATTCTCGCGCACGGTCAGGCTGGAGAACAGCGCCCCGTCCTGAAACATCACGCCCATGCGCTGGTCGATGGCGCGGCGCGTGTCCTCGGGGCAGGTCAGCGCATCCTGCCCGAAAATCTCGATCCGGCCCGCCTGTGGCGGGCGCAGCCCTGCGATGCAGCGCAAGAGCACCGATTTGCCAGTGCCCGATCCACCCACGACGCCCAGCACCTCGCCGCGCATCACGTCAAGGTCCAGATTGTCATGGACAACCTGGGCCCCGAACTGGTTGCGGATGCCGCGCAGGCGGATGATGGGGTCTTCGCTCATGTCAGATACCCATCAGCGCGAAAAAGACCGAGAACAGCGCATTTGCCAGGATCACCGCAAAGATCGCCCGCACGACCGAGGCCGATGTCTGCCGCCCCAGGCTTTCGGCATTGCCGCCCACCTGCATCCCCGCATGGCACCCGATCACCCCGATGATGATGGCGAAAACCGGGGCTTTGGAAAAGCCAACCAGCACATGATCGAGGCTCGTGCCCTCCAGCAGCCGCGCCAGAAACACACCGGGCGAGATGCCCAGTTCGATCCAGGCCATCATCATGCCGCCGAACAGCCCCAGCAGATTCGCGACCATGCCCAGGATCGGCAGGGTGATCAGCAGCGCCAGAATACGCGGCACGAAAAGCACAGTGACCGGGTCGATGGCCAGCGTGCGCATGGCGTCGATTTCCTCGCGCATCTTCATCGACCCGATGGCGGCGGTAAAGCTGGATGCCGTGCGCCCGGCCACGATGATCGCCGTCAGCAGGATGCCCAGTTCGCGCAGGATCGAAATGGCGATCAGATCGACCACGAAAATCTCGGCCCCGAACTGGCGTAGCTGCACCGCCCCCTGAAAGGCCAGCACGACCCCGATCAGAAAGGACATCAGCATCACGATGGGCACGGCGCGCAAGCCGACCTCATCGGCGTGATGCACCAGCGCGGTCATGCGGAACTCATAGGGGTGGCGGATCATGCGCACCAGCCGCGCGATGAACATGCCCAGCATGGCGCAAAGCTGCGCCACAAAGGCGCCAGCGCCCGCGACCATGCGGCCCAGATCCTCCAGCCGGTCGGTCAGGCTTTTGGCGGCATGCGCATCATCGGGCTTGGTGGGCACGGCCGCGGCCACGCGTTCCATCAGCGCGGCATGATCGGGCCCAAGGCCCTGATAGCGGACATGCCCGCCCGCCTGCGCAATCCTCACCTCGGTCTGATACAGCGCATAGGCGCCCGCTGTATCCAGCCGCTTCAGCCCTGACAGGTCGAGCGTGACATCCGCCCCCTCGATCCGCGCAAGCGCAGGCAGCGCGGCAGACACGCTGCGCAGGCTCAGCACACCCTCGATCCGCCAGCCACCTTCGGTGGCCGCGACATGCGCGACCTCCGGCGGCTGCAGATGCGCAGCCTTGGGGGTGGGTTCGGAACGGGCGGTCACCGGGGAATCTCATATCGGGGCATAGGATGGCCTGAATATCCGCTTGGGCCGGGGCGTTCCAGCCCATAGTGCGTGTGCGGTTGCCGATATGCAGGCCCGGCTTGTCATCGCGCCCCCCGCCCGCCTATCCTGCGGGCAACTCCTGACCGCAAAGGCCGCACTCGTGCCCGATGACCCGCCCCACCCCTATTCTGATCTGCCCGCCTCTGCCTATTGGCGCAGCGGAGTGGCCGCGCAATTGCCCGGGCCGCTGACCGGGCTGTGGGAGCCCGCCTTCCCCATCGCGCCCGGCGATGGCGTGGCAACCTTCGGGTCCTGCTTTGCCCAGCATTTCGGGCGGGCGCTGCGCGCGCGCGGCTATCGCTGGGTGAATTTCGAGCCCCCCCCGCGCAAGGTGCCCCCCGCACTCAGCCTGCAATACGGGTATCGCCAGTTCTCGGCCCGGACGGGCAATATCTACACGCCGACGCTGTTTCTGCAATGGCTGCGCTGGGCCTTTGATCAGGCGCAAATGCCGCCCGAGGGCTGGCCCGATGGCGCGCGCCTGCGCGACCCCTTCCGCCCCCGGCTGGAACCTGACGGGTTCACGGATTCCGCAGAGATGCACCATATGCGCCGCGTGACCCTGCGCGCGCTGCGCAATGCAGTGCGCAAGGCGCGGGTGCTGGTCTTTACGCTGGGGCTGACGGAACGCTGGGTCGATGCTGACACCGGGCTGGAATACCCGCTCTGCCCCGGCACGGCGGGGGGGCGCTTTGATCCCGCGCGCCACGCATTCGCACCGCTGAACTACCCGCAGGCGCTGGCAGCGATGGCGGATGCGATGGCTCTGATGCGCACGGAAAACCCCGATCTGCGCTTTCTGCTGACCGTCTCGCCCGTGCCGCTGGCGGCAACGGCCAGTGGGGCGCATGTGCTGTGCGCCACAAGCGGGTCCAAGGCGATCCTGCGCGCGGTCGCAGGCGCGCTGGCCGAGACGCGCCCTGACACGGATTACTTCCCGTCATACGAGATCATTTCCAGCCCCGTCCATGGCGGGCGCTTCTTCGGCCCCGACATGCGGCAAGTCACGCAAGAGGGGGTGGATCTGGTGATGGACAGTTTCTTCGGCACCATGGCCACGCGCTTTCCGGACAACGCTCCCGCCCCGCCTGCGCCGTCGAAGCCCCTCGCGCGCGACGTGGGCTGCGAAGAGGAGCTTTATGCCGCATTCGGACCGCGCGCATGATCCGGCTGTGCATTCTGGGCAACAGCCATGCGGGCGCGCTGAAACAGGCGAGCGCGGAATTTTGCGCCGCCCACCCGGAAGCTGTGCTGACTTTCTTTGCCGCCGTCGCCTTCGACAGCCGCGCAATGGCCGTGCAGGACGGGCAATATGCGCCGCTCAACGATGCGCTGGCCGCGCAATACGAGATGACGTCGGGCGGGCTGCGCGCGATTGATCCGGCGCAGTATGACGCGTTTCTGGTCTATGGCTTTGGCGGGCGCAGCCTGCCCCAGGACCGCCCCCGCGCCTATAGTCAGGCTTTCCGCGCGGCCTGCACGCTCGCGCGGCTGCAAGAGGACCTGATCGGCCCGCATCTGCAGGCCCTGCGCGGGCTGACCGACAAGCCCCTCTTTGCCGCGCTCAAACCCCTGCCCTGCCCGCAGGACGGGCGCAGGCCCCGCCGCCTGCTGCCGCATCACGAGGAGGTGGCGCTGGCCCAGAGGCATATCTGTGACCCTTTGGGCGCGCAGATGGTCGCGCAGCCTGCGGCCACGAGGATCGACGAGAGGGCCACCCATCCTGATTTCGCCAGCGGCTCGGCCCGGTTGGTGCAGGTCGCGCATCCCGACGCGCCCGCCCATGCCGATGACGAGGCAAAGCATATGAACGCAGAATATGGGCGCCTCTGGCTCGATGCCTTCTGGCCCCACTTGCGTCCGGGTTGAGTCAGGGGTGGGTTGCCACCCACCCTACGCCCATCCTCCCGTAAGGTGGGTGCAACCCACCATCCCCGCGCCCTGAAGCGTCAGCCCTCGGCCTTCTCGGCCAGATGCAACCATTCCTCTTCCGCCGCCTCCAGCGCGGTCTGCCGCGCGGTCAGCGCCTCGCTCGCCTTGCGGAACTTCACCGGCTCGCGCGTGAAGAGGCCCGGATCGGCCAGCAATTCGCCCAGCTTCGCGATCTCGGCCTCCAGCCGCGCGATCTCGGCGGGCAGTTTCTCCAGCCGATGCGCCTCGGTAAAGCTCAGCCGATCAGGCGCGCGCGCAGCCCGCCCCGCAGGTTTCGCGGGTTTCGCCTTTTCCACCGCGCGCGGCGCGGCCTCGCGCTCGGGCGCGGGGCGCTGGGCCATATAATCGCTCCAGCCACCCGCATAGGCCGTCACCGTCCCTGTCCCCTCGAACACCAGTGTCGTGGTCGCGATCCGGTCGATGAAATCGCGATCATGGCTGACCAGCAGCACGGTCCCGTCAAACCCGTCCAGAATATCCTGCAACAGATCCAGTGTCTCGACATCCAGATCATTCGTCGGCTCATCCAGCACCAGCAGGTTCGACGGCTGCGCCATGATCCGCGCCAGCAAAAGCCGTGCTTTCTCACCCCCCGATAGCGCGCGCACAGGCGCGCGCGCCTGCGCCTCATCGAACAGGAATTCCTTGAGATAGCCCACCACATGCTTGGGCTGCCCGCGCACCATCACCTGATCGGCCTGCCCCGGCACGCGCATCAGCGGATCGCCGGTCAGGTTCTCCCACAGGGTGGAATTATGGTCGAGCTGCGCGCGGCTCTGATCGAACAGCGCCACCTCGAGGTTGGTACCGCGCCGCACGCGGCCCGCATCCGGCTCCTCTTCACCTGTGATCAGGCGCAAGAGCGTCGTCTTGCCCACGCCATTGGGCCCAACCAGCGCCACCCGCTCGCCCCGCATGATCCGCATGGAAAAATCGCGCAGGATCACGCGCTCGCCGTAGGATTTGCGCACCCCCTCCAGCTCCGCCACCAGTTTGCCCGAGGGCGCGGCGCTCTCCAGCGCCATCGCCGCGGTGCCCTGCCGCCGGATCTGGCCCGCGCGTTCGGCGCGCAAGGCCTGCAGCGCCCGCACACGCCCCTGATTGCGCTTGCGCCGCGCGCTGATCCCCTCGACCGCCCAGCGCGCCTCGGCCTTGATCTTGCGGTTGAGCTTGTGGCGCGCGGCATCCTCTTCGGCCCAGACTGTGTCGCGCCACTCCTCGAACCCCTCGAACCCGGCCTCGCGGCGGCGCATCTCTCCGCGATCCAGCCACAGTGTCGCGCGGCTGAGCGCGCGCAGAAAGGCGCGGTCATGACTGATCAGCACATAGGCCGCGCGGGTCTCGCGCAGCCGCGCC
>SL_7KL_010_BRINEDRAFT_10001813_pt1 | contig 10100 bp, 20 predicted proteins | sample SodLak_010_BRINE_FD_10663 | JGI IMG/M metagenome (IMG submission 10663)
ATTTTCATTTCAAATATAGGGTGTTCATAAATAGATACTAATGATGTATCACTAATATCCGCGAACAAACTCCTGCGTATGGTGTATACGCTAAACTTTTTACAGTTTAAAAAAATATCACTCAATGACAACGGTTCTTGCATAACTCGGGCAGTTGTTTTTTTGGTTTGATTCGGTGAGTGCAATTACCACTTCCATTCCCGGTTTGGTTTCGGGCCACGGTGTCCATCCATCGGTTATCACTACACAGAAATCGGGTTTGTTTCTGCGTTCATCTACGGCTTTAATACCTACCCCCATATCTGTGCCGCCGCCACCGCTGAGGTTTATCTGCCTTTTGCTGAATACTTTTTGTGATGAACTTAACGCTGCATCAACAGATAGAACCTCAATGCCTTCCGGCCCAACATGGCTTTTTATAATCCCGCCTACTTCTGCTATGGCCGTGGAAAGTTCCTTCTCGCCCATAGATCCGGATGTGTCAATCACAACGGCAACGGTTACATTTGCTCGCACCATGCCGGGCAGTATTACATTACCGTGAACGCTTCTTCGGCGTGATGATTGACGGTAGCTGTAGTCGGTCATTCCTTTGGAGTAACTGATTGCTTTCCGTATTGCAGCAGAGAGTAGTTTTTTCCAGTTCACCTTTGGTTTTAGGGTATCATCAGCCCACCTCTTCAAAGAGTTGGGTATGTTACCTCGGGTTTTATCGTGATCTCTCACATCTTTGGCCGTTTTATTGCGTATTAAATCACCTTCCGCTTTGTTTATTCCCGGAGCTTGGCCGCCTTCTGTTTCGGGCGGGGGTGGAAGTTCGTACTCTCTGGGCTCTCCGTCTCCGGCGCTGCCACCGAATGAAGGGGAGGGGAGTTCATCGCCCTGATCTCCCAGCCTTTCGTAATACCATTCGGCAAGTTTATACTCTTCGAGATCAAAATCTTCCGGGAAGATAGATCCTTCGGGAAGGGCAAGGCGTTCGCCGCGCAGATCATCATTAATCTCGCAGTCGGAAGCGATGTTGTAGAGCTCATGATTCAATCCGCTGCGTTGGCATCTACCGGCATGATCCCGGATAAGGTGCATCACTTCGTGTGCAAGTCCGGCGGTAAGCTCGTTGATGCTCCACTCCTCGATGTTATCCTCGTTGTAATACAGACGCCAGTATTTATCTACGCCAAGAGTGATGTCGTAATCTGTTTTGCACGGCTGCATGGCCCAAATTGCCGTTGACAGGTATGGCATTTTACTGCAAAGTTTAATTCGTGCTGCTGCTATTCTCTTCGGTATCATAATGATCGTATTTGAGTGTACATTTTAATTGTTTCGTAGTCTTTATATGTCGGCACAATTTTGAAATAGGATGAAAACACATTCCATCGCCTTATAAACTCTGTAGTATTTTTCTTACTGATATCTCTTTGTCGATCCAGGTGGAAGCTCAATAATTGATCTCTTGTAGGATTTTCGGTACCGATCTGTTTGGTGATATCCCCCTTCAACGCCTTCACGCTGTCATGCTTTGATTGAAATGTCAATTGAAGAGCTTGGTGCAGTACAGGCACATTGTTTTCACGGGATGCTGTGATGATGTTTGACATCCTTGATTTTGTAAATGTCCAAGCATTTCCCATAGCCACTATTGATAAACAAGGGCTGAATGGTGTGTTATTTGACATCCACAAAAGTTTATACACGGGGTTTTTATCATCATCATAGGTAAATATGAAGCATTCATCCTGTGACCTGTTAAACTCTAAGTCTATGGGGTTTTCCCGGATAATAATTCGATCATTGGGCTTCCCGGGGCGTTTATAAATATTGTCTTTACTCATAGATTTAAAAGTTTATGAGAGTCTTTGATTAGTTGTACATCTTTCCATGAAGGGTAAAGGTTGAGGCATGCTACACCATCGAAATATCCCTCTATTTTAGAATTGAGAGAGATATAAGGATCAAATTCAATGATGTAGTTAACCAGGCCTCTTGTTGTGTGTGGGAAAGGGTTTATTTTCCACCTCGTTTGATACTTGAACCTCTTAAGGTGTTTATATGCGTGTTTTTTCAGGGTCATTAAGTGTGTGTACCGGAAAAGATCTGACTTATTATTGTTTTCGATGATACTCCAAAACAAATATTTCTCGGGTAATATGGATGTGGATCTATAGTCAATAGTAGATAGCACATTCCCTATTCGTATTTCTAAATTTGAAATGTTTGGATGCTTGTTGTTATTAAAATCCTGCTTCACACTGTATTTTATATTTATGCTGTGATATGGGTTTTTACTATGGCCAAGATCCTCCCATACAAACACAAAGCACACAGCTTCACTCGGAGGCCGTTTAATCTCCCGGGGTTCTTCTATCAGGGCAAATGATCTGCCATCATCTGTGTGTATATAGTCCATATCGCTATTTACAATATCTTTTGATCTCAAAACGGCATCTGTTCCGGTTCTTGATCTACATCCATCTTCTTGAACAGGTAGGCCGTTTTAATGGTGTGAAGTTCATCGGCAGTGGGTATTTCGTTGTTTTTTGCAAGGTGCACACACCACCATATAAGTGGATTAATCATATTTCTGTATGTAGCATCCATAAAACTGCACAGATTTGACAACACTAAGCTTCTTTTGTCGTGCTTTATATGTTTATCAAAAGAGGTGCTTATCTTGTACCTTCTCTGAATTTGTTGGCATATATACCTGTGGACTCCTTTTTTGCTCCGCAATTTTAAGTGCTGATTTATTTTTTGTTTATGGTTTACCACTGCATTAATGTAAACGCTAAGTGTTGTTTTAGGGCTATTGGAGTTGCAGAAAAATACGAGAGACGCCTTTGTGGAGTCTCTCGATTTGTACACCCGTATCCCATACACTATTTCTTCATTATTATCCCGCACAATAGGGTAAATCACCTCGGGGAGTGGGTCATAGTTCAGGAAATCAAGAAATTCATCGAGTACAATCATGGCTTAACTATTACTATCAATGAAATCCAGGATATCGCCGAACGGTCTCATTTGTTCTACCGGAAGATCGGCGTCTTTCGGTTTGTTTTTCATCAGTGTACTTGCACTCATTGTTGCAACATCGGGCGCACTTTCTGTTGCAGCTTTTTCGAGTACAAACCACCCTGCATACCATCTGTTTTTCGTGTTATTCTCCAATATTGCAGCGGTAACACTGTTCAGAATAGCATACATCTTATCGGTACGGTCTGTTACTTCGAGTGCATCGGGGTTCTCCAGTAGATCTTCGGGGTCGGGCAGGTCGAGGTCTTTGGTGTAGGTTAAAAACTCAATGGCCATACCTTGCCCAACACACCCGGACACAAGTTTGCTGATCGTCTCATGCAGGTTTTGTGTTAACGACTCTTTACCGAATACCGAAATGGATGCGGCAATAAGTGTGCATGCCATATCCCATGAACGGGGTGAGGGCCACGCTTTTCCGGCATCACTTTCGTTCTTAGGCATTTGGTACAGCCCTGTCTTTTTATAGTTCAGGAAGCTTGTAACTGCTGCTTTTGCCTGCGAAATGTTTGATCGCCAATCATCGGGGAGTTTGGTTATCTCCGGTGCCGGCCATCCGCTTAACATTCCTTCACTCCACTCTTTTGCACTTGGTTCAGGCCAATCGATATGACAAAATCTGTTGGCCATCGGTGGAGCTAAATCCCATCCTCCGGCTGCTACATCGGGTGGATTTGCGGCGGCCAGTATCGATACGTTATCGGGGAGTTTCATATCACCCACAACTCGATCTTGTGTTACTCGCAACATTGCAGCCTGTACGGCAGGAGGGGCGGTACTGATTTCATCAAAAAACACAATTCCGTTTCCACTTTCTTCTAATCGTTTGGCCCATTGTGGAGGGGCAAGGAGTACATCACCTTCGGCACTGTCGTAGACGGGCAGCCCTCCAAAGTCTTGCGGTTCACGGATAGATGTAATGACTACTTCTATCGGCATTCCAAGTGATTCGGCCACTGCTACAGCCCATGAAGTTTTACCTACGCCGGGGCCACCCCATGCAATTGCGGGTATATTTGCCTGTAAACATATTTGTAGAGCTTGTTTTGTTGGGTTTGACATCGTATTTATTATTTTATAGTTAACTATTAATTGAAATTGAGAGTTATGTTTAAAAACTATTTACTATCTATTCTTTGCCTTCTGTTGGCCGGTTGTGCAACATCGTATCAACCTAAGAGCTATACCGGTGGCTATACCGATACCAAGCTTGATGATGATAAGTACCGTGTTACGTTTTCGGGGAATCAACACACTTCTGCGGATAGGGTAGAAGAGTATGCGCTCCTTCGTGCCGCTGAAATTACCCTTGAATACGGCTACTCCCACTTTGTTACCGTTAATGAATCCGGTGAATCTGTAAGCAGGTTCTCTGAAAGTCGAACCGGTACAGTAAGAGAGAGAAAGAGTCGCCAAACCACCATTCATTTTGTAATGATGGATCGTGATGATATGGATGATGAATATTCCCGTATCTCTATAAATGCAGAGACGTTTTGGAATCAGCATCACTAAAAAAATAACCCCCGAGGAAACTGAGGAGTAACCCCAGGGGTCCGACGCCGGAATTTGATTTGCTTCGGATAAGCTATTCATTTTCGTGCACAGTTTCATTTAAAATTTCGGCATCGGAAACAACATCTCTATCAGCCCATTCCATTCTTCGTTTAAACACTTGTTGCCACTCACTAACTTCCGTTAAGTATAGATATGGCCACAATTGTATTGTCCATAGTACAGCTACCAGGTAAAAGCCTGCGTAGAGCATGGCTACCAAGCCAAGAAATGTTGCTATCCCGGCGCTGTTTCCGCTTACCGGGAAACCGGATCGCAAATCAAGATGATCCGGGTTGGGTTTACCACCTTCGTACCGCCAAATAATTGTGGCCATTGCCGCCAAACATGTGGTGTGGATAAGAGCTGCAAGCACAAGGATGGTTTCGGCCAGTGCATTGTGTTGTGCTATAAGTGAAAGGGCAATAATACCGCCGTGAAATATCCAAAAGATCTTTTTTGAATTGAGCATAAAGTTATTCTCCTGTTAGTGTTAGTTGTTGTTTGGAATTTATTTTCTTCCGGCGCTCACGGTTAAACATGGCGTATACACAATCCCCAAAATGATCTGTGTCGTACACCGATTTCTGATTCCTTCCGCTGCCTTCTATCAGGAAGTAGTTTTTAATGAGGTTACCATCTGCATCCACCTGGGTCCTCTTCTCTACCCGGTAAGCGGTATCGCCGTAGTTGGTACGAAAAACTGTTTTCCTGTTGATCTTATACTTTCTTTTTGATGGGTTCATAGTTCTACTCCTGCTTTTTTGAGTGCGTTATATAGTCCTTCTGTTTTTCTCTGTGCAAAATCCTCAGCTGCATCATGAGATTGGCCATCCGATACAGCACCCTCATACCAATAATCATGCAAGTGCTTGATGGCTTTTATCCCTTCATCTATCAATTCAGGTACGGCACTTATCGCTTTGGCGTCTGTTTCATTAGGCACCAAACATGTTCCGAAAATATTATCCGCACTATCCATTCTTTCTTGGCAAGATTTGCATGGAGAGCACGAAAGAACATGGTTTTCTATTCCGTCAATACTTCCTGCTAATGTGATTGTGCTTTTGTCGTGCACAATCCATTGCCATTTCCCTTCTGTGATTTTTGGCTTTTTCATAGTTCCTCAGTTTTATTGTACCACTTGATAAACTCAACCACTGCTTTATAAACAGATTCAAATTTTGTGTAGCCATTAACAGTTAGCTTAAATGGCCCCTCTATGTGGCAGTTGTCATTTTCTATATTGAATGTAGCGTCTGTTTCACCCTCAATCTTCTCCACTACCGGCATTAACCAATCCCATGAAGAGTGGAATTTCAGTTCTTGGGTTATGCTGTTTTGTGAGGGTATTTTAAACCCATCCTTTTCAGGATCGTATTCAAACCCCATGAAATCAGATATCAACTTTTCGTTTTCTATTGTCGTGTTGGATTCCTCTATTACTTCTTTCATTTTTTCGTTCATAATATTCCTCAGTTTTTAGCTTAGTAGTTTGTAAATTTTCTCCCCANCCTCTCTTAAATTAATAACATCCTGTATTGTTATATCCTTAATAGAGTTATCGCCTAAGAGTTGAACCCGCTCTACATCTTTTTCTGTTATGTCAAACCCGTCTGCGTATAGTTCGGTAATAAAGTATCCATCACGTTTTTTTGTGTGGATCACTAAGCATGGCTCTTTCAGCATTTCCCTGTAATCATCTTTAGGAAAGGATGAGAACTTTTTACTTGAATGATATTGTTCGTACCAATATTCAATGTGTCTTAGTTGGTCTTGAATTGCTCCTTTCGTTTTACTCATAATATTCCTCAGTTTTTGAAATGTTAATTACAACTTTGATTAAAAAAGTAACAAAATATTGCTACTCAATATGTAAAAAAATGTGAATATATCAAGCTGAAACCACTTCCTTCTTTGGTATCAACTTGTCTCTTTTTACCATATCGAACAGTTCATAAATCTGTTCATCGGTAAGTTTTTGGTGCAGCTCTTTCTGTTTGTATATCGGTGTGATAATAGCATCGTAAAGTGGATCGTCCGAAAAGTGCATGGCTACCGGAAGCAGCTTTCCACCCATATCAATAAACAGAGCGTAAAAGTCTGCGTTTCTTTCCCTGTGTACGGCAACAAGTGTATCGTGCCCTGTCCATTCCGGGTCTGATTTGCTGCCTTCATTCACCTGGTGTACGTGTGTATCATCAAACAGCACTCTTGCCAATCCATCTATACTTTTTATCATTCCTTGATTAACAAGTTCTTTCCCTGCCAGTACCGGACTCATCGGCCCGGTGGTTTCATCGCCTTTTTCGGTAAGTAAATTCATTAGTTTAAACATGGGTTGTTGATTTAAAATGTGATCTGTTTTTGTTGTGTGGATTTGCGTTGAATGTTGGTAGAATCAGACTTCATTTTTTGATACTCCAACTCCATTGCTTTTATCTGTTGTTTGTGCTCTTCCATCTTCTTTTCGATAGTGGCATCAGTAATTGCTACTTCTGCTACCATCAAACCGTTGGTTTCCTGCCGTTCTCGTCTACGCTCAAATTCTTTCTTGGCTTTTTCCATATCCTTGTATGCTTGCTGTATAGATAGAGCCTTAGAACGTAAATTTGAGTTGTGGCTTTGCTCTTCCTCACTCAGAGTTCTTGGTAGTATGTTTAATCGTTGTTGGTTCATTTTTTGTTGTATTTCATCCATCCTGAATACGGATCATCCTTTGATGATGGTGATTTCCATCCATAGCGCTGCCCTTTGTATGTGGCTGAATTAATTCCGGTCATTATAAACTTGTCCGGTTCTTCGAGTTGCTGTGTGATGTTTGTAATTAACCATGGCAATTCCTCTTTCTTCTTTTTCATAATGTTTCCTCAGTTTGGTTTAATGATTAGTTTTTGAATGTGTAGGGTCCAACGAATACAAACATTTCCTTTCCGCTTGGCTCTGCTACCTTCCGGATATAATCGTTTAACCTTATGCAAGATCGTTCATCCGGTACGCTGTATCTGCTTGTGCTTGTCACAGATATTAAACCATCGGTATCATCCAGGATTAATCTTTCTCTATTGAACTCTTCCTGTAGTGGGTTCTCTTCACTAAATAGAAGTTCCGATAATTCTTTTCTTGCTTCCCGGTTTCGTTCGGTGTTCTTGTAATGGCTTCCTGTGTGAATTGTTACTTTGCTCATGGGTTTCTTCCTCAGTTTTATGTTCACTTCTCCGGCCTGTTCACGTAACATGAACAGAGCGAAATTGTGAACGGGTTTAGTATTGAAATTCGTGAATAGATAATACTTGAAAGTCTGCAATCCCTTCTTCGTGTTCATTCATTAGAATTGCCAGTTCCTTCATTGAATTACAGTAGTAAATAACATCATCGTCTCCATAATCTTGGTCTGATAAAAGTTTAATCCTTACTTCCGGCTCTTCCTTCCCATCATCTTTCCATGCAATTGAAACTATTGCGTGTTTTGGTTCGCTTGGTCTTTCTTCAATCTGCTGCTGGATTGCCCAATCTATGGTTATCCAATTAATTCCGTTTTCAGCATCATTGTATGAGTCTATATTTTGTATACACTCACTAATTTCTTCTTCTGTCAATGGTGTACCATTTTCAATAGCTCTCATTTCAACAACCTCTTTGTGCCAAACATCAAGGGCAACATTCCTGGATCTTAACTCATTAATTAGATCCTGTTCACTAAATGTTTTTAAATCATTTTTCTTGGCGTTGCTTTTCCGGTTATTCATTTGCCTGTTTTTTAATTCCCTGTTTAAGTCTCGAATTACACGTTGTGCACGTTCAATTTCTCTTCTTTCCAAGTGGTTTCCGTTCATTAGTTGGTTGATAATTTGTGTGTCTGTCATGGCTATACCTGTTCGGGTGTAAAAATTAAAGTTTGATCGGTTTTATACCTGTTCGGGGTTAACAATTACAAGTTGATCCCTGTAATTACGCTCTACTTCCAGGTTATTATTTTCAATTCTTCTACTCATTTCTACCCCTTCATCATCCCAGCCAAAATCCGGCGCTCTGTTGATCTTGTCTACAAGCTGTTGGTTTGATAGGTGGCTGAACTTAGCTTGGCATATTTGCTGGATGGTTGCTTCCGGGTCGTTTCTTAGTTCTTCTAATGTTCTCATTTTGGTTCCTCAGTTTTAAATTTGAACTATGTAATCTGAATTGTCGGTGTCGATTGTGTACGGTATTGCCTTCTGAACTTTAGATGCAGCTACAGCCGGCATTCCTGCACAAATTAAGGATCTTAATTTCATCCCGGTTCTTCTGTCAATCATTCCGTTAAACTCTCCATGTAAAACAACATCATAGATAGATTTGAAGCGCTTAATCTTTTTTGGTGAACCTGGATGTGGGTTTGTTATCATTTCGGAAGTGTCTGAATAGACTATCTTCAATGCTTCCGTTAATACTTCCTCTACCTTCTGCCTTGTGATAACCGGAATTGAAAATTGCTTGCTTCTATACAGAAAATCTCCTTCTGTGCCGGATGGTGTTTCAATAGCGAATCTAAATTCATTATTCTTGAATTTCCTTACTGGTAGTTCGCCATATATCACTAAATCTAAATCAAGTGATATTCCAATTCCCAAACTACCTACCTTGTTAAATTCGAGAATGTGGTTTGTAAATCCTGGAATTGTTTTTTTGATTGCTTCTTTATATTGCTTCTCAGTCATCGTTCTATTCCTCAGTTTTAAATTGAATGTTTAGTTATTACAGAGTAATAAAATATTGCTACTCTGTTTGTAAAAAAGTTTAAAAGAAGTTTATTATATCATCGGTTTCATCTCTTACGAATGTTCTCAAAAGTGTATCTATTCCGCCCTCCGGGTGCATTCTTCTAAGTTCATTCGGTTCCTTGCCTGTTATCTCTGCATAGTATTGAATATCTCTTGCATCAAGCATTCCGATACTACTATCCATAAATTCTTGCATCTTCTCAGCTGCAATTTGTTCCTGTTCCTGCCGGATTCGTTCCGCTTCCTGCTCTGCTTCATTCCAGGTTATTACGATTTGCTCTTTCATGGTTCCTCAGTTTTGGGTTTAAGCTTCTATCTGTTGGTAAATAGATTTGAGTATGTCGGCTGTTACATATTCCTTCTGCCTGTTTACCGGTTTTGTTTCTTTATCATTCCAATAACTAAAATTGTAATTAACCGGGTTTCCTCTTTGGCTTAATTTCACAGTACAATAAATTTCCATGAACTTTTTACCTGTATCAAATATAAATCTTTCTCTGTGATCCATATTTAGAATGAGTTTCTCAAATTCCTCAAACGTGTTTGGTTTTTTCATTTTACTTTCCTCAGTTTTGCGTTGTGTGTTGGTTAGTCGTAATAGCATGGAGCCTTTCAAAGATCCATGCCTATCAATCAATCAAGTTTGTTTTTATACTCTGCGTACTTCCTTCTTATTTCCTGCTCGTATTTTTCGGTTCCTTCCGCTTCAAATTTCTGTAGCCATTGCTGTTCCTTGTCCGGGTCTCCATT
>SL_7KL_010_BRINEDRAFT_10001815_pt1 | contig 10095 bp, 6 predicted proteins | sample SodLak_010_BRINE_FD_10663 | JGI IMG/M metagenome (IMG submission 10663)
TCATCAAATTTTTCCATAAAATCTTTTCTAAGACAGGCGTTTTGAACATGCTGTTGAACTTTTACTATTTCGTGAGGTTCTAAAATTTCATGCATTGTTTCAAGTTCAGTAATGTTTGGAGCAACTTCTTGTATCACTTCTAATGCCCACTGTGGCCAGTTAAAGCGATCTAAGTCATAATTTAATGTGCAGTTGTCCCAATTCTTTTCAGTTTCTTTCATACTATTGTTCACTAGCAATTTCTCCATTTTGATATAGTCAAGTCAAGTCCCCAATCAATGTCTATTTTTGGATACCACCCCAACGCACTTGTAATTAGTGAATGATTGCTATTCAACCAAAATATTTCTCCAGGACGAGTAGGTTTTTTGCCCCATTGAATAATCCCATTCCAGTTTAACTTGTTGGCTATAATTGCTGCATATTCTTCTATCTTAACTGCATTATCAGGACCTAATGTGAATATTTTTCCATCGTTTACAGCATCGGAATTGTCTATGACTGTCTCCCATGCAGATAATAAGTCATCAATATATAAAAAGTTTCTGTATGGATCTTTATATCCTAAATTAATTTCTTTTTTGTTTTTGAGCATTTGTGTGATAATTTGCTCTGTGACAAAAAAATCATTTTCTTGTCTGCCATACGTATTAGTTTGCCTAAGTGCAGTAAATGGGAATCCAAAACTTCGGTGCATATATTGAAGATATTTCTCAACACCATATTTTGCCACTGCGTATGGAGCATTTGGATTGGGTGTGGTGTTTTCATCAAATGCCAATCGAGTTAGTGGTTTTCCATACCTCTCTACTTCATCACTTATAGGTTGCCAACCATAAACTTCCATAGTACTCGCAAAAATGAAGTTTTTTAAGTTGGGTGTTTTGTTGCATGATTCAATTAAATTGATGCTACCCGTATAATTTGTTTCACTAAACTTGACTTGATTATAAAAACTTTTTTCTACCTCTGTTAGTGCGGCGAGGTGTACTACAATTTCTGGTTTAACAAAAGCAACTTCTTTTGTCACAGCATCATAATCTAATAAATTAGATTTCATGCAATGGATATCGTGGATAGAAGAAAGTGCGTTGAGTAAGTGACTACCCACAAATCCAGATGCACCAGTTAACAAAATTTTCATAAAAGAATTTCCTCTATTATAGGGTATTATATATTTCCAATAACAAATTGGGATCATAGCTCTCAGAACTTATGTTTGTTATCTGTTCTGTGATAATCTGATCCACACTTTCAAAGTGTACTTGGTCTGGAGAACCATCTTCTACGGATTCAACGCTGCGATTGGCAACAAGTGCTAACTCTCGAAGTTGGTATTTCTCCAAAAACGTCTCTTTGATGTAATTTGCTTCTTCATATGACAACTCCACGTCAATAGGAACTTTCACATGCATTTTTGGTTTTAGTAGTGTATCGGCGTTGTCAATCAAGTGGGATAAGTTATATACATTATATAATGGTTGGTCTGGCCAAGCATAAAACTTTTCTTCTTCTCCCCACTCCAGAACCATACAACCACGCTGATCATCACCAGCGTCTGAGAAATTATGTGGAAAAGCATTGCCGATATAGTGGATATTTTTTTGTTTTTGGCGTAAGTGAAAATGTCCAGAGAACACTTTTTCAATATTACTAAAATGCGATTGCTTGAGATTTCCGTGATCTGGCATCACCACCATCGCATTCATTTTGAAGTGTGGCAATTCAAAATGACCAAACATGTATTTTGCTTCTGCATCTATAATTTGCTTGTATTCTTCGCCAACCAACCACGGAACAAAAATGCAATCGCCTTCTTTGTGAATAGTGTTTAAAACAGTGACATTCGGCAGATGCTTTGCCCATTCAGTTCCGTGTACATCACGTTTATCTTTAAAATATAAATCGTGGTTGCCGGGAATCATATACACATGATCAAAGTTTTTAGATATCTTTTCTAAAATGCGAATGCCAGTGCTAAGAGTCTGTAGGTTTACTGAATTTCTATGATGATGCCAATCACCGGGAAATATACAGGTCTCACATCCCTCACGTTTTCCAACACCAATCATCCAATCTACAAAGTCTTCACAATCCTTGTTGTGAAGGGCACTGTTTGATTTTTGTCCAAGATGAATATCAGTAAACACTATTGCTTTTTTAAAAAGATTAGACATAGATATGCGCTTCTCAATTGGTTGTTGGTTTTTTGGCAACGGTTCGATATGCAGCCGTTCCATCTAGTAGTTGTGCTTCCGCTGTGTTGGAAAACTGTCTTGTCCATGATGGATCTAGCCCATTCATTTCTAAAATATCATCCCGAATATCTTGATTTTTCTTTTCGGTGTTTAACACACGAGTAAACGAATTTGTTATCGTTGCTGTGTAATACGCAAATGGATTTTGGCTTTTTGATTCGTCAAACTGCAAACCCACCTGACTTAATTGTAATAAAGCCTGTCCACGCATCTCTTCGTTGTAGCTATACCCACGCCAGTTAAAACGAGTGCCATAGCGCTCACACAATTTAATAAACATTGTCGCCAATTTATGAGTCATTGCACCATGATCCTTGCAAAAGTGCCCAGTTTCTAAATCTCCTTTCCAGTGGCTTTTGCCTACCAAGTAAGGAACCCTGTCTCCACCAATCCGATAATGGAAAAATGGTGGAAAATTCATTTTCATACGCACCATTTCTACCTCTGGATCATTGATTGGGTCTATGACATCCATAGCATCATACTCAAACTCATCATCAAAGTCCATAATATCTTCAATTTTTCTTTTTTTGGTCTCTGCTGTTCGAGAATTTTTTGATTTCTTTTTTGGTACCATTGGAATGTGATCCCATGTGGTTACCCGAAAAACCAGATCGGTGTTAGGTATCTTTTTTTCGTCATGTTTTATGCCGCTTTCTTTTGTTAATCTAGCGGCACGATTACGCCGAGCTTCTGCCACTGTACGCAAATTTATGCGATCAACGCTTGGTAATATGATGTCGTATTGGTGATCGTTTTCTGGGTCTAGAAAGGAACAAAAACTTGTTTTGCTTTTGTGTATTTCTTTGAGTATGTCTCTGTTATTTAAATAGTTTACTTTTTTCTTTGGCTCCTGATCATTCATGTAAAAATTTTATCCTTGATTTATGCTGAAATTATACTTATAATGACCGGTTTTGTCAAGTATAAATACTTTATATGGCACTTACGAAATCACAACTTGAGTCGGCTATTCGTTCGGCAGAACAGTCACTTGCGAGAAAAGAAGCAGAACGACAGTCTCAACTAGAAATTGAGGCAAACCGATCCGCTGGAGTCAATCAATGGGATGGTACCCTTGAGCGTATAGATACAGACCTTGCTAGAAGACAGAGAGAGTTATTTGATTTGCGTAGGAGGCTTTCTGAATTTAATTCTGCAGAAACCCCGCTTCCAGAAACTGATCCATCTCAGCCTGCAAGTCAAGCTGCGTCAGAGCGAATAGAAGGTGGTGGCGGGGTAGTTACTGCCCCCGCAGATATAAACAACGCAGTTATAGTAGGTGAAGATTTATCAGTAGATCAACCAGTGGATGGCGAAATACGGTTTCTTTTGGAATCAGGACAAACACCAGATGTAGACCCATCTTTCCCACCATCCGAGCAGTTGGCGCGGGAGGAGAATCCATTTTTTTCGGATGAAATAGACTCAGAATCACTCCAAGGCGTAGATGCTCAACGTGCCGGAAGGAATCCTGGGGATATAGATTGGCGTGTTAAATTATCACTTGCTCCACAAGCGGATTATCTTTATAATTCATCCAATCCTGGTATATTGGAACCACTCAAAGCAACCAACGGTGTTATATTTCCGTATACACCGCAAATTGACACCATATATCATGCTACGTATAATAACCAAGACTTAGTTCACTCAAACTATCGAGGTTATTTTTATCAGAACAGTTATCTTGGTGAAATATTGATGCAGGCAACGTTTACTGCACAAACCTCTAGAGAAGCAGATTACCTTTTGGCAGTAATACACTTTTTCCGTTCCGCTACTAAAACATTTTATGGGCAAGATGCCCAGAGGGGTACCCCTCCGCCTTTATTGTATTTGTCTGGGTTTGGAGAGCATCAGTTTAATCAACATCCGTGTGTGTTGACGCAGTTCAACTACAATTTACCAAAAGACGTGGATTATATTAGGGCAGCGGCGCCTAGTAGGTTTGCCCCCCCGCAACCTAGTGATCCACCACAAGAAGAAAATTTCTGGACAAAAACCGCTGCAAGTTTACTCGGTGAATTCAATGGTACTGCCGCAAGGTTAGCTGCTTCTGCCCTGTCTTCTGGTGCGCCAGCAGAAACACTATCAACGACACCGGGTGAAATTTCTGAATTTATTTCTCAAGACAGAATCGCAAGTACAATTCAGCGACCTACATATGTTCCAACAGAAATCAGTATGTCGTTAACACTTTTGCCAATACAAAGCAGAAAACAAGTTAGTGAAGAATTCAGCCTTCGTGATTTTGCAACTGGAAAACTTCTTCGGAAAGGATTTTGGTAATGGCACAGCAAAAATACGGGCAATTTAGTCCCTACTATGATACTCCTATACGGTCTGGAAATTTGGGTGTGATGGTGAATCGTCCGATACCCAAGGATCCATCAGACAGAGCATTTGAAATAAACGGAATTTACGAATTTCGTCCAGATTTGCTGGCACACGATTTATATGGTGAATCTAGGTTGTGGTGGGTTTTTGCTCAACGCAACCCTAACACTCTTATTGATCCACTAGGAGATTTTCGTGCAGGGGTTAGTATTCGGTTGCCGCAAATACAAAACCTTAGGGCAGCATTAGGTATCTAATGGCAGATTTACGAAGTTTAGAATCTAGTCGGAATTCCGCAATTCAGCGGTTAAATCGGGTAAATGATGAAATCGGGCGGTTGGATAGGTTAACCGGTGATCCATCAATACCTATTTCAGAAGCAAGGGCTGCGGCGACTCAACTTACGGCAAGGAGAGCAGAAGCAGCAGAAATAGAACGAGAAGTTCGTAGAATTAATGCACAGATTTTTGAGATAGAAGATTCTCAAAATCCAGAACCAACATTACCTGAAAGAGACCCTGCTCAACCAGCTAGCAGGAATGAAAGTGTAGGAGGGTTGGATCCTGATGAACTACCAGGTGTTTTAAATCCCCCACAAGATGGGGAACCCCCACTGGCAACCAGCAGTGATCCTCAGTTAACAAACCTGATAGGCAACCCAAACCCCGATGCGTGGCAGGCATTATATCCTGATTACACCCCACCCACAGAGCTAAGGGCGAGTAAAGCAATTGCGGTTTCTGCTGGTAGACCGCCGGAAGCAAGAGGCGATGCAGCAGCAAACCAGTTGGGATCTCTAGATGAACCACAAGTGGCGTTTTTAATGACTCCTCTTTCAGATGAGGATTTATCTGCAGCCGAATCTGTAGCACAGTATAATATTACCCAAAGAGAAGTTACGGGTGTTGAAATTGGCGAGCCACAAGATTTAAGGGATGTAGAATCTGCTACAACTAGTGCTGGTCAAATAGTTCAAAACGAGCAAGATGCAGGTTCAGAAGGTGCAAATACACAGCGTCCAGAAGCGGAGCCAGAAGAGGTAGATGATCAAGAATCTGCCAGCGTGGCTGAGCGTGATGAAGGAACGGCAGCACCTATTACCAATGATCAACTTGGGTTTGATGAATTCACTGGAGCAGCTGCTGGTTTGGGTATAACCGGTCAAACCCCAGCAGATTTACAAGCACCGCCACCAAGTACAGTATCGGATGATCAGGGAAGTGATTCTTTATCTGATGCTGATGATGAAGAGAATCCTGATGTGATAGTCGAAAATGTAACTATTCCTGGTGAATTCACAAGGGAATTAGAAGCAAAGCCAAATGTATTATCACAGTTTTTTAGTTATTCTTATTCACTGTCTTTATATTTGATGAAGCCTGGTGATTATGAGTTAATGGTACGCACCGGACAAAAAAAGCTATTCAACAGTACTTTATTGATCCAATCGGGTGGAATACCGATTAATGCTGCAGATTCCAGAAGAAATGAATTCTTTGATGTTGATTTTTATATCAACAACTTGGAAATTGAATCATTGGTGACGGGAAAGGCGACACAGGGTGCACACAATGCAACCACTATGCGGTTTGATATAAATGAGCCATATGGTATTAGTTTTTTAGATCGATTACGAAATGCAGTAGCTGATTTTAGGGGTTCTGATGAGAACATTTTAAGTCAAACATATTTGTTAGTCATAAGATTTTATGGATATGATGAAGAAGGAAATCTAGTCCAACCAGAGTCAAAAGGTGAAGAAACCACTGATTCCAATGCCGCAATAGAAAAGTTTATTCCTTTTATGTGGAGAAATATCAAGTTCACCATTGCAAGTCAAGCAGTTGCGTATCAATGTGAGGCTGTTGCAGTTAACCAATATGTTGGGTTAGGTCAGTTACAAACCTCTATTCCTTATAATATTGAAATTTCTGGTCAGAGTTTGGCAGAATTATTTAATGGTGAGCCTGTTTTTGCTGATCGTGGGGGGCAAGAGAATCAAGGTGATGATGAAGATGCTGGCGCACGTGATAGCGAAAATGCAGCTACGCTTCGACAGGGTTTAGTTGCTGCATTAAATAAATTTGAGAGGGAAAATGCAGAAAGTAAGGGCGCATTGCCAAATGAATATGCAATAAAGTTGGATGATTCAGTTGGACTTACTAGAGCCAAAATGGCTCAGGATTCAGAAGCATATTTGGCAAATCTTCCGATGGCCGGTCGTACAACACAAACCATTGGTCAACAGATGGGAACTGATAATACCAGAAGAAAGTACAGTTTGGTTGCGGGTCAGCCAATTGTTCAAGTGTTAGATTTGTTGGTGCGATCTAGTACATACATAACCGACCAGCAGTTGGTAAAAATTACCGAAAACCCGTCTGTAGATAGGAATATTGGCAAAGTTAGTGACGGGAAATATCTCAAATTGCGAGAAGGAAATCAAGGACCGGTTGCGTGGTATAAAATTACAACCCAAGTTGAGCCAAAAGAATATGACCCAAGGAGAGGTGAATACTCTTATAAAATAACTTACATCATTTCTGGATATCAAGTTAATGATTTGATTAGTGAGTTTTTTCCTGCTCCGCCATTTCGTGGTGTACACAAAAAATATGATTACTGGTTCACTGGAGCCAATACAGAAGTACTGCAATTTGAACAATCTTTCAACTCTTTATTTTATTTGAGGATGGCTCCAGAAGAAGTATTACGAGCATCTGGTATTGTTCCATTGGAAAACCGAAGTAACATTTCTAAATTTACAATTCAAGATACCTCAGATCAAAGTGAAACGATGGGAACAGGCGATTCATTGAGACCGTCGGCTGATGCAGCAAGCCGACTTTACAGCCCAGCTGACCAAGCAATTGCCGAATTGCGTATATTTGGAGATCCAGCATGGATACAACAAAGTGAATTGTTATATAGCAACGTTGAGGGAATAAATTATGCTCCATTTCTTCCAGACGATTCTATAAATTATGATAGTCAAGAACCACTTTTTCAATTGACATATAATTTGCCCACTGACTATGATGTTGAGGGAACGGGCACTATGCCAGTGACCAAATTTAATCAGACTCAAGGCGGAGATATAAATAGTCATCAATTTATATACAGAGCAAACCGAATCGTGAATAGTTTTTCTAATGGGGAGTTCACTCAACAGATATCCGCCACTCAGATGTTTGACACTGATCAGACATTTACTGATGATTCTGGTACTGCTTTTCCTTTACTAGGAGATACGTTGGGTCTTTCATCCAACACGGATAATGTCCGTGACGCAGATTCATTTGGTCCTAGGGATAGCATATTTCCGTTGAGTGGGATAGACATTCAGGGGAGTGTTGACGATGATTAAATTTTTAGCGAGCAAACAGCATGAGTGAGAATATAACCAGAGGCAAAGGAAAAAGTCAAGGGTATAAATTTGACCGTGGTGGTGTGTCCGTTGAAACTGGACCATATATTGGAGAGATACGAAATAATATAGATCCCCTTAGATTGGGGCGAGTCAGTGTTTACATAGAAGAATTTGCTGGACCTGACAAAGATGATCCTGCATTGTGGAGAACCGTTAGGTATATTTCTCCTTTCTTTGGTACCACCGAAAAAACTGGAAATGCTGAGGGTGTTGGTAGTTATGAAGGAAATCAACATTCATATGGCATGTGGTTTACCCCCCCTGATATCGGCACTCGCGTAATGTGTTTCTTTCCTGCCGGTCGCCATAACGATGGTTATTATTTTGGGTGCATACCTGAACCAGGTATTAACCACATGGTACCTGCAATCGCAGGATCAGATAGAGTAGACATATCGGATGATCAGCAAGATTTATTTGCAGGAGCAACACGCCTTCCAGTAACGGAAATAAACAACGAAGATCCTGCTATTTTACAAGATCCTGCATTCTTTAATCAACCCAAACCGGTTCATAGCGTAGTTGCCAAACAACTATTTGAGCAAGGATTGTTACAGGATCGAGTTCGTGGAACTATTGGTTCTAGTAGTCAAAGAGAAACCCCGAGTTCAGTGTACGGGGTATCTACCCCAGGTAGACCCGTGTTTCAAACCCGTCTGGATGATGATCAGATAAGAGAAAAACTGAGAACGGGCGAAATAACACCTGATGAAGCAAAAGTTGTTGCTAGGCGTGGCGGACATAGTTTTGTTATGGACGATGGCGATCTTGATGGTAGAGATCAGGCGGTACGAATACGCACATCAAGGGGTCATCAAATTACCATGAGTGATTCTGGTGACTGTTTCTATATAACACATGCAAACGGTAAATCTTGGCTAGAGTTTGGCAAAGAAGGAACCGTTGATGTTTATTCTACTAACTCAATCAATCTACGTACCGAGGGTGATTTAAATCTTCATGCAGACCAAAATGTCAATATAAATGCGGGACAATTTTTGAATCTTAACGCAGAAGAAAATATGACAGCGCAATCTACTAAATCAATTAAACTAAGTGCACAAGATGCAATTGGTATTAGTGGAGATAAATCGGTTGGTATTCGTTCTACTGTTAACCTTGCTATACAAAGTACGGGTATTGCAAGTCTTTCTGCTGGTGGAATTTTGTCTTTGAGAGGAAGTGTTGTTGGGCTTAATACATTCCCACCTACGCCTGTGTTAAAACCAGCTCCCGTTGTAAAATACCCATTGCCCGAATCTCGTTATGACCCATCCACCGGTTGGAAAATTGAACAGGGCGAATTTGAAACAATCGCCACTCGGGCACCTACACACGAGCCGTATCCGCATCACAATCTTGGGGTTGCATTGGAAACGAGATTGACCACAAAATCCCCCTCTGTGTTGTCAAGAGCACAACAAGCTGCAATTGATAGTGTGCAAAATCAACAGGTTAATGGTATTTCTGTAGCAGATATAGCTTTGCAGTCTCCTGCTCAGATATCACTGGGTCCTTTAGATCCTCTTCAGGTGACATCTCTTATGGCACAAACTGCAAAAGAGGTTGGGCAAGGAGCAGAAGAAATATCAGAAAAGGGATTGGGAAAATTCGGACTCACGCTTGACAAGCTTGAAGAAATTGGTGCATTAAAGCCGGGTTCTACTCAACTTTTTAGTAACAGTGCTTCTGATTTGACCGAGTTTGTGAAAAACCCGCAAATATGGTCTGGTAAAGATGGCGTCACTAATGTAGAAACGCTGCTGGCTAGCACTAATATACAAGATACCATTCAGCAACAGGTAATGTCAAAAAGATTTTTGCAGCTTCAAGATTCTGGTTTGATTACAGGAGAGGAAGCACCTGAACAACTAGCTTCGTTTGTTCAGACTGCTGCAAAAAGTGGCATTGGAAACACAAAACGTTGGATAGAAAGTTTCACGCCAATTGACGGCATAAGCGACACCATAGGTGGTATTACTGGTGGTATTACTGGTGGGATAGGTGATTCTATTGGTGGAATTGCAGATGGTGACACTATAGGTGACACTATAGGTGGTATTACGG
>SL_7KL_010_BRINEDRAFT_10001816_pt1 | contig 10090 bp, 8 predicted proteins | sample SodLak_010_BRINE_FD_10663 | JGI IMG/M metagenome (IMG submission 10663)
TTGCCCCTGCCGGTGGTGCTGCGGCTCTCCATCGGGTCGAAATACGACGCGCAGCACAGCCAGGACTGGTCGGCGATGCTGGCGCATGTGCCGGGGCTGAAGGTGATCTACCCCGCCACCCCACGCGACGCCAAGGGGATGATGACCACGGCGATGGCCAGTAACGAACCGGTGATGGTGCTGGAAAGCCAGCGGCTCTATGACACCGGCGAATTGTTCCACCCCGACGGCGTGCCCGCGGGCGGTTTTGCGCTGCCCTTCGGCGTGCCGGAGGTCAAGCGCCCGGGCCGCGACGCCACATTCCTGACCATCGGCCCCTCACTCTACCCCGCCATGACGGCGGCCGGGGAGCTGGCCGAAAGGGGATCGAGGTCGAGGTGATCGACGTCGGCACGCTGGTCCCCTTCGACTACGCGCCGGTGATCGCTTCGGTGGAACGCACCGGACGGCTGCTGGTGATGACCGAGGCCAGCGAGCGCGGGAGCTTCGCGCACGGGGCGCTCAAGGCCCCGCCGCGCGTGCTGGGCGCGCCGAACTGGACCGTGCCCGGCGCGCGGGACGCGCTGCGCACGGTCGCAGGCGTATCGCCGGGTGTGATGCGGCGCTCGCCTCGCTGCTGCCGCGCCTTGAGGGCCTGCCCGTGCAGGTGCTGCGCGGGGCCGAGGACCGGATCATTCCCGCCGCCCCCGGCCCGTTCCCCGAAACGGTCATCCCCCGCGCCGGGCATCTGCCGCAACTGGAAGCCCCCGCGAAGGTCAACGCCGCACTGACCGCGCAGCTTTCGCCATGAGCGAAAGCCGCAACACCCGCCTGCGCGCCGCGTGGCTCTATTACGCCCACGGGCTGACACAGGCCGGGATCGCAACCCGCCTGCGCCTCAGCCGGGCGACGGTCAACAAGCTGCTGGACACAGCCCGCAGCCGGGGTGAGGTGCGCATCTGGCTCGATGAGCCCGCGGACGAATGCCTTGCCCTCGCGCTGGAGATCGAACGCGCGCTGAGCGTGGACGAGGTGATCGTCGTCCCCGGCGGCCCCGAGGGGAGCACCCGTGCCGCGGGCCTCGCACTCGGGCGCTGGCTGTCCACGCGGATCGAGCATGACATGCGCGTGGGCGTCGGCTGGGGGCGCACGCTGATGGCCGCGCTGGAGGCGTTCCAGCCGCCTAGACGCGACGGGGTCGAGGTGATCTCGCTCCTGGGCGGTCAGGTGCGCCCGGCGCTCCCTGACCCTGCGGAATTCGCCTGGCGCATGGCCAGCGCGCTGATCGCCGAGTGCGGCCTGGATGCGCTGTTCGAACGCGCGGCCGCGCTGGATATCGCCGTGCTCAGCGTGGGGGCAACCAAAGGCGCGGAGGGCTCGGTGGCGCTGCGACTGCTGACCGAGTCCGAGCAAACGGAATTGCGCGCGGCGGGGGCGGTGGGGGATGTGCTGGCGACATTCCTTGACGCCGCGGGGGCCGAGGTCGACCACCCGGCCAACCGCCGCGCCATGTCCGTTGATCTGGACCGGATCGCGCGGGCCAAGACCCGGCTTCCGACCGCCACCGGTGCGGACCGTGCCCGCGCTTTACGGGCTGCCAGGCACAAGGTTGAAATAATGGTGGGCGATGACAGATTCGAACTGCCGACATCTTCGATGTGAACGAAGCGCTCTACCACTGAGCTAATCGCCCCGACCGCGCGGGTGATAGCGGCCTTGTCTGTGCCGTGCAAGAGGCAAAGCGCCGAAAACCGGCCCGTGCGTCGTCAGCGGTGCGGGGCATAGATTTCGGACAGTCGCGCAACCGCCGCCTCGGGCGAAACCTCCTCGCTCTCGCCCGTCCGGCGGCTGGTCAACTCCACCACGCCCTTGGCCAGCCCGCGCGGCCCCACCGTGATTCGCCACGGCAGGCCGATCAGGTCCATGCTGGCGAATTTGGCCCCCGCACGTTCGGCGCGGTCATCGTAAAGCGGCTCCAGGCCCTTCGCGCGTAGTGCGGAATACAGGCTTTCGCACGCCGCATCGGCCGCCCCGTCGCCCTGTTTCAGGTTCACGATCCCGGCGTGAAACGGCGTCACGCCTTCGGGCCAGATGATGCCCTTGTCGTCATGGCTCGCCTCGATGATCGCGCCCAGGAGCCGCGACACCCCGATCCCGTGGCTGCCCATGTGCACCGGCACCCGCGCGCCCTGGTCGTTGACCACCACGGCGCCCATCGGTTCGGAATACTTGGTGCCGAAATAGAAGATCTGCCCGACCTCGATCCCGCGCGCGCGGCGGCGTCGGTCTTCGGGGACCTGGGCGTGGAATGCAGCCTCGTCATGGGTTTCATCGGTGCGCGCATAACGGCTGGTGAATTCCTCCAGCACCGCCCGGCACTGCGCGACCGAGTCGTAATCCACCTCGCGGTCGCCGAAGCGAAGGTCGGTGATGGCGCTGTCATAGAACACCTCGGATTCGCCGGTTTCGGCCAGCACCAGGAATTCATGCGTGTCATCGCCGCCGATGGGGCCGCTGTCGGCGCGCATGGGGATCGCCTGCAGGCCCATGCGCTCATAGGTGCGCAGGTAGCTGACCAGGTGGCGATTGTAGGCGTGCAGCGCCGCGTCCTTGTCGATGTCGAAGTTGTAGCCGTCCTTCATCAGGAACTCGCGCCCGCGCATGACACCGAAGCGGGGGCGGATCTCGTCGCGGAACTTCCACTGGATGTGATAGAGCGTCAGCGGCAGGTCCCGGTAGCTGCCGACATGGGCGCGGAAGATGTCGGTGATCAGCTCCTCGTTGGTGGGGCCGTAGAGGATATCGCGCCCGTGGCGGTCCTTGATGCGCAGCATCTCCTCGCCGTAATCCTCATACCGCCCGCTCTCGCGCCACAGGTCAGCCGATTGCAGCGTCGGCATCAGCATGGGGATATGGCCCGCGCGCACCTGCTCCTGATGCACGATCTCCTCGATCCGCCGCAGCACGCGGTAGCCCAGCGGGAGCCACGAATAGATGCCCGCGCTGGCCTGCTTGATCATGCCCGCGCGCAGCATCAGCCGGTGGCTGACGATCTGCGCCTCGGCGGGCGTTTCCTTCAGCACGGGCAGGAAGTATCGGGTCAGGCGCATCTTTTACCCCCGTTGCGGCACTGCGCCCGGGTTTAGGCGAGTGTGCGGGCGGGGGCAAGGTAGCTCTGGGATCAGCCCGCCCGCACCAGTTCGAACCGGACGGTGCCCACGGGGATGCCCCAGCGGGTGACGATGGCGTCGTTGATCACGCGGCCATCCTTGCCGAAATAGATCAAATCCTCGAACCCCAGCCGGGTCACCTCGCCTTCGGATTCGAAATCGGCCACGTAGGACAGGCGGATCTCGGTACCCAGTTCGCGCACCTGGGCCACACCCACGGTATCATCACGCACACCCGTCCAGCGGCGTTCGCCGTCCACGTCGGGGGAGCGGTCGAAGACCCAGGTGAGGGTGTTTTCCTCGCCGTCGTCGTAGAAGAAATCCTCGACCACGGTCAGCCGGTCGCCCTCCAGTCGCCCGTCCAGATCGGCGCGGAAGCGGCGTTCGGACCCGGTCAGGGTGACGCGGAACACTCCGGCGCCGCGCGACCGGCCGACAAAGGCGTCTTCCAGCGTGATCGGCGCGCGGGGGGCTTCGGGCGAGGCGGGGACGCGTGCGCAGCCGGCGAGCGCCAGCGATCCGAAAACGAAACTGCGGCGGGGCAGGAGCATGGCGGGACCCTCGTGACAACTTCCGCATGACATAGCCTCCGGCGGCCGGGTGGCGAGAGGGGCGCGCGCCGCGCCTGACGAATTGCCCCGTCCCGTACAATGGTCCATTGTGAAGCGCCCGCGCAGGCGGCGCGGAAATGAAAGGTCGCCCATGCACCCCTTGCTTGTGCTTCTCAACCTGGCCGCGGCGGTGATGCTGCTGCTCTGGGCCGTGCGCATGGTGCGCACGGGGATGGAGCGTGCCTTTGGCGCCGCATTGCGCGACAGCCTGCGGCGGGCGGGCGGCGGGCTGGCGGGGATGTCGGCGGTGGGCGCGGCCCTTGGGGTGCTGCTGCAGAGCGCCACGGCCGTGGGCGTTCTGGCGGCGGGGTTTGTCGCGGGCGGAATGCTGCCGGTGGCGGCGGGGCTGGCGGCGCTGTTGGGCGCGGACCTGGGCTCGGCGCTGGTGGTACGGGTGCTGGCGCTGGACCTGTCGGCGCTGATCCCGGGGTTGCTGCTGGTCGGCGCGCTGCTGTTCCTGAAATCCGAGCGTCGGAGAATCCGGCAGTATGGTCGCATCGTCATGGGCATCGGCTTCATCCTGCTGTCGCTGTCGATGATCGGGCAGGCGACAGAACCTCTGCGCGCGGGCGAGACCCTTCCGGCGGTGATCCGCTACCTGCAGGGCGACCCGATCACGGCCTTCGTGGCGGTGGCGGCGCTGACCTGGGCGATGCATTCCTCGGTGGCGATGGTGCTGTTGCTGGCGATGCTGGCGCAGGGCGGGGTGCTGCCCATGGCGGCTGCGGTGCCGATGCTGCTGGGCGCCAATTTCGGGGCCGGGCTGATCGCGGTCTGGCTGACGCGGGGCATGGCCGCCCCGGCGCGGCGGGTGCCGCTGGGCAACCTGATCCTGCGCGGGGCGCTGGCGGTGCTGGTACTGGTGGCGTGGTGGGCGCTGCGCCCGGACCTGGGCTGGCTGGGCGCCCGTCCGGACGTGCAGCTTGTCCATGCGCATCTGCTGTTCAACGCGGCGCTGCTGGTGCTGGCCCTGCCGCTGATCCCGGCGCTGGCGCGGATGTGTGCCGCGCTTCTGCCCGAACCCACCGATCCACAGGCCGTGCAGACCACTCGCCAATCGGCGCTGGATCGTTCGGTGATCGACCGACCCAAGCTGGCGCTCGCCTCGGCCAAGCGCGAGTTGCTGGCCATGGGCGAGGCGGTATCCGAGATGTTCGCCCCGGTGGGCGACACGCTCTCGGACCCCACCCCCGAGCGAATTGCCGCCCTGCGCGCCAAGGGCGACGAGATCAGCGCCCTGCACAACGACATCAAGCTCTACCTGGCCGAGGTCAACCGCAACGACCTGAGCCCCGAGGACGCGCAGCGCAGCGCCGAACTGACCGATTTCGCCATCAACCTGGAACTGGCCAGCACCGCCGTCGCCCGGTCGCTCCTGCCGCTGGCCGAGGAAAAGCGCCGCCGCGACCTGCGGTTTTCGGACGCGGGTTGGGCCGATATCCGCACGCTCCACGCGCGAGTGCGGGCGAACATGCAACTGGCGCTCAACGTGCTGATCTCGGGTGATGTGCAATCGGCGCGCGAGTTGATGCGCGAGAAGGAGCGCATGCGCGAGCTTGAACGCGAAAGCCTGGACCGGCACATGCGGCGCCTGTCCGAGGGCAACCCCGACAGTGTGGCCACCTCTCAGATGCACGTGCAGACGGTGCGCGCGTTGAAGGAGATCAACTCGCTGCTGGTCACGGTGACCCATCCGATCCTGGCCGAACAGGGCATGATACTGGAAAGCCGCCTTGCGCCGGACGATACGCAAGGGGAATGATTGCACGCGCAACTTTACGCGCCTTGTCTGAAATCGTTGACACCCTATCCGGGTCAAGCCCCAGAGGGCACAGTAAAGCGACGTTTTATCAACTTCTTACTGCAAGCGCATCGCGCCGGCAGGAACAGCGCTTCGGGGCGCGCGATTTGTAAATCCGGCCCAGACCGCCTATATCCGACCGCCGAGTGGCGACAACCCGCCACAGGAAACCAAGGGTCGGCGCACGGAGACGCTCCGGCGGCGCCCCACTGCGGAAGGAGACATGATGACCTCGAAAGACCCCAACAAGGGCTATGTTGCAATCCTGGGATGGAGCCTGCGCTGCATCGACGCGCTGGAGAAATTCGACCGGCGATATCTGATCGTCGCACCCAAATGGGCCGAGGACTACGCGAAGCAACACGACATCCCCTTCCTGAGCTGGGATTTCGAGCGTCTGAATGATCGCTCTTTCGAACTGGCGACCACGTTGAAGGATATGGGCGTCGATGTCGCCATCCCGCTGTTCGAGGAAACCGTCGAATGGGCGGGCGCGGTCAATGCCGTGCTGCTGGACAACCCGCGCCTGCTGGGCCAGTCGATGCTGTTCCGCGACAAGTCGCTGATGAAGCGGCGCGCGCAGCTTGGCGGTATCCGCGTCGGCATCTTCGAGGAAGCGATGGACCACTCCGACGTGATCCGCTTTCTCAAGCGCGTGAACCAGACCCTGCTGAAGCTCGACGGCGACCCCAACGATCCGATCCACTTCAAGGCCTTCGACAAGGCGGGCTGCCTCGGCCACCGGGTCATCCGCTCGCCCGATGACGTCGCCGCGATCGCCGACGAGGAATTCCCCGCGCTGCTGGAATCGCATCTGGACGGATGGGAATTCGCCGTGGAGGCGTGGATCAAGGACCGCAAGATCCAGTTCCTGAACATCTCGGAATACGTGACACTGGGCTATTCGGTGTTCGTCCCCGCGACGCCCGAACTGGAGAAATACCGCGAGGCGATTACCAAGCAGATCGAGCGGCTGATCGAGGTCTTCGACATCGACTTCGGCTTCATCCACCCCGAGTACTTTGTCACCAACGACGGCACGATGTACTTCGGCGAGGTGGCGTATCGCCCGCCCGGGTTCAACGCCTTCGAACTGATGGAACGCGCCTATGGCTTCAACGCCTATCAGGCGCTGGTGCTGGCCTTCGACCCCAAGGCGACGCAGGAGGAGCTTGACGCCTTCTTCCCCACCCCGGTCAAGGACGCCATGGGCCACGCGGGCTGCTTCGGCGTCTATCCGCGCCGCCGGGTGGTCAGCGAACTCAGCGTGCCGGAGGAAACCGAAAACGACCCGTATTTCGAGTTCCACGAGCTTGCGCCGCCGATGGAGACCAAGGTCACCAAGCGCACGGCGTTCGGCACGCATTGGGGGCTGGTCTATTTCTTCGGCGAGGACCCGCACCGCCTGCGCGACCTGCTGAAGGCGCAGGAAGAGCTTGATTTCTACGTCTGAGGCACGGTTTTCCGGCGTCTCATCGCCCATGGGCCGGGGTTGCGGTTGCAATTCCGGCCGTGTTTCTAAAGGATTCGGTGGCAGACTTCGGTGTCAGGTACCCGGACAGAGAGCCAGAATTGCATGACCATGACCTCCGACCATGACCCGCTGCCCGCCGTCACCCGCGGCTTCGACCGGATGCTCACGCAACTGGCCGAAGCGTCCCCGGCCGCGAAGCTCAGCTATCAGGGCCGCGTGCTGGATGCGGCGCGGCGGCTGCTGAAACTGCCGGGCGGGGTGGCGGAACTGGAGGCGCGGGCGGGCGCGCTCGATGACGCAGGCATCTTTGCCGGGACCGACTGGGCGGTGCCGTCGGGGCTGGTGCCGGGGATGGTGGGCAACACGCTGCGCGCCGCCGACAGCCGGACCGTGGCGCTGGAATGCCTGAGCCTGTTGCGGTTCCTGGCCGTTGCGCGCGGGGAGCACGCGCCACCGGGCCTGCCGCGCGAACACGCGCATCATTTCCTGACGCAGGTGCTGGCGCTCAACCTCGACAGTATCCTCGGCACGCATGGCGAAGCCGCGCGCGCGCTGGCGCATGACCTCACCCCGGCCGTGGACGGGCTGCTGAAACGCCTGCTGGAAGGGGTCGGCACCGGCGGGATCCTGACGCGGCTGGTGGACGAAGTCTGGCGCATCCTGCGCCAGCGCCCGCTGCAGGTGGATCACGTCAAATCCATGATCCTGCAGATCGCCATCGCCATGGAACGCGAAGGCGGCGGCATCGGCGTGCGCGATGCGCGCACCGGCGCCGACCGGCTGATCAGCGCGCTGTTCGGCCCCAGCGAATTGTGCCGCGAGGATCCGGGGCTGGAGGTCTATCGCGCCCGGCTGGCGGCCTCGGACCCCGGCGCGCTTCAGGCCGAAGCCACGGGCATGGCGCGCGCGATGCATGACACCGGGCTGGTCTCGGACTACCACGCCGCGTTCCTGCGGTTCATTCTGGACAGCGGGCAAACGCATCTGCTGCCCGATGCGCTGGGGCTCAGCAGCACGGGGCTGGATGCGCTGCGCTGCTATCAGCCGCTGGTGCAGCGGCTGATCGATGTGGCCGTGCACCCCGGCACGGCGCAGGCGGTGCTGGGCGTGTCGCTGATGCTGGAGCGCGGGATCATGTATTCGCCGCCCATCGCGCCCTCGCTCTGGCGGCTTCTGGAAACCAGCCTGACCCCGACCTGCGAGGCGGCGCTGAACACGGCTTTCGGCACGGCCGTCAGCCCGCACCAGCGGCTGGTAGGCGGAATGCTCTGCCTGCTGGGCCAGCCGCTGGGGGTCGGCCAGGGCAACAACCCGACCTGCCAGTCCGCCCGCGCGCTGTCGATCTGGGCGTTCAATGACCCCGATTACCTGTTCTGGCTGCTGGCGCAGGTCACGGCGAACGACCGGGTGATCATGTATTTCGAGGGTGCGGCACTGGACTCCAGCCTGCTTCCGGCGGGGTTGGCGCAGAACACGCCACTGGACGCGGACCCGGTGTCGGTGCTGCTGGTCCCGCATCTGGATCGCATCTACGCCGAGATGGGCCGCCGCGTCGCCGACCGCCCCGAGGATCCGCACCGCTGGATCAACCCGGAACTCCACGGCTGGTGGGTCGGGCGCGAATTTCACATCGCCGTGGATATCGCCACCGGGATGCTGAAGGACTACGCGCAGTTCATCCGCGATTTCCATCTGGCCTATCACCCGTTGCACAACGGCAACGAACCGGTGGTGCACCCGCAGCCCGCCGGAATCGCGGTGACCGACAGCAACGGGGTCTTCGTGGGCTGGCACGCCATCACCATCGTGCGCGTGGCGCTCGATCAGGGGGGGGACATGCGCGTCTATTTCTTCAACCCCAACAATGACAGCGGGCAGGACTGGGGCCAGGGGATCGTGGTGTCGACCCATGGCAATGGCGAGCGGCTGGGCGAGGGCTCGCTGCCCTTCGCGCAATTCGCCTCGCGGCTCTACATCTTCCACGATGACGGGCTGCGCACGCCGCTGGCGGTTCCGGTGGATGACGCCAAGCTGGCCCAGGTCCGCGACATGGCCCTGCAAAGCTGGGCACGGGACCGGATCGCGACGTGAGCTTGCGGACGACGCGTCGGACAGGTCCCTGAGCGAAAGCCCCGCATCGCCAGAAAGAAAGGCGCACGCGAAGGGTGCCCCAACCACCCGGCACCCTTCGCGGGCGTGTTGTGCGCAGGTTGCTGGCCACTTCGCCCCCTGCGCCCAGAGCGCGCGCACCAGCGCGCGCCCGGCCCAACCCCAAGACGCGCGGCTCTGCCGCGTTGCGCGGGGGCGGGAGCGCCCCGTTTTCGGTTGCGCGGAAGGGGCGGAGCTTGCTTGTCCGGTTTGTAACGCTCCGAACGTCGCGCCCGGCATTCAGCAACTTGTCGCCACCGCGACCGGCAGCAGGGTGAACGCCGTTGCCCCCAGCCCGATCCAGGCCCCGGCGCGCGGCAGGAACCGGCGCAACCCGTCCTCGGGTCCGGCAGCGGGCAGAACCGCGAGCAAGATCGCCCCCGCCGCCAGCGTGGCGAGCCACCCGGCCGAGAGCGCGACGGCGTGCAGCGTGACCGGACCCGGCACCGCCACCTCGGGCCAGCCCTGCGCGCAGCCGGTGCCGTGCAGCGCATAGACCAGCGTGAACCCCGCCGCCCAGATGCCCGGCCCGGCCAGCGATAGCGCGAGCCACTTCATCCGCCCATCCCCATCCCGATCCCCACCGCCAGCACGGCGGCAATGGGCGCGGTCACCGCAGCATAATCCTGCCACAGCCGCCAGGTCGGCAGCACCCCGGCATGGGCGGCGGTGATCTCGCCGCGGCGGGTCTGATCCAGCGCGAACGCGACCAGCCCCCCGGCGATGACGACATGCAGCGCCACATAGCCCGCCAGAACCCCGCGCAGCGCATCGCGGGCGTGCCCGGTGGGGTCATCCATATGCCCCGCCACCAGCCAGACCAGCGCAACCAGCGCCGCCACATTGGCCAGCATCCCCGCCGCCGCCCCGCTGCCCGGGGCGCGGCGCTCCCGCGCCTCCGCCCAGC
>SL_7KL_010_BRINEDRAFT_10001817_pt1 | contig 10089 bp, 7 predicted proteins | sample SodLak_010_BRINE_FD_10663 | JGI IMG/M metagenome (IMG submission 10663)
TGGTCCTCGTCGTCCAGCGCGGCGACGTCGACGTGCTGGACCTCACCGCCGAGGCTGACCCGGCCTGGCGTCGGGCCGTGGCCGACGCCCGCGCAGCCGGGGTCCACGTCATCGCCTACCGGTGCACGGTGACAACGACCTCGATCCTGCTCGACCGGACCCTGCCGATCCGCGACCGCTCACCCGAGGAGCTCGCGGCGGTCTACCTCGACAGCGTGATCGAGTTCGAGTCGGCCTCGGGCACCGCCACGATCAGGGCGCGGACCGACGGTGCGGGACCCGGCAGGCTGCCTGCCGACCTGCCGGGCACCACCGGCCGCCTCCACGTGATCACCGCCTGCAACCCCTACTCCGCTCCCCTGCCAGCACCCATCAACGCTGAGCGCAATCGGCGACTCGCAGAGGAGCTGGCATCCCGGGGCCTGCGGACCCTGCCCGCTCACGGGCGGTCACCCGACGGCGCGTGGCGGGAACCTGGCTTCGCGGTGCTCGACGCTGACACCGCGGAGGTGCTCGCCCTCGCGCGACGCTTCGAACAGCACGCGGTGTACGAGCTCACCGGCGACCACCTGGCGGTGGTGTGGACGGATCCCTTCCAGCCCACGACGCGCCGGGGCTGGCAGCTGCTTCGATCCGGACCTCGGACGAGCGGCCCTTGATTTGCCCACGCCACGCTCCCATGCTGCGAGGTGGCAAGGCACACCGGCACAGCAAGAGCGGAGGGAGCACAAGTGGCAGAGAACGTGTACAAGATCATCGAGCTGGTCGGGACGAGCACGGAGTCCTGGGAGCGCGCGGCCGCAGCGGCCGTGGAACGGGCTGAACAGTCACTGCGCGACCTGCGCGTCGCGGAGGTCAGCCAGCTCGACATGACGATCGAGAACGGCCAGGTGGCGGCCTACCGTGCGAAGGTGAAGGTGTCCTTCAAGTACGAGTCCGCCTGAGCGTGATCGGGGTGCCACGCACCCCGAAGCGGTGGACGACGGCCCGGCGTGCAGCCGGGCCGTCGCGCTGCCAGGACCGACGCTGCCCCGCACCAGAGCGCAAGCAGCGAACGGACAGTGGCCGAACGGGTTCTGAAAGCGACACGCGCCGTGGATCGGTCGTCACCCTTCCCCCAGCATGAAGGGGTTTCGCCGCTAACTCGGCACCTCGGTGGGGCGAATCCCCACCACGGTCGATCAGGTCCCTAGAGCCGGTCAAGGGATGCGACGTCCCCGACCCGCCACCGCCTGCGGTCATACGACCGTCGGTCCAGAACGGCGCTGCCCTCGGAGCTCTCTGTGCGATGTCCCCGCAGCATCCTGCTCTCCTTCGTCGCCCTCGCGACACTGCTGATCGGTGCTCCCGCCGCTGCCGACGAGGCACATGCCACCTTCGCCGACACCGCGGGCACCAGTCACGAGGCGGCCGTCACGGCGCTCGTCGACCAGGACATCGTCCACGGCTGCAGCGCGGACAGCTTCTGCGGTGACCGGGTCCTCACGCGAGGGCAGTTGTCCTCGATGCTGGCTCGCGCCCTCGACCTCGAGCCGGAGCCGGTGGTCCTGGCCACCACCCGCTTCCGTGACACCGTCGACAACACCCACGCAGGCGCCATCGACATCCTCGCCGAGGCAGGGATCGTCGTCGGTTGCGGGGAGGGACGCTTCTGCCCGGCTGACCCGATCACGCGGGAGCAGCTGGCCACGATGCTCGACCGTGCACTCGGATTCCCCGAGGCACCGCACACCGGGCGGTACTTCACCGATATCCAGGGGACCCACGCAGCCGCCGTCGAACGCATCGCCGAGCACGGGGTGACCGTTGGTTGCGGGGCGGTCAGTTTCTGCCCGACCAACGAGGTCACCCGGGGACAGGCAGCCGTGTTCTTCGCCCGAGCTCTCGATCTGATCGACCGCGTGGAGCTGGCAGACTTCGCTACCCGCCTTGCGCTGCACGAAGAGCAGGAGCGCGAGCGTGAGCGACTACGCCAGGAGCGCCGGGAGAACGAACGTCACCAGGCCATCATCGACCGTGGACAGCGGGCCGTCGACGTCGCCCTCGGCCAGCTCGGTACGCCCTACGGCTGGGGAGGCAACGGTCCCCACCGCTTCGACTGCTCGGGTCTGACCTCCTTCGCCTGGCGGGCTGCCGGCGTGGAACTACCACGCACCTCGAGGCAGCAGCATGCCGGGGTCAGACGTATCTCCCGCAGCGACCTCATCCCCGGTGATCTGGTGTTCTACCACTCACCCGTCAGCCACGTGGCCATCTACATGGGTGATGGCAAGGTGGTGGAAGCACCGAACAGCGGCGGTGTCGTGCGGGTCCGCAACGACGGCCTGTCACGCTCCGGCGTCGTTGGCTTCGGGCGACCCGGGGCCTGAGGGCGACCTGCGCGGCTGCAGACGACCGCACACCGCGCGACACGCTGACCTGCGAAGCTGCACAGGAGGTGACAGCACACCAGCGATGATCCCAGCGACCGTCGCGGCGCAGCAACACCGTCAGCGCCAAAGATCAGTGCCGCGGAGGGCGGACCATGCGTGAGACGGACACCCCCGGTCGCGATGTCGTGCAGCAGCCATGGTGGCGCCGCAGTCGCGATGCGGAGGCGTTCGCCGCGGCCCAGGCCGCTCTGCGCAACCCGATGACGGTGCTCGCCCTGGTGTTCACCCTCGGCCTGATCCTCGAGCTGACGCAGGAACTACCGCGCTGGGCCGCGGTCACGGTCACCGCTAGCAACGTGGCGATCTGGGTGGCGTTCGCCCTCGAGTACCTGTGGTTGCTCCGGCTGGCGCCGGACCGCCGCCGATTCTTCCGCACGCACCTGATCGAACTGCTGATCGTCGTGCTGCCGATGCTGCGGCCCCTGCGTGCGCTGCGGTTGCTGCGCATCGTTGCGGTCGCGGCGCGCTCCTGGCACCAGGTGTTCTCCGTGCTGCGCCATCGTGGGCTGGGCAAGATCATCAGCTCCGTCGGTGCCCTGATGATCGTCGGTGGGCTGATCACCTTCGCCCTTGAGCCGACCACCTTCGGCACCGTCGGCGACGCCGTGTGGTGGGTCCTGGTCACGTCGACGACCGTGGGGTACGGCGACTTCGCCCCCGTGGGGACCCCGGCCCGGTTGGTGGCAGTGCTCGTCATGGTCCTCGGGATCGGGCTGGTGGGGGTGATCACCGCCAACATCGTGGACTTCATGATGACCATCGACGAGGAGACGGCCGACGGCGCCGACCCGGAGCAGGGCGCTGACAGCACGACGGGCGCGACGGTGACGTGCCACCACTGCCAAGAGACCGCGGCGCAGCTCGCGACGGTGCAGTCACAGCTCGATCGGCTGATCGCGCTGCACACCGGGACCTCCGCGACGACCACGACGACCGGGACGCCGGAAACACCCCGGTAGGGCCGACCGTCGACCGGGCAGGGGCGCCCAGGGGGCGCCGTGACCACCGGCGCGACGACACCGCCACCGTGCGGTGACCGGGCGCGCCCATGCTGCGACCCGACTACGCCCTGCTCACGCTGCCTGCGGCATCGTCGCAGGACTGCGTCGCAGGTGCACGGTCACGCTGCGCGATCGGAGAAGACGGGCAGTGCTCCCGGGGCTGTGGCATGGTGCATCCCCGGAACGAGGAGAACACCTTTGCTGGCGCACTCCGTCTCGCACGGACGCACCGGAGCAACGAGCCAGGTGTCGCACCACCGGGGGGCCAACCCCCAGCACGTCGTCACCTTCTACGAGGACGACGCGTTCCTCACCGCCGCTGTCCGCGGGTTCCTGCTCGACGGGCTCCTGGCGGGGGAGACGGTCGTCGTGGTGGCCACGCCTGCCCACCGTCATGCCTTCGCCGCTGCGCTGGGCGACGCCGGACATGACATCAGCGCCAGTCGGCGTGACGGCCGCTACATCGAACTCGACGCCGCCAGCACCCTGGCACGGCTGGTGCCTGATGGAGAACTGACCACGGCACGCTTCGAGGAGCAGATCGCGCGCTTCATGACCTCGACGGCAGCGACCTCACCGGGGCTGCGCTGCTACGGGGAGATGACCTCCCTGCTGTGGGAGCGGGGCGAGCTCACCACCGCACTGGAGCTCGAGGACCGCTGGAACGCACTGCTGCGGCGGGTGCGGATCCCGTTGTTCTGCGGTCAGCCGCTGTCGGGCTTCGACAGCCCGGAGACCACGGCACGGTTCCACGATATGTGCGCCCGCCACTCCGTGGTCACCACCGACAGCTACGGAACCTTGTCCGTGGCGGGATCTTCCGACGACCCGATCGTGATGCTCGATGCCCGTCAGCCCGGCGGCGCCAGGAGCTAGCGACCGCGCGCCGCGGACAGCCTCAGTCCGCTGCCGACACCATCTCGGCGCGCCGGGCCAGGGCCAGCTCGCGGATCTGTGCGATGTCCTCATCGGTGTAGACCCCGTTGACCCCGGAGATCGTCGCCAGCTCCATCCCGTGCTTGAGACCCAGCTTGTAGATCTCCTTGACCTTCTCCCACTCGATGGCACGCCCGACGGTGAAGGTCTCGTAGCGGCCCTCGAGCGCCAACACCACGGTCTCGGCCAGACAGGCGTAGGCCACCCCCGGCGGCAGGCCGATGCCCTTCATCCGTACGTCATCCCCCGGCAACTTGACCTCACCTGACTCGACCACCAGCACGTCGGGGCGTTTGGCGACGTCCTCAGCGGAAAGGTCCAGGGGTCGCGCCACGTCGGTGATGACGCATCCGGGCTTGACCTGCATGATGTCGATGACGCGCTTTCCGGCCCCCGAGGTGGCGGTGACGATCACGTCCATGGCGCTGAGGTGGGCGTCGGGCGTGGCGGCGACGTTGATCACCGCCCGCGGGTCGTCCTTCTCGATGTCGCGCTTGAGCGCCAACAGCTTCGCGGACTCGGGTGAGACCAGCCACAACTCGTCACTGGACAGTGCCAGCAGGCGGGCGCAGACGGAGCCGATGGCACCGGTGGCACCCACCACCATGGCCTTGCCGGAGATCCGGCCCTGCTCGTCCACCTCGGCGAGCCCGAGTCGCAGGACGGCGTCACGTGCCGCCCACAGGGCGCCGGAGGCGCTGTAGCTGTTCCCGGTGGTGATCGGCAGCGGCGCCCGACGCGCCACGGTCACCCCCGCGTCGCCGACGACCTTGGTGAAGGCGCCAAGCCCCATGACCTGCGCACCGAGCTTGCGGGCGGTCTCCGCAGCTGCCAGCAGGCGGCCGTAGGTGAACTCCGGGCGGTGCGCCATCAGCTCCTTCGGCGTGCCGCCGACGGTGATCAGCCACCCCTCCGCCTCCGCACCGGTGGGCGAGGTGATACCGGTGACGTGGCTGTAGGTGAAGGGCGGCAGGTAGGCCAGCGCCTTCTCCATCGCGTCCATCGCGGCGCCCGGTGCGTACCTGGCCATGGTCCCCAGCGGCTCCACGCTGCGGAAGTACTCCTGGGACAGCGGGTGGATCACGAAGGCGAAGCGGCTCTTGCGCTTCGGCCCGTTGGGGTAGAGGGTGCGGGCCTCGAGCCCGGCGGAGACGATCATCTCCAGCAGGTCGTCGTTGGTCAGCCCCTCCTCGGCCGGAGCGATGGCCACCATGATGGCCTCGAGCACCCCGGCGTTGACCGTCACCGGGAAGGGCTGCGGGACGGTGTCGAGCACCATGTCGACCCCGCGGCTACCGAGGTCGGCCAGGCGCTCGACGGAGACCGCCGAGGTGATCAGGGTCTTGCCCGCCAGGTCCTCGAGCCCGAAGCCCACCAGCTCCTCATAGGTCGCCACCACCACGTCGCACTTGCGGGCAGCCTGCCGGGCGAGGGCGTGGCTGAGCTTGTGGCCGGGGCTGGTGATCGGGGTCTTGAGCGGCGCGGGGAGCTGGCTGACCGGCCAGGACGCAGCCTTGGCGGCCAGGCCCAGCAGGGGGTTCGCATCGAAGGTCGCGGGCAGGTCGAAACGCAGCAGCGGGTCGGCGAACTCGAGGTTCTGGGTGAACTCCTTGAGCACCCGGGTGGTGCGGTCGTGGTTCACACCGCCGAGCACGACGGTGCGGGCGTTGCTGAAGTAGCCCGGCATCTCATCGTTGACCTGCCGGATCGCCCACTCCTGGAGCACGTCGTGGAGCACGTGCCCGTCCACCACGGGCACGTCCCCGGCAGCTGCCCGCACCCGCTCGAGAACCTCGGGCTCGCCGTCGAACAGCCCCACGGCGCGCGCTTCGCGCAGCCCGGTCAGGGCGATGGCGTCGGCCTTGGTTGCCCAGCTGCGGACCAGTTCGCTCGCGGTGTCGGGGTCGCCGTCCGCGCCGACACGCACGAGCCGGAACCCACGCTGCAGGAAGGTCACCTGCTCGTCGTAGTCACGTTCCGAGGAGGCCAGGCTGACGTTGACGACGAGGTGGTGGGGTGTGGACATCTCGGCGGTCCCTCCGTTACGTGCGGTGCGGCAGGTGACGCGGTTCAGACCATCGCGGCGGCGTCGATCTCCGGGTGGTCCTCCATGAACTCCAGCAACGTCTTCGCATAGGACGCGAAGGGGGGGCAGCGCACCCCGGTACCGGCGAGATCGGTGACGGTGTTGGTGGTGTCGTAGGTCGTGGGTGTCGCGAAGTAGTCCAGCAGTTCCGCGGGCAACCCCAGCACCCACTCGAGCCCGGGCACGGCACCGAGCACCCGCCGGGTCAGACCGAGCGGGACGGGCAGCCACAGCAGGTGCTTGCCGAGGTGGTCGGCGAAGAGCTCCGCCACCTCACGGTTGGTGGGCGGCTCAGGGTCACTGAGAGCATAGGTACGCCCCTCGGTGATCGGGAGCACGGACAGTTGATCCATCGCTTCGATCACGAAGTCCCGAGGCACCAAGGAGGCCCGGACGTCAGCGTCGACGGCGGGGAGTGCGGCCACGGGCAGGAGCTGACGGCGCAGGAAGCGCGCGATGTAGTACGGGCCATCGAACTTCTGCGTCTCACCGGTGCGCGAGTCCCCGACGACGATGCCGGGCCGGTAGATGGTGGCGGGCAGCCCCTCCTCCATCGCTGCACGCACCAGCCGTTCCGCCTCGTACTTGGTCGACTCGTAGTGGTTGTGGAAGCGCTGGCCGACGTCGAGGTCCTCCTCGGTGAACACCCCGTGGTGACGACCGCTGACGTAGCAGGTGCTGACGTACTGGAGCCGCTCGAGCGCGGGGCGCTGTGCGCAGAACTCCAGCACCCGTGCGGTGCCGTCGACGTTGACCCGCTGCGCCACCCGCTTGGCGACGCTGAGGTCGTACACCGCAGCGAGGTGCCACACCTCGGTGACCTGGTCGAGGAGCTCCGCGTGCACGGGATCGATGCCGAGCCCCCTGCGGGTGATGTCACCCGTGACGAGCTCTGTGCGACCCGCGATCTGCGGATGGGCGTCCTCGATGTCCGCCAGCCGTCGGCGCGCAGTACGCAGATGCTGGGGCTGGATCACACACACCGCCCGTACCCCTGCGCGTTGCGGACGTGCGAGCAACCGCGGCAGCAGCGCGGAGCCGAGGAAACCGGGGAACCCGGTCATGAGCAGGGCCGTCATCCCATCCCCCCCTTCAGGTCACCGAGGTCCGTCGGTGTCCCGTCGCGTCCTCCACCCCGCCGGCGTCGCATCGCGGACCCGATCGCAGACCCGATCGCGGACCGGATCGCGGAACACCGCCCAGACTACGGCAGGAGCCGCCACCAACGGGCTATCGAGCGTGATGGGGTCACATCGCCCCGGCCCCGCGCGGCAGGCGGACCACGAAGCTCGCCCCGACCTCGCGCGGCTCATCGCGGATGGTGCCGCCGTGCCGTGCAACGATCCGGGCGCTGGTCGCCAGGCCGATGCCGTGGCCACGTGCGACGTGCTCGTCCTCACCCCGCACGAACAGCCCGAACACCGCTGCCCGCTGCTGGTCGCTGAGCCCACGCCCGTTGTCGGTCACCCGGACCTCGACGTGGTCGTCGTGCTGACGCCCATCCACGCGGACGATCAGCGCACGCTCGTCGGCACGGAAGCGCAGGGCGTTGCTCAGCAGGTTCTGGAACAGCACACGCAGGAGCCGGGGATCGCCCGGCGCGACGGGCAGCTCCTGGCGTTGCACCGTGGCACCGATCGCGGCGATCTCCGGTGCGAGCTGCTCGAGGACCTCCTCGACGAGCTGATCGAGCTGCACCTGCTCGGCGTGCAGTGGGCTGCCCCGGACATCAGAGAGGGCGAGCAGGCCATCCACGGACTCGATCATCCGGTGGGCCTGGTCCTGAGCACGTTCCAGCAGGTAGCGGTCCGTGCCGCTGAGCTGCCCCTGTGTGCGTGCGGCCACCGTCGACAGCAACCCCGACATCGTCGCGAGCGGGCTGCGCAGATCGTGGGACGCGACCGCAGCGAAGTGGGTGAGGGACTCGTTGGCCGAGCTGAGCGCAGCGTTGGCACCCTCGAGTTCCGTCACGTAGCCGGCGATCGCCGCGGCGGTGCGGGCCCGTTCCAGACCGACAGCGGCAGCGTCGGCGATCGCCTGCAACGCGGCGATGGTCACCTCGGAGGGCGTGAAGGGTCGGGACCAGTACACCCCGATCGCACCGACCGGATCGATGGCGCGGATCGGCAGCATCACCAGGCTCCGCACGAAGGTGGGTCGGTAGACCTCCATCGGGATCCGCGGATCAACCTCGATGTCGGGGACGACGGCGACGCTGCGGTGCGCCATCGCCCAACCGCTGATGCAGGCCGACGCCGGGAAACGTCGCCCCTTCCACAGCGGGCTGATCGCCTCCTCCTCGGCGTAGTGGCAGGTGTCGTCCTCCTGCAGCACGAAGGTTGCGCCGTCGGCGTCAGCGAGCCCCCGGGCGGCGGCGACCACCAGGGCCTGCACCGTCTCCAGTTCCGTCGCAGCGGACAGTTCCTGCAGCACACCGACCAGGGCGTTGGGCTCCCAGCGGGCGGTGGCGGAGGACGATGCACGCGTCGTCGAGGCGTCTCTGGCGGGCTGTACCAACGTCACGGAACGCTCCTGCAGCACACGTGCGTTCGGAACGCTAGCACGGGCCCGAACACGGCCACGGAGCCACCCTACGTGGTCGCGCAACCACGCGAGTAGGGTCGTTGTTCCGGGCAGGAGGTCCCTGCACCCCGGTCCGGGTGGGCAGTGCGCCGGCTCACCAGCGCACGCTGCCCTCCAGGGTCGTGGCCAGCAGGTGCTCGAGGTCGTGGGTCTCGACCATGGGGTCATCGAGGTCGACGAGGATCCGGGTGTGGGACAGCGTCCAGGCCCGTCCCGTCACCTCGGTGTGCAGGCCGGCGTACGCGCCGACCCGGGCCGGCCCCATGACGGTGCCGCGGAAGCTGCTCCCCCGCGGTGAGGTGGTCTCCAGCCACTGTCCCTCGCTGATGTGGCCCCGGTCGGCGAGACGCGCCAGGCGTGCGGTGGTACCGGTGCCCGTGGGGCTGCGGCAGATCACCCCGGGGTGCACGTAGGTCGCCGAGCGGGACCGGTACCCCTGCTCATCGACGCGCTCCAGAGGGCCGGCGAGGTGCAGGAACGGCAGGGGGCCGGCGTAGCCGAGCATCGGGTGAACGGCGGCGAAGCCAGGGTGCACCGCCTGCATGAAGGCCTCACCGAAGGCCGCCAGCGTCGCCTCCTCCTCCTCACGGACCAGGGCGAACCCCAGGGGTGCCGCGTCGGTGAGCGCGTAGAACCCGCCACTCCACACCAGGTCGTAGACCACCTCGCCGTAGCCGGCGACGTGGGCGACCAGGTCCCGGTCGGCCACGAAGGCCGGCTCGCCGCTGACGGTGACCGCCTCGACCCAGCCGTCACGGCACTGCGCGGTGACGTGCGCCAACCCGGCCGGTGACTCCAGGGTGAGCTTGCGGGTGCCATCGTCGGGCATCGGTAGGAGACCGGCCTGCAGCACCGCCGTAGCCGTGCACATGGTGTTCGACCCGGAGTAGGGCGGGTAGCCCATGGCCTCCATGATGACGTAGCCCACCTCCGCGTCGGGGTGGGTCGCCGGCAGCACCAGGTCCACGGACATCGCGGGGTCGCCGTAGGGGTCGGAGAGCAGCAGGCGACGCAGCCCGTCCCCGTGGGCCTCGAGCGCCCGGGCCTGCTC
>SL_7KL_010_BRINEDRAFT_10001818_pt1 | contig 10089 bp, 7 predicted proteins | sample SodLak_010_BRINE_FD_10663 | JGI IMG/M metagenome (IMG submission 10663)
GATCACTGACTCCAAGGATTTCAGCTGCCCCAACCGTAAGTGCATAAAGGGCATTTTCCATTCCCAATCCATTAGCAGCCGCGATTGCAGCCTCATACCTGGCTACACGGGTTTTAGGTACATATCCTTCATAACCACTTTGAAATGCGAGGGGCACACCTGCTTCATGCAGTTTGGCGGCCGTCTCCATTGAGGCATTTTTTGTCTCGCCGCCCGGCCTTACCATTGTGGGGTGAATAACCACCGGCACACCCGACTCTGCAATTTCATCAATTATCAGATAAGCTTCTGCAGCTCCTTCGAGCACCATTTCGAACCCGAATTCTTCCTGAATCCGTAGTGCCGTCATAATATCATTGGCCCTTTGGGCATAGACAAGTGCTGTTTTCTCACCATCTAAAAGATCTGCCAAAGCCTCCATTTTCAGGCTTCGGTTTTGAGTTTCTCCTTCTGAACGTTTTTCTGCATAATCACTTGCATCAATCAAATCTTGCCTAAGCACTGCTACTGATTTAGACCGCGTTCCGGGAGTGGTGAAATTACTGCGCACCGATGCGCCGAGTGTCATTGCCAGCATGGCAGATGGATCAATAACTGAATCATTCACCGTGCGGCCGGTTGTTTTCACAAGCATGGTTTGACCGCTGATTACCGCACCGGGACCGTGACCTGTATGGATCGTAGTCATTCCGTTTCGCTGCAGAAAACTGACCAGGTATTCGAGAGCATTGTAGGCATCAACCGCTCTGAGTTCCGGCTGAACCGCATCGGTTGTTTCAAGCTGATCCTGATCGTGATCCTGGTTGTAGTATCCTGCCAGGCCAACCACTGATCGGGCATCAATCAAGCCGGGAGTTACTACAGCGGCCCGATATACTTCGTAGCCATTTGGAATTTGAACGGATGCTGCCGGCCCTACAGCCTCAATTTTTCCGTTGTTAATCAACACAACGCCGTTTTCAATCGGTTCGCCGCTCATTGTATAAACGGTTTCACCCTCTATGGCCACTTGTGCATCCGCAGTTGCCATCACGGCAAATATCAGCAGAAAGCTGAGGCTTAGATTGGATAATATTTTACCGGACATACCATTTATGTTTTTAAATAATCTTTTTAATGAGTTCATATTAGTGCCCTCCATGGTGTGAGTGAGTTGCTGACATACGGAAGATTTCGTATCCGCCGGTTCCATATTTCCTGTCCTCCGGGTCGTTGCGATCGTACACTTTTTCACCTTCTATCCAGGTTTCTTCAACATGAGTGTATACGCTGAACGGATCTCCGGTCAAGATCAAAAAGTCGGCATCTTTACCGGGTTCAAGCGAACCAACTCTCTCTTCAAGATCCATCATCCGGGCTCCGGCAAGGGTAAGAGCTTCGAGTGCGCGTTCACGGCTCATTCCTTCATTCACGCCCATTGCGGCCATGCGAAGAAAAAATCGCGAATCAACAACCGGGTCATCGGTATGAAAAGCCACATCAACACCGGCTCTTTCAAGCTCGCGGCCGTTTTTATTGTAGATATTGATCGCTTCCATTTTACCGCCGGGCGAATCGAGGCCGATTATAGAGGCCTTAATTCCAGCTTCGGCAATTTCATCTGCTACTTTCCAGCCTTCGCTTACATGCTGAAGAACCATTCTGTACCCAAACTCTTCGGCAAGCCGAATAGCCGTTAAAATATCATCATGCCGGTGGGTATGATTATGTACAATGCGTTTACCTTCCAGAATTTCCACAAGGGTTTCCATCTGTAAACTTCTGGGAGGCATTTTTTCCGGGTCACCATCGGCTTCCTCAATCTTCTTTTGATATTCCTGGGCCTCTACAAACAATGAGCGNGCAAGGGCAGCNGCTTTGGCACGTGTGCCCGGNGAGCCGTCAACCCGCCTGGGATTTGTACCGTTTGCCATTTTCATTCCACCGTAAATTCCGGCCTCTTCATTTACATAAATCAGCATTTCCTCAATCGTATTGGCCGGTTTTGTCTTTACATAAACGGTTTGCCCGCTCATCAACAACCCTGATCCCGGCATAATATTCGCCGTGGTAACACCACCGGAAAGAGCTTTATTAAAAGTTTTACTTCTCGGATCGATAGTATCCATAATCCGTACATCAGGATGAAGTGCGGCGGACCGATCACCTCCATCTCCTTCGCCGATATGCGAGTGGGTATCTACAAGGCCGGGCATAATTACTTTCCCGGAAGCATCAATTCGTTCTGCATTTTCTGGTATGGAAACGGATCCGGCAGCTCCAACCGCAATTATTTCACCGTTTTGCACCACGAGTACACCGTTTTGAATGGGATCACCAACGATGGGTATTATTTCTGCGCCCTCGAACGCATGCGGACGATCCTGCGCCTGCAAAGAAAAGCAGAAAAAAAGCAGTATCACCCCAAGATTTGTAAGAATTTTCATAGGTAGACTATTTGATTTCGGTTAATTTATCAGAGCAATAAACATACTTATTCACACTCAGTTTGTAAAAATATATAAAGCCCTGCCTGCATTTCTGCAAACAGGGCTTTGGATAGCATTTGGTAAGTCAATTTACCTCAACTAAACATGGTATTTCCGTTGAAGGCAATAAACAATATACGAATCGAACTCACTGCATAAGTTTGAAAAGATGTATGGGCCTGATAGAAATGCCATGTTTCTTAACGGACCTGCGAGAGTCCGTAAGGTCCTCGCAGAGTTCGATTCCACGACCCGTGACTCTTTCAGTCCCGACACATCGGGATGAAAGGTCACTTTATTCCTTGATTTAATTGGTATACGCGTTAATCAAATTGAAAATCACTTCACCGCATTGGCGATTTTATCAACGAAGTCGAGCTTTTCCCAGGCAAATTCACTTCGGCCAAAGTGACCATAAGCGGCGGTTTTTTGAAATCCGGGCTTTTTCAATTCAAAGCGCTCTACAATGCCGGCAGGTGTTAAATCAAACACAGTTGAAATTGCTTTTGCCAGCTGTGCATCAGACACTTTACCGGTTCCGTACGTGTTTACATTAATTGAAACCGGGTCAGCCACTCCAATTGCGTAAGCAACCTGAACCAGGCACTCTTCGGCCAGTCCGGCAGCCACTACATTTTTTGCGATATGGCGTGTAGCATAAGCGGCACTGCGATCTACTTTGGAGGCATCTTTGCCTGAAAATGCTCCACCACCGTGAGCCCCTCTTCCGCCGTATGTATCAACAATAATTTTTCGTCCCGTTAAACCTGTATCACCATGCGGGCCGCCAATCACAAATTTTCCTGTCGGGTTTACGTGTAGAATGGTATCGGAATCCATCAATCCGCCAGGTATAACGGAAGCTATAAGGTTCTTTTTAATATCCTGTTTGATGAGCGACTGCTCCACGCCCTCGTCGTGCTGGGTGGAAATAACAATGGTATCAATTCTTTTGGGCTTGTTGTTTTCATCATACTCAACTGTTACCTGGCTTTTACTGTCCGGGCCGAGGTATGGCATAAGGGCCGTTTCTTTTCGGATGTGAGCCAGTTTTTTCAGCAGCTGGTGAGAATATTGCAGAGTCATCGGCATGTATTCTTCTGTTTCGGTACTTGCATATCCAAACATCATTCCCTGGTCGCCGGCACCCTGCTTTTTTTCGCCTCCCTCGTCAACGCCCCTGGCAATATCCTCGCTTTGCTGGTGGATCGTTGAAAGTACGCCGCATGAATCGGCATCAAACCGTAACTTGCCTTTGTATATCCAATTTCCCGAATCACTTGCCGGACGGTTTCCTGAATATCCACGTACGATTCAGTCCGAACTTCGCCCGAAACCACTGCAAGGCCGGTAGTAACCAGTGTTTCCACTGCAACTCTTGATTCGGGGTCATCTTTTAACATGGCGTCGAGAATGGCGTCTGAGATTTGATCAGATACTTTATCCGGGTGCCCTTCAGACACAGACTCGGATGTAAATAAATTTTTCATGAATAAATTCTTTCTAAATGCAATTAATTAGATTTAAGCTGATTAATGTACAAAAAAACTAAACGGTTTTCACGAGAAGAAAACATCTGCTATTCGTATTAAACAGCCTGGTCATTTTTTCTGATCAAATTAAAATTTGTCAGCTAAACATTGTTATTTATTCTTGCAGAGAAGCATTGTGGACAATCACAGACGCAAACGGAAAATTAAGTTTATAAAAACAGAATTGAATTTATTTAATTCCTTACTCTTGAAATAAGTCTCTGTTATCGGAGTCTNTGTTTTTTTGTGATACACCTAAATATTGATATGCTTTTGCTGCTGCAACACGGCCTTTCGGAGTTCGCTGCATAAATCCTTCTTTAATCAAAAACGGCTCATAGACTTCTTCAATAGTGCCTTTATCTTCTCCTACAGCAACAGCAAGAGTGCCCAACCCTACAGGACCGCCTTGATAATTTTCAATAATCGCTTTCAGAATGCGGACGTCCATTTCATCAAGGCCATTTTTATCCACATCGAGCGCGTTTAGTGCTTTGTCGGCTATGGCATCGTTAATAGAGTTCAGCCCGTCAAACTGGGCAAAATCACGTGTACGGCGCAGAAGTTTATTTACAATCCTGGGAGTTCCGCGGCTGCGTGTTGCAATTTCATGTGCTCCTTTATCTGTAATCCCGAATTTCAAAATCTGGGCAGTTCGCAGTGCAATTCTTTGAAGGAGTTTGGCATCGTAATAGTCCAGTCTCATATCAATACCAAACCGGGCCCTTAACGGAGCTGTTAGCAAACCTTTGCGGGTTGTTGCAGCAACCAGCGTAAACGGATTCAGATCAATCTGAACACTGCGTGCATTAGGCCCCGAGTCGATTACTATATCGAGCTTATAATCTTCCATTGCAGAGTATAGATATTCCTCAATAATAGGATTGAGNCGGTGAATTTCATCAATAAAAAGGACGTCACCCTCCTCAAGATTTGTGAGCANACCTGCAAGATCGCCCGGTTTTTCGAGTACCGGACCTGTAGTTGGTTTTATCTGAACCCCCATTTCATTGGCAATAATATAGGCAAGTGTGGTTTTTCCAAGTCCCGGCGGGCCTGAAAGTATTACGTGGTCGAGAGCTTCGCCCCGCTCTTTAGCCGCTTCAATAAAAATATTCAAATTCCGGATTGTTTTTTCCTGTCCAACAAACTCATTGAGAGTTGATGGCCTGAGATTTTCCTCAAAAACCTGTTCTTTATCTTCCGGATCTAACAGTGGATTTTGCAAAATTCTGCCTTACTTATATCGGTTTTTCTTTAATATAACGTCAGTTCAACATAAGAGTATATTGAGGTGTGCCCCCTCAAAGGGTAACTTTTAGGTTCATTTTCTTATCTCGAACATACGCTAAAATACTATCTTTAAGCTTTCATGCCTAACCATGATTAGTGCAAAAGAATTAAACCGATTATTATATCTATTTCATTTTAATGTATTAATAAATCATTAATTATTGCATGCCTGTTGGGAATCAGCACTGATTAGTTTTATTCTTATTTTTTAGAGTTATGTATATTTTTGTTTGATCTAAAATGGTTTTTATAAAAAATGGCTAAATCTACAAATTCAAGTGATACTCTGAAGTTTAATCCTCCGGATTTGAAAAAATCTGAACGGTCCGGCAAAAAAATTAATCCTGAAAAAAACAGGCTTTTAAAAGAGAAGGGAATGCAAAAAGATTCCACCCCTACTCAACTCAAAATTTTTGGAGAAAACTACTTTACAAACTACGAATTAAGCTGGCTTAAATTTAACTGGAGGGTTCTTGAACAGGCACAGGATTCCGGCAATCCCATGCTTGAAAGAGTAAAATTTATTGGAATTGTTTGTTCAAACCTTGATGAATTCTTTCAAAAACGGGTGGGTGGTTTAAAAAGACAACAAATGGCCGGAGTAACTGAACTCAGTATAGACGGTAAATCACCGGAAGATCAATTGCAGGAAATTCGCCGGGAAGTAATCCAGATGATTCGTGCATTGCGTTCCTGTTTCCTTGATGAACTGATCCCTGAATTGGAAAAAGAAGGAATCTATATCAAAAAATATAATGAACTAAACAAAACCCAGAAAAAAGAAGCGGACACCTATTTTGAGCAACAGCTATATCCTATCATTACTCCGCTTGCGGTAGATGAATCTCATCCATTTCCATTTATATCCAATAAAAGCCGGTCTCTTGCCATTAAGCTGAAAGATCCGAATAACGATGAAGTATTATTTGCCCGAATTAAAATACCGGCTAACCGCCCCAGATGGATTGTGCTCGAGCAATCAGACAGCAAGGCTGTATTATTATCAGTATCCGATCTAATCAAGGAAAAAATTGAGAAATTCTTCCCCGGAATGAAAGTTCTGTCTGCTCATATTTTCAGGGTTACGCGTAATGCCGATATTGAGCGTAATGAAGAACAGGCCGATGACCTGCTGGAAATGATTGAAGAAGAATTACGCGAGAGAAGATTTGCAGATATTGTGCGCCTGGAAATTGACAGGAATATGCCAAATGATGTAAAACAATATATTTATAAACAGATGCAGGCCGGTAAAGAAGATATTTTTGAAATTAATGGCCCCATTGCCCTTGCCGATTCAACGCAATTGTGGGAACTGAAAGGTTTTAAACATTTAAAATTTGACCCCTGGACGCCTGCACTTCATCCTGTATTTAAACACCCGATTGATGAAAAAGCTCCAAGTATTTTTAAAACAATCAGAAAAGGGGATTTTATCGTACATCATCCCTATCACAGTTTTGAATCATCAACACAGCGATTCATTGAAGATGCCTGCCAAGACCCGAAAGTTTTAGCCATTAAACAAACTCTATACAGAACTTCAAGCGATTCACCGCTGATGCATGCGCTCATTCAGGCGGCTGAATCAGGAAAGCAGGTTGCTGTTTTAATAGAACTTAAAGCGCGTTTTGATGAAGAACGAAATATAAGCTGGGCCCAGCGACTTGAAAAAGCCGGAGTGCATGTTTCCTATGGAATTGCAGGATTAAAAATTCATTCAAAACTGACAATTATTGTTCGTGAAGAAAGAGATGGCCTTCGAAGATATGTGCATATCGGTACCGGTAACTATCATCCCCATACCGCTCAGCTTTATGAAGATTTAGGTTTTTTCACATGCCGCGAAGATATAGCGTCTGACGTCTCAGATCTGTTCAATTTGCTTACCGGCTATGCCCCCGATCAGAATTACAATAAACTGCTTGTGGCTCCAAAACATCTGCGAAGTTCTGTAATGGAGTACATAAACCATGAAATTCAGGAAGCAAGAGCAGGCAGGCCGGCAAAAATTATAGCCAAAATGAACAGTCTTGAAGATTCTCTGATCATCCAGGAGCTTTATGAAGCTTCTCAAGCCGGTGTCGAAATTGATTTAATTGTCAGAGGGGTGTGCCGGCTAATACCCGGAAAACCCGGATTAAGCGAAAATATCAGAGTTCATTCCATCATCGGACGCTTTCTTGAGCATTCTCGGTGCTACTACTTTTACAATTCGGGCGCTGAAAAGTACTACATCGGCTCGGCAGACTGGATGCACAGAAATCTGGATGCCCGGGTTGAAGCACTAACCCCAATTGAACATCCGTCACTCAAAGAGTACTTGAATTTTCATCTTCAATTAATATTGAGCGACAATCAGCAGCGGTGGATAATGAAACAGAACGGTAATTATAAAAAAGTGAAAAGAGATAAAAATGAGAAAAAGATCTCTACTCATAACACCTTGATGAATCACGCAAAACAATCACTTGATCCAATACCGAAAGCCTGATTTCAGATGCTAATTGGTGTTCAGCCTCTCCACATCCGACCCAATATTACCAAGCTCAATATCGAGCCGCTTTAAGAGTGCCAGCGCAGGGGTCTGAAATCTTCCGTCAATGACATACGTATTATAAACTGCATCCCTCGCTTCTTCCAACTCATTAAGGTTCAGGTATGTGTTCCCAAGGAACCACCACGCTTTCTCTTCTATATGAACCGGCAGTTCATCTCTTTCTAAAATAGCCGTAAAATAATTTCTCGCCGTAGGGTATTCGGTATTGTTATAGTGTAGAATTCCCAGGTTCATTTCCACTCTAAACCTTTGCTCTTCATTAAGAGGCTGCTCCAGCAATGCCTCAAAACTCTCAATAGCATTTTCTGTTTCATCACTATAGGCCATTGAAAGTGCCCTGTTTATAGAAATGTTTATATCTGATGCATCCTCCTCATCAGAACGAAGCACATCTGCACCGGTAAGCTCATTCTGTTCAATCGAAGTTATGGCCAGTTCGGCAGCAGAATCGGGTTGACCAATAGTAAAAAGCTGAAGCAGCAAAGCCAGTGTAACAGCCGCAGCCGCAGCATAAGCCCATGTTTTATAATTACTCCAGATTGATTCATTTCCAGAACCGGTTGAATCTTCTTCAAACGGATTCACTCCTTTTTTTGCAAGACTTCTCAAATGCAAATCTGTTTCAAAAAGATCGTAATACTCGGGATTCTCAAGAAATTTAATCCATAGATCATCTATTTCTTCTTGCGAAAGCTCTCCCTTGATATACTTATCAATCAGGATCGTTATTTCTATGTTCTCTTTATCTTTCATCTCGGTTTGATGTTTTTTAAACTCAATTGTTTTGGTTGATACAGCCTCTCAGTAGTATGAACCAAAAAAACCACATTCCTTACACTTTTTTTTGAGATTTTTTTATGTAACGGATCGAACACAATCAGTCAGCTTTTTTAAAACTCTGTATTTCCTGATCCAGGCGTTATTTGGGGTGATATCAAAGTTTTCAGCAATCTCCTCACCATCGGCATTCGGATACTTAAAAATAAATTTGGCCATTGTTCGGTAGCTATCTTTTAAGCCTTTTATACACATTTCAAGAATAGATTCCTGTTCTTCACTAATCAATTTCCAGACCTGATCTGCTTCGGCAGTAAAATTATGACTGTACTCTTCAAAATCATCCATCGATTCCTGATTGGCAATTTTCAAATAACTGTGCCTTGCACCGGTAAGCATGTACGACAATAGCCCGGAAGGGTTCTCAATTTCGCCGTTTTGAATTTTAGGTATTACATATTCAAACATGCGCTGCACAGCGTCTTCTGCATCACTTTTGGAAGCATCCATTTTCGATATCAGATATCGTTTTAAAATCACTGTAGCTTTGGCACACAATTTATTAGCCGTCTGCATATCCCCCCGCTGAATAGCAAATACCAACTCAGAATAATCCATATTTTCAAGAATTAGGTTAATCAACCCTTGAATATAATAGAAGACTTATTTTCCACAAATTTTTTTACTGTAAAATCAAGAATTTCAATGACTGATCGTAAGTACCCTTACTATAATATTCCTTTGCTCCGAAGACTAACATACCTGTCTCCGGCAATAATAATATGGTCGTCAACTGGAATTCCCAGCAACTCGGAAGCATTTGATATACGTTTAGTAAGGTTGATATCTGCTGCCGACTCTTTTGCATAACCCGAAGGATGATTATGCACCAAAAGTATGCTGTTGGCATGATTCAGAAGGGCCTGCCGCACTACTTCAGCCGGATCAACAACTGTAGCTGTGCTGCTTCCGGAGCTTACTTTCTTATATCCGGTAAGGATTTTTGAATTGTTTAAAAACGCCACTATAAATTGTTCGTGGCGCAAATCCCGCAGCCGTGGTGAAAAAAATGTAAATGCATCTTGGGGTGACGTAATCTGAATTTTATCACCCATCGAAGCCATTTGAATACGTTTGGAGAGTTCGAAAACCGCTTCGAGAGTAATGGCTTTTACTTTGGCTATGCCCGGAATAATTTTCAGAGCCTGCCAGTCTGCCCTGGATAAATTCCGGATTCCATTAAAATGATCGAGCAGTGCTTTTGATGTATCAAGCACGTTCATTCCTTTACTTCCGGTTCGTAATAAAATTGCCAGCAGTTCGGCTTCTGTCAGGCTTTCCGGACCGTAATTCAGTAATTTTTCGCGTGGCTGTTCATCCGGCCTCATTTCCCGGACACTTTGCCCCTTGTATTTTTCGGCATCAAATTCTTTTACTTCCATAAGGCTTTTTATAGGTA
>SL_7KL_010_BRINEDRAFT_10001819_pt1 | contig 10083 bp, 8 predicted proteins | sample SodLak_010_BRINE_FD_10663 | JGI IMG/M metagenome (IMG submission 10663)
TAATGAAACACATCGATAAAATCGAGAGATCAGGACATTATGGTTCTGTTGATGTGGGAATGGAGCAAGCCTAAGAATCTTTAGTTCTTAGGTAGTTGACTGTACTGCCTCGTCTATTTGGTGTGTATAATTATAGCAAAAATTACCTAGTAGGTCAACCTCTAAATCACATTGCGAAACAGATGCTTAGCACATTTTGAAAAGTCTTTGCGAACTACTGCTATCGGTAGCAGATCATTCAAATAGCGTTGATATTGGATCAGAAGGGAAGATACGATCTTTTGCTATTTTGAAGTACGTTTCGTCTTGTTCCATGCCAATGAAATTTCGGTTTAGATTTTTACAAGCTACTCCAGTGGTACCAGAACCCATCGTGTTGTCAAGAACTGTGTCACCTTCATCAGAGTACGTTTTAATCAAATATTCCATCATAGAAACAGGCTTTTGCGTGGGGTGAAATCCTCTGTCTTGTTTAAATCTTTGTACAGTTTTCGGATAGCGTGTTCCTTCTGGGTTGTCACGATGTTTTGATTTTGCCCCACCATATACTTCACCGATCTTGGCGCTATTACTTGAAAAAGCTTTGTATGGTGTTCCTTGTTCCATCTGAGGGTAGTATTTGGGCTTGCCCCTGCAAAACAAAAGAATATTTTCATGGGATTTTAACGGCATGATCTTGGCATGCATCGGGTTAGTGCCTTGGGGTTTCTCCCATATCCATTCATACTTGAAATTCTTAATGTTTGACTGGATCAGCACTGTTGTGAAAGGTTGTGCAGCGGTGAACACCATTGCAGCATTCTTTTTGCACACTCTGTTGTAGTGTTCCCATAGCTGGTCTAATGGAATGATACTATCCCATTTGCACGCAGTTGTCCCATACGGTAAATCAACCAACAACATATCAACTGAGTCATCAGTGACATTATGTAACAGTTCCAAGCAATCGCCATGGTAAAGTTGTATGTCTGTCATAGTCTACTATTTATCAGAATCACGCAGAAAACCACAAGAGCCGTGGCTCAGCAGTAGTTCACTTGCAGTAAGGAACCCAATCATAATATTTCCTTTAGATGTAATGCATATTTTCAACCCATCCCTAACCTTCAATTGAGGTAAATAAGATCAGATACTTTAGAGGAATTTTATTTGTATGTCTAACCGAAATTATTCTAACATTGGTGACTATAAACTGATCATTGATGGTGGTAAGCTCAAGATACAAAGTGAGACAGGTAATCCCACTCCTGTGGAAATCAATCAGCGAAATGACGATCCAGCGGCTATTGCGTTTACATTTCAAAACGCAATGTCTGGATTCTTGGGTGTTGACAACGGCACTTTGCGATATGGTAATGACTCAAGTATGCCTTTCGAGGTATTTCACCAAGACAGATTGCCACGACTCATTGGTGAAGTAGACCTCTCGGGTGCTGAAGATTTTCTTGGGCCTCGTGCGAATAATGTTCTGTATGTTAGTGAGAATGGCGCAGACGCAAACAGCGGAGAAACACTTGCCACAAGCAAAAGAACCATAAAGTCCGCACTTGACAAAGCAAATCAGTTACAGGAACAAGCAATCAACCAAGGTAAGTCTCGTCCCCCTATAACGATATTTGTAAAGTCTGGTAGATATGTTGAAAACAACCCAATGATAGTGAACCGAAATGTGACTATATGGGGTGATAACTTGCGTAGCACTTTTGTAAGTCCAAGAACCAGGCCTTTCCAGACTAAAGCAAACTTTAGTGAATTGGAAGCAATAGATCCAGATCCAACAGTTGCTAACCCAGGTGGATTTACAGGAGCATCTGATGCACTCTTGGCTGCAAGATCAACACTACAAGATGATGTAGTTGTATATGTTAACACATTACCTGGACCAGAAGTATCAGATAAATGTGCAAGAGATGTTGGATTTATAGTTGATGCAGTAGCAGAAGATCTAGTAGAAGGGGGCAAAGCAAAAACAGAAATCGCAGCCCTTGCATACTTCAGACAAGGTGATTCAGTGTTGGATGATGATAAGCGCATACAAATAATAGCTGCACTTGATTTTCTGGTAGATGAAATAAATGACCTATTATCTGGGTTCACAGGAAATGGACAAGAAGTAGCTGTTGCTTTGGCAAGCGCAGTAAGAGATACAATAGATAGCCCAGTGGACTTTGTGAAAAAAGCAGTAGTAGAAGCAACAATATCTGGTGGTGAGATCGTTTCAGTTGATATAATTGATGGTGGGTTCGGATTTAGAGAAGATCCAAGACCAAGTGTATTATTTGACACTGTTACAAATGTTGGTGAATTTCTGGAAGCCGCAGAACTACTAACAGTAAACAGAGAGTTTGTTAAAGCTGAAGTCGGTGCATTCGTAGAATCGAACTACCCCTCTTTGCTTGATCCAACACAGCTAGAACTTTGTAAGCGAGATGCTGGCTTTATTCTAGATGCGATAGTGCTGGACTTAATAAATGGTGGCACTGCGAATTCAATTGAGGCTGCACTAACTTATTTCAATAATGCAGTGTCAATACTTCCTGGTGCACAAGTTACACCAACACTTGCAGCTATATCATTTATAGGTACGCTATCAGAAAGTATCATACGAAAGCAATCAGTGACTCCATTGAATACAGATGGCGTTGAGCAAGTGATTATTTTTGTTACGACCCCAGATCCTGGCGCAGTGGACACTATTATAGGGGGCTTGATTGATGGAATCAATGATACTATTGAAAATCCAGTATTCCCAGCCAAGTTTCTGGTAGTTGATATTCTCAGAGAAATACCTGGCGTTGAAAATAATACACCCGCATCAATAGAGTTTGATGTTGTCAATAATGTGTTGGTTGCAGCAGAAATAATAGATGGTGGAAGTAACTTACCCAATGGTACAGTTGATATAAGTTTGGAAATACCACACCCAGATGATGGTTATGATTTGTTCTATGTGAACAATGGTGCTTATATGGCTGGTATGACCTTTAATAATCTGAGCGGGAAAGCCGCAGCAGCAGCGTTTGACCCACTACGAAGAGATCCACTAACCACATCTGATGAAGCAAGAGGGTTTATAACAACAAGTCCATACGTACAAAACTGTAGTTGCATCAATGTCAACGAAGAAGGTGGTATCGGCCTCAAGATAGACGGAAAGAAAGTAAGAGGTCTACGCAGCATGGTCAGTGATGCATTTACACAAATTAACACTGCTGGAACTGGTGTTTATCTGTTGAATCGTGGGTATGCACAGTTGGTTAGTATATTCACAGTGAGTACAAACATCGGTATACTAGCTGAATCAGGCGGGTTCTGTTCAGTGGCTAACTCCAACTCAAGTTTTGGTAACTTTGGTTTGGTAAGTAGAGGAGTTAGTGAGCTTCTTGCCAGTGGAACAGTTGACGGAGACGGATCACCAATACCAACATTTGAGACTGTAATAAAAGTAGATGGCTTGCTCAGACGACCAGCCTTTGGTGATGCAGTACTATTCAATTACACATATGATGGGTCTGTTGTTGGTAACATTGTGACATTCTCTGATTTTAACGCAACTTCAACTGATGATGAAAGAATAGAAGTATTCAATAACGGAGAGCTGTTGAAACAGTTCCAGTATGAAATAACAAATCGCGGCCCAGTTACAATAGAAGTAACTGATGGTGGCGTTACACTCGGTACAGTTACTGCAAGACTCAGAAAGTATTACACTGTCGATAATAGCACTGAGCTAGATAACGGTAGTGCAACTTTAACATTAGACTTGGGTGTAACACAAGAAATACCCGACGGTGTAACAATTGAGTTCTATCAGAGAAGCTTGATTACTTCAAGTGCACACACCTTTGAGTACATTGGTTCTGGAACTAACTTCTTAGAAGCAACCCCAGTGTCTGGTGGAATACCAATAAGAGAAAATGAAATAGTACAGGACATAGACTTTGGTGGTCAGGTGTTCTTTACCAGCACAGATGAAAAGGGTGATTTCAAGATAGGTCCTGAGCTAATGATAAATAGAAATACAGGTACAATAACAGGTGAGGCGTTTGATAGAAGCTTGTTCGCTGTGCTAACACCGTACATATTATCACTGGAGAGTTAAGAAATGGCATTACCAATTAATGTTTTTAGGTCTGTGACAGCAGTTCTGTCAGATACACCTGAAGTAGTATATGAAACACCAGCAAATAACACATCAATAATTCTCATGGCACAGGTTGCCAACATCGATAGCAGTGAGTCACATGATGTTACATTTTCTTTGGTGGAAAACCCAGGTGGCACTGAAACAGAATTAGTAAAAGATTTTGCCATTCCACCTAACGATGCAGCAAGCTTGGTAACAGGAAAGTTGATAGTAGAAACTGGTAATGAACTTAAAGCTTCAGCGTCAACACCAAACCAACTAAAACTAACACTGAGTATATTGGAAAGCAGAAATGCCTAAACGTTTGAGTGATCGGGTAAAAACACAAAAGCCAACTGCATTCATAGGATCTCAAGGTCTTGAAAGGTATGACTTCTTGTCACTTGATAGTGCAGAGCCTAACCTTGGTGTTCCAGAGTTCAATAATCAAGTACTGATCTCAGACACAGATGGAAACAGAGAATGGGTGAACTTATCTGGCTTTACTGGCTCTGTTGGTTTTACTGGATCAATTGGTTTTACTGGATCACGCGGCTTCACTGGCTCTCAAGGCACTGGACTAACTATTGTTGGTTCTGTTCCAGATGTCAATGTTTCCCCACCTGATGATCCACAACAAACACTCAATGATGCGTTTCCAACTGCTTCAGCAGGTGATGGCGTTGTTGACAGAGAAACAGGTGATCTTTGGGTATATGATGGTGCACTTTGGAACAACGCTGGAAGAATAGTTGGTTTTACTGGATCACAAGGGATCCAAGGCGTACAGGGTGTCCAAGGCACCCAAGGACCAATTGGTTTCACTGGCTCACAAGGTATCCAAGGAACACAGGGTCTAATTGGTTTTCAAGGTGTTCAAGGCCGACAAGGAACAACAGGTGCACAAGGTACTCAAGGCCGACAGGGTGCAACTGGTGCACAAGGCGTCCAAGGTATCCAAGGTATCCAAGGCATACAGGGTTTGAGTGGTGACGTTGGTTCTGAAGGACCACAAGGTACAACTGGTTCGCAAGGCATCCAAGGTAATACTGGACTACAAGGCGTCCAAGGAACACAAGGTATCCAAGGCATCCAAGGAGCTACTGGCACACAAGGAGCTACTGGCACACAAGGGTCAATTGGTTTCACTGGTTCACAAGGCACACAAGGGACCCAAGGAACCACTGGATCACAGGGTGTACAAGGCATACAGGGTGTACAAGGAACTCAGGGAATCCAAGGTGTCCAAGGTACACAAGGCATCCAAGGTTTTGGTGGATCTGTTGGAAGTCCAGGCTTCACTGGTTCTCAAGGTATCCAAGGAACACAAGGCATTCAAGGCATCCAAGGTATACAGGGTTCAACTGGTGCACAAGGCGCAACTGGTGCACAAGGTATCCAAGGAAATACTGGCATGCAAGGTGCAGTTGGTACACAAGGCACACAAGGCCGACAAGGAACAACTGGTGCTCAAGGTATTCAAGGCATCCAAGGCGTCTTTGGTGAAGTTGGTAGCACCGGGCCACAAGGTGTTCAAGGCACAACTGGTTCTCAAGGTGTCCAAGGCATCCAAGGTGTTCAAGGCACAACTGGCTCACAAGGGACAACTGGTTCACAAGGCACCCAAGGTCGCCAAGGAATCCAAGGCTTCGGTGGATCTGTTGGAAGCCCAGGCTTCACTGGTTCTCAAGGGATACAAGGAACACAAGGTATACAAGGAATTCAAGGAACCCAAGGAACCCAAGGAACAACTGGCTCCCAGGGCACAACTGGTACACAAGGCATTCAAGGCATCCAAGGCTTCGGTGGGTCTGTTGGAAGCCCAGGCTTCACTGGTTCTCAAGGTATCCAAGGAACACAAGGCATTCAAGGCATCCAAGGAACTCAGGGTCTAATTGGTGCACAAGGAACTCAAGGTCGCCAAGGAATCCAAGGCGTTCAAGGTCTTCCTGGTGATGTTGGTAGTGAAGGGCCACAAGGGACAACTGGTTCCCAAGGTGTGCAAGGTCGCCAAGGAACCCAAGGAATCCAAGGTGTACAGGGAACTCAAGGTGTACAAGGAACTCAAGGCACTCAAGGTACTCAAGGCGCAATTGGTTTCACGGGTTCACAAGGAATCCAAGGCATCCAGGGAACCCAAGGCATCCAAGGTATACAAGGTGCACAAGGAACTCTTGGCCAACAAGGGACTACTGGTACACAAGGCGCAACTGGTGCACAGGGCATCCAAGGCATCCAAGGCACCCAAGGGACGATTGGTTTACAAGGAACACAGGGAACCCAAGGAACTGAAGGCCCTGGTGCAAACCAGGATCTAAATACCAACAGTAACGTTCAATTCAACAGACTCGGCGTTGGTATAACCCCACCAGGAACTAATGGACAAATTCGTGCAAGCAATGATATTATTGCGTTTGCCACATCTGATATAAAGTATAAAGAAAATATTACTTCTATATCAGATAGTTTGATCAAAATAAGAAATATTAGTGGCGTGGAGTACGACTGGACTGACGAGTATGTAAACAAAAATGGTGGTGAAGATGGCTACTTCATTAATAAGAGAGACATAGGAGTAATAGCACAAGAATTAGAAGCTGTACTACCAGGAGCAGTAAGAACAAGAACTGATGGAACTAAAGCAGTAAGCTATGAAAGAATAATACCATTGCTTATCGAAGCTGTAAAAGAACTAGATAAGAGGGTCAATGAGTAACACAGGACCAAGCGGAAGAATACCTCTTCCAAACACTAATCTAAGATTTTCTGATATAAGAGATCGTTATGGTGGTCCATCTACTAATCTGAGTATTACTGAGTACTATCGGGCTGGTGGGAGAGTGAGAAATCACCAAGATAACCAAAACATACCAACCTTTGGGCAGTTCAATGTGGGTGTCATGCGAGGCAAGACAGTTGCATTTAACATCACAATGACACCAGCAATAGAATCACGCACACTCCTTGGTGGTAAGTCTAGTCAGACATTTCGTGGGTTCTGGAACTCTGAATATTCAACATGGAGTGGTGAAACACTTGGTTCTATAAATAGGTCTTTATATGGTACCAGTCCAAACAATCTAAATCAAGCTGAAGTAGTTAAAATAACAGAGACACCTGCGAGTGGTGATGGAACAAACACACTTCAACTTGGGTTAGCAGGTGATTTGGTTGGTCAATCACCATTTAGCTTTTTTCTTCCACAACAGCAAAACCCAACGTCTAGTACACTATGGGTGTTCGACAGACAAAGTTCAACAAACCCAGACGGTGTATTCGCAGACAATTTAGATGTAGCAGAACCATATACTCAGTGGACTTGGGACGTAAACTTACCCTCAGAGTTCACTTTTTTATTCTTCGATGACCAACCATTGACAGTATGGCTTCAGGGGTGATAATGATATTAGAATATTACCAATACTCAGACAATATTATACATATAACTAACACAAGAAACAACCATACCATATTAGTCAAAGGCACACTTTCTAAAGAAGAGCCCGTACTTGATGAGAAGAATTATAGGTATGTGTTATCTCTATATAAAAGTGCAGTCTTTAACTCTACTAATTTTGATGGAAATGAACCACTGCGAACTGCAATAATAAATGAGATGAAAAGCGTAATACAAAAACAATCTGATGAAAATATTTAATGAGTTGTTTAACTGGGTGAGAGCACTAAAATATGGTGCAATACTCATACGAGATTTTTCAAGAACTGACGCGGTGTTTGAAATTTACAAACTCACCGCTTATCCTTTCGGTGAGTTCTTGAAAAAGAAAGTAATAGCTGCAAACTTCACACCCAAAGATATGACATACAGAACGTGTGATATTGAACATCTAAAGTCGTTACCAAGTAATACATTAGGTTACAAGTTATACGAATTTTACAAGAAAAACAACTACAATGAGAAGCATCTGCACCATCTTCTAGAAAATTCAAGAAAAGTAGATCGTATGTCAAGCCATATGACTGCAATACATGATATACTTCATGTGCTGACTGGGTATAATACAACACCCAAGGGTGAAGCTTGTTTACAAGCATTCTCAGTAAGCCATCTGAGACTTCCAGCCACAGTGTTGATAGCAGTAGGATACATACTTGGTAATTTGCATAAGGGAAATACAATAAAAGACACGAAGCGAATAATAAAAGCATACCGAGATGGAAAAAATGCTGAATGGCTCTTGCCAGTACAATGGGACCTACTTTTAAATAAAGACATAGACGAGCTGAGACAGCAATATAACATAATGGGAGTCACACATTGAACACTTGGACACAAACAACTGCATATGACAAGTTTATATTATCAACATCTGACGATTTATCTAAAAACTTCACAATGCAATTCCCTGGATACACAGTAGATGAATCTGAACTTACTGATATTCATTCTATATGGAAACGAGATCACATATTCTTTTGGGTTGGGACGCAAGGCCAGTGGATAAGAAAAATAAACTACACTGAAAATGATAACAGTGTAATACAAGAGTGGGTTGCAAACCCTGGAATCATGGTCAGTGATATTTTCACTTCGTATGACAACATAACACAAGGTACTGAACCTCATCTTACCAATAATCAACAAGAAAAAACTGTTACTTGGGTGTGGGATAATGATATGAACGCCAACCGAAGCCAACAAATCCAAGATGGTAAGGTTCTAGAAAATGTACTAAATGAACACACATTTAGATTCCCTTTTTCACAAACAGTTACATCAAACACTGCGAATATCGCTTGTTTGCTAATAGACTGTGAGTCATGTGATATTGATTCATGGAATAGCACCTTATATTCAATGTTCAGTGGTGAAGACTATACCTTGACTATTCCAAAGAAGAGTGATGATTGTTATGTTGTGTCTTTATTCAGTGACCAACTCACCACTGATGGAAAAACACTGGAAAAAGGAAAGTTCTACAAAATGTCTTCTGAGGATATAAGTGTAGCACCTGGCTCAGTGGATAATAGAATTTTACAAGTGTGGACTTGACATTTTGATATTGGTGCTGTATCATCTGCTGAATGTACAGTGAAATATCAAAAATTCTAGAAAAAGAACGACAAAGACAACATACGCACGTAGAATTGATTGCATCCGAGAACTTCACCAGTGAAGCTGTTCAGCAACTAACAGGAAGCATTTTCACCAACAAGTACGCCGAAGGAAGACCACAAAAGCGATACTACAATGGTTGTGAACATGCTGATGAAATAGAGCTACTGGCTGAACAACTGGTGAAAGACTTGTATGGTGCGACCTACACCAACGTTCAACCGCATAGTGGTGCACAAGCAAATGCTGCTGTTTTTTTGGCTCTGTTAAAACCAAGTGACCGTGTACTTAGTTTGTCACTTGATCACGGTGGGCACTTGAGCCATGGTAGTAAAGCAAACATGAGTGGCAAGTGGTTCCAAGTTGAACATTATGGCGTGGACAACAATGGTAGAATCAATTACCAAGAGTTAGAACTTAAAGCCAAAGAGTTCAAACCGCAGTTGATAATCTCAGGGGCCAGTGCTTATCCATTTGCTATAGATTGGGAAAGAATACACACCATAGCAAAGAGTGTTAATGCTTATCACTTGGCTGATTTTAGTCACTACAGTGGTCTTATTGCTGGTGGTGCATATCCAAATCCACTACCACATTGTGATGTGGCCACCAGCACCACACATAAAACCTTACGTGGACCAAGGGGTGGAATGATACTTTGGAACAATTCTGATCTGACTAGAAAGATTCATTCTGCTGTGTTTCCTGGTACACAAGGTGGTCCATTGATGCATGTGATAGCAGCTAAAGCACAGTGCTTCCATGAAGCAAGCAGTGACTCTTTCCGCTACTACGCTGCACATGTTGTCAATAACGCACAAGCAATGGCAAGTGAGTTCATGAAGCTTGGAGTACCTGTAGTTGGTGGTGGTACTGAGAG
>SL_7KL_010_BRINEDRAFT_10001821_pt1 | contig 10081 bp, 8 predicted proteins | sample SodLak_010_BRINE_FD_10663 | JGI IMG/M metagenome (IMG submission 10663)
GACTTCATCTTCTTCTTGCCTTCCTTCTGCTTCTCCAGCAGCTTGCGCTTGCGGGAGACGTCCCCGCCGTAGCACTTGGCCAGCACGTCCTTGCGCTTGGCCTTGATGGTCTCGCGGGCGATGATCTTGGCCCCGATGGCGGCCTGCACGGGCACATCGAACAGCTGCCGCGGGATCAGCTCCTTGAGCTTCTCCGTCATCGCCTTGCCGAAGGCGTAGGCCTCGTCGCGGTGGACGATGGAGCTGAAGGCGTCGACGGGCTCGCCGTTGAGCAGCAGGTCGACGCGGACCAGGTCGGCCTCGAGGTACTCCCCCACCTCATAGTCGAGGGAGGCGTAGCCGCGGGTGCGCGATTTCAGCTGATCGAAGAAGTCGGTGATGATGCCCGCGAGCGGCAGGGCGTAGCGCAGCTCCACCCGCTCCTCGGTGAGGTAGTCCATGGCGATCATGGTCCCGCGCCGGCCCTCGCACAGCTGCATCACCGGCCCGACGTAGGCCGTCGGGGTGAGGATCATCGCGTTGACCGTGGGCTCGTGGACGTGCGCGATCTGGTTGGGCTCGGGCAGATCCTGGGGGTTGGCGACCTCGATGACCTTCGGCTCGCCCGTGTCCCCGTCGGTGACCCCCTCCAGGGTGACGCGGTAGCGCACGCTCGGAGCCGTGGTGACCAGGGGGATGTCGAACTCCCGATCGAGCCGCTCGGTGACGATCTCGAGGTGGAGCAGCCCGAGGAACCCGCAGCGGAACCCGAACCCGAGCGCCGCGGAGGTCTCCGGCTCGTAGCTGAAGGAGGCGTCGTTGAGGCGGAGTTTGTCGAGGGCGTCGCGCAGCTGGGGGAAGTCGTCGCTGTCCACCGGATACAGCCCGGAGAACACCATCGGCAGAGGCTCGCGGTAGCCGGACAGCGCCGGCACCGTGCGCGCGCCGCGACCCGCCAGGGTGATGGTGTCGCCCACCTTGGCCTCGCTGACCTCCTTGATGGCCGCTGACAGCACGCCCACCTCGCCGACACCGAGCGCGTCGATGGGCGTCTCCTCGGGCGCGTGCACGGCGAGGTCGTCGATCTCCCCCTCGAAGCCCGTGGCCAGCAGATGGATGCGGTCACCCGGGGTGAGCCGACCGTCGACCACGCGGAAGTAGACGAGCGTGCCGCGGTAGGTGTCGTAGATCGAGTCGAAGATCAGCGCACGCGTCGGCCCGTTCGGGTCACCGGCCGGTGGGGGGACGCGGTCGACGATGGCATCCATCACCGCGTCCACGCCCTCACCCGTCTTCGCGGAGATGCGCAGGACATCCTCGGCCTCGCCGCCGATGATCGCGGCGATCTCCGCGGCGACCTCGTCCGGGCGTGCAGCGGGCAGGTCGATCTTGTTCAGGACCGGGATGATCTCCAGGTCCGCCTCGAGCGCCAGGTAGAGGTTGGCGATCGTCTGGGCCTCCATGCCCTGGGCGGCGTCGACCAGCAGCACCGCGCCCTCGCAGGCGTTCAGCGCCCGGGACACCTCGTAGGAGAAGTCGACGTGGCCAGGGGTGTCGATCAGGTTGAGCAGGTACTCATCGGCGGCGTCGCCCAGGGGCTTGTAGGGCAGGCGCGCGGTCTGCGCCTTGATGGTGATGCCCCGCTCGCGCTCGATGTCCATCTTGTCGAGGTACTGCGCACGCATGTGCCGTTCGTCCACGAGCTCGGTCAGCTGCAGCATCCGGTCGGCCAGGGTCGACTTGCCGTGGTCGACGTGGGCCACGATGCAGAAGTTGCGGATGCGCTCGGTGCGGTAGGTCACGGCGGTGATGGGCCTTCGATCGGCGACCGTTCGGTGGGGCAACGGTGGGACAACGATGGGGCAACGATGGGGCAACGGTGGGGCAAGGGTGGGGCAAGGGTGGGGCGAGGCTGACAGCGGGGTGCGTGCAGCGGTCTCGGGGGCGGGCCGTCACGGCACCGGGTGTGCAGCGGGGGCGTGGCGCCTTGCTGGAGGGCGGAGCAGTGCGCGGCCCGACCTCGACNGATCCCGGCGGCGACCGGGTTCGCGTGGAACCAGGGATGACGTGCGCAACATCGGCAGCGTACCGACCCTGTCTGCCCGCCCTCCGGTGGACCGCCGGGTCGCAACGACGGTGGTACCCACATCGAGGGAGGAGCGTGCCGTGCGGGGGCTGCTGTTCGAGGGGCCCGGCGAGGTGGTCTTCGCCGACGGTCGCCCGCAACCGCGTATCGAGCCTCCCGGTGACGCGGTGATCGCCGTCGAGGCGGCAGGGTCGTGCGGTTGCGACCTGCACCCCTACCTTGGCGCCGAACCGGCCGGCTCGGGGGGTGGTGCCGGGCCACGAGGCCGTCGGACGGGTGCTCGAGGTGGGCGGTTCGGTCACCCGCTACCGGCCCGGCGACCCCGTGCTGGTGCCCGTCAGTAGCTCCTGCGATCGCTGCGGGCCCTGCGCACGAGGAGTCACGGCACGTCGCGAGCAGGGCCAGCTGTGCGGCTGGGGCCCACCGATCGCGCCCGCAGGCGGCCTCGACGGCGCCCGGGAGGAGGGCGCGGTCAAGATGGTGCTGCGCCCCTGATGCGGCACGTCCGGGTGCCCTGATCCGGCACGTCCGGGTCCCCGGACCCGGCACGTCCGGGTGCCGGGACCCGGCACACTGCGCTGCTGGTCCTACACGTCGGCCACCACCGGACGTTCGAGCACCACCAGCAGTTCGCGCACCGCTTCCACCTCGAGTTCCTGACCGAGGTCGGCGATCAGCTCGCCACCGTCCACCCGGACCCGCAGCACCCCGGCAGCCGCCGCCTCCTCCACCGCCTGCACGCACCGCTCGGCGTCGAGGGTCCGGGGTACCCGCAACCGGCTCCCCGCCGAGTAGCGCACCGCATCCACCGGCTGCACCAGGCCCGTGAACAGCGCGCTGGGTGCCTGGTTGTAGTCGGCGACCTCGGTCCTGACCCGGTGGGCCAGGACAGCGCCCAGCGCCATCGTGCCGCGCAGGTCGTCGACCTCGGCGCGGGACAGCTCGTGCCCGGCGCGGCTGACGTCGCGGATCAGCATCCCGGAGCCTCCTGGAGGGGCGGACAGGCGGTTGTCGTCGGGTCGGGCGACGCGGTACGGTAGCGACCCGTCGTCCGCACGCGGTCCACTCGTCGTGGTGCACTTGTCGTGTCCGGGCCCCTCCGCTTCACACCGGCGTTCCCACGCGCGGCAACCCACGAGGACCGAAGCTCGCATGGCCAACATCGCCTCACAGATCAAGCGCAACCGTCAGAACGAGACGCGGCGTGACCGCAACCGCCAGGTGCGCTCCAAGCTGAAGACCGACGTCCGCGCGTTCCACGCTGCTGCAGCGACCGGGGACAAGGATGCGGCGACCTCGGCCTACCGGGTCGCTGCCCGGGCCCTCGACAAGGCCGCCAGCAAGGGCATCGTCCACCGCAACACCGCGGCGAACCGTAAGTCTGGGATGGCCAAGCAGCTCGCCGCACTGTGAGCACCGGGGGCGGCGACGCTGCCCCGCCCCGGAGCGCGCCAGGTCGTGACGGTCGACCGGGTCCACGATCGTGCACGCCTGCTGCTGTTCGCCTCGCAGGGTCCGTCGACCTAGGGTCAGAGGTTCCAACGACTCGACGATGAGGCGTGGCCCGTGAGCCAGACCGACCCCGCGGTAGCACGGATCCTGACGGCCCTGGCGGGCCATGACCATCCGCGGTCGACGTTGCTCCGCGACCTCGGCGAAGCGGTGCTGCGACGGGCTCCCGACCATCTGCTCGACCAGCCGGTCGACGCGCTGNTCGACCGCCTGGCCCATCTGCTCGACCAGCCGGTCGACGCGCTGGTCGACCGCCTGGCCGCGCTGTTCGATCGGCTCGATGCTCGCGACCCCGAACAGCTGCGGATCACCCTCACACGCGACGACCACGCACCCGACGAGGGACTGCTGGAGGTCATCTGGCGTGATCGGCCCTTCCTGCTGTCGACGATCCAGTCGCAGCTCGGTGCCGCCGGCGTCCAGGTCCGGGCAACCTTCCATCCCATCATCGGGATGGAACGTGACGACACCGGTGCCATCGCGGCGATCCGCCCCGCGCGCACGGCCAGCTCCCGCGTCTCGATCGTGCAGCTGCACCTCGCCGACCTCCCGCCGGCCCTGCCGCTGGCGGCGGATGGCCGCGACGCCACCGACCCGCTGCTGGCTGCGCTGTCAGCCGCGCTCGCTGACGTTGCCACGGTCACCGACGACCATGTGACGATGCGTTCCGAGGTCGAGTCGGCGATCGCCGCCCTGGCGACCCCGGACGCACGCGACAACGAGGTGGCCGCCTGGTTGTCGTGGTTGCTCGACGACAACCTGCTGCTGCTCGGGACCCAGTCCCGCACCCGCGGGGGCAACACCGACGAGGGGCGAGACGGCGCGGGACTGCTGCGCGACCACGCCCGCCGCAACCGTCTGCTGGCGCGGCTGGGTGCGGCCACCAGCTGCGCCGACCTCCCCCGGCTGAAGGTGTCGCGCACCCGCGAGCGGTGCCCGATCCAGCGCCAGGCGCCCATGGAGGTGGTCGATGTCGCCCTGCCCGACGGCAGCGGTTTCCGCCTCCTCGGCCTGCTGACCCGCAAGGGCATCGCCGAGCCGGTGCGCACCACCCCGGTCCTGCGACGTCGGGTACGGCGCACGTGCGAGCTCGAGGACGTGGTGGACGGCTCACACGACGCCATCACGATCACGACGCTGGCGCACGCCCTGCCCAAGGACGAGCTGCTGCGCGCCACGCAGGAGCGCACCCGTGAGCTGCTCATCGGGCTGTTGCAGGCCGAGCAGCACCGCAGGGTGACCGCCTTCGTCAACCCCCACCGCCCCAGCGGGACGGTGTCGGTGGTGGTGGCGCTGCCACGCGAGCGGTGGCAGCCGGAGTTGGCGCGCCGCCTCCGCACCGCGCTCATCGAGCGGTTCGATGCCAGCCGCGCCGAGGTCGACACCGCCATCGACCTCCAGCGCGACGCGGTGGTGCGGTTCCTGCTGGAGCTGCGTGCACCGGACGATCCTGCGACCTTCCGCGAGCACATCCCCGCCGCCACACAGGGACTGACCGAGACGCTGGCCGGGCTGGTGCGTCCCTGGGAGGAGACGGTGCGCCAGCACCTGGCGACCCACACGGCGACCTCGACCACGGCCGCACTCGCCCGACGTATCGTGGAGCGGTTGCCGGTCAGCTACCGGGAGACCACCGACCCTGAGGAAGCGGTGGTCGACGTGCTGCTGATCGCGCGCGCGACGGACACCGAGGATGAGCTGCTGGTCACGCTGCGCCCGTCCACCGACGCCACCGCGGCGACGGTCCGGCTGCTCGCCGCCAAGAGCGGCGACACCTTGGAGCTGTCCGCGTTCCTGCCGATCCTCGAGAGCCTCGGCCTCACGATCGTGGACGAGGTGCCCCACGAACTGCAGGGCACCGAGGGACCCAAGGCCACACTGCACGACTTCGGGGTACGTGCCCGCGCACTGGACGCCGTCGCCGACGGCGGCCGCATCGCCGACGCCATCCTGGCCGCCTGGCGTGGGCACCTCGAGGTCGATCCGCTCAACCAGCTCATCGTGGTCGCCGAGCTCGCCTGGCGGGACATCTCCATCCTGCGTGCCTTCCGTCGCCTCAGGCGCCAGCTCGGCACCGCCTACACCCCGGCCTACGTGGACACGATCCTCACCGCCCACCCCCAGGCGGTGCGCGCGCTGGTGGAGCACATCCACGCGCGCTTCGACCCCGACCGGGCCCCCGACCCCGAGGCGGAGGAGCACAGCCGAGCGGCGGTGCTCGCGGAACTCGACCAGCTCCAGCGCCTCGATCACGACCGCATCCTGCGGCGGCTGCTGGAACTCGTCGATGCGACGGTACGCACCAACGCCTTCCGTGCCGATGCCCGGGCCGATGACACCGGCGAGCCCTACATCGCCCTGAAGTTCGACCCCAACCAGGTCAGTGACGCGCCCCAGCCACGTCCCTACCGGGAGATCTTCGTGCACTCCCCCCGCCTCGAGGGGGTCCACCTGCGCAGCGGCGAGGTGTCACGCGGTGGACTGCGCTGGTCGGATCGGCGCGATGACGTCCGCAACGAGGTCCTCGACCTCGTCAAGGCACAGGTGCTCAAGAACGCGGTCATCGTCCCCTCGGGTGCCAAGGGCGGGTTCGTGCTGGCGCGCGAACCCGAGGATCCCACCGCCGCCGCTGCGGAGGCGCGGCGCCAGTACGTGACCTTCATCCGGGGCCTGCTCGACGTCACCGATGACCTCGACGGCGACCGGGTGGTGCCACCACCCGGGGTGGTCCGCCACGACGGCGATGACCCCTACCTCGTCGTCGCTGCCGACCGCGGCACCGCGACCTTCTCCGACACCGCCAACGCCGTCGCCGCGCGGACCGGGTTCTGGCTCGACGACGCCTTCGCATCCGGTGGCCGGCACGGCTACGACCACAAGCGCTACGGCGTGACCGCCAAGGGCGCCTGGGTCGCGGTGACCAACCACTTCCGGGAGCTCGGTATCGACGTGTCCCGTGATCCCGTGCGCGTGGTGGGTATCGGCGACATGTCCGGCGACGTGTTCGGGAACGGGCTGCTCAGATCGCGCTCCGTGCGCCTGGTCGCCGCCTTCGACCATCGCCACGTCTTCCTCGACCCGGACCCCGATCCGGCTGCCAGCTTCGCGGAACGGGAAGCGGCTGTACGACCTGGCCGGCTCCACCTGGGACGACTACGACCGCGATGTGCTCTCTCGCGGCGCCATGATCGTCTCGCGCAGCGCCAAACGCATCACCGTGACCGAGGAGGTCCGCGAGCTGCTGCGCACCAAGGAGGCGGAACTCACCCCGCCCGAGCTGATCCGTGCCGTGCTGGCCGCGCCGGTGGACCTGCTGTTCGCCGGTGGTATCGGGACCTACATCCGTGGCAGCAGCGAACCCGACAGCGATCTGGGCGATCGCGCCAACGCCGATGTCCGTGTCACCGCCAGCGCTGTCCGCGCCCGGGTGATCGGCGAGGGCGCGAACCTGGCCATCACCCAACGTGCACGCGTCGAGCTCGCCCGCCGCGGCACGCTGCTCAACCAGGACGCCATCGACAACGCCGCCGGGGTCGCGACCTCCGACCAGGAGGTCAACCTCAAGATCCTGCTCCGCGCTGCGGAGGAGTCCGGCCGACTGACCCGCGAGCAGCGCAACGAGCTGCTGGAGGAGCTGGCCGACGAGGTGGTGGAGCGGGCGCTCGGCGTGGTCGCCGCCAGCACCACCGCGCTCTCCCGCGAGCTGGAACGCAGTCCGCGCAGCCTGGAGGCCTACGACCTGTTGCTGCGCCGGCTGGAGGCGGGGACCGAACTCGACCGCGACGCGGAGGTGCTGCCGTCCACCAAGGAGCTGGCTGCCCGTGCGAACTCCGGTGCGGGGCTCAGCCGTCCCGAGCTGGCCACCCTGATGGCCTGGGCGAAGCGCGAACTGAAGGACGCCCTGCTGGCCTCGGACCTGCCCGACCAGCCGTTGTGCCGTCCCGCCCTCGACCGGGCCCTGCCCCCGACCGCGGTGGAGCGCTACCACGACCTGCTCCCGGGCCACCGGCTCCGGCGGGAGCTGATCACCACCGTGCTGACCAACGAACTGGTGGACCGGCTCGGGGTCACCGCGGCGTCACGGCTGGCCAGCGAAGCCGGTGTCGAGCTCACCACCGCTGCCGCCGGCCTGCAGGCCGCGATCCACATCGTCGACGCCCCGCGGTGGTGGTCGCGGCTGGACGGACTCGAGGACGCCCACGACCCGGCGCGGTTGCGTGAGCTGGAACTGCCGCTGGAGGAGCTCGTGCTGACCCTGGCGCGGGTGCTGCTGACCGACCCCACGGCACCGGACGCGTTGGAGGTAGCGCAGGAGCAGCACGACACGGCCGTCCGGCTGCTGGCAGGCCTCGATGCCCTCGGGACCGGGGCACAGCGACGTGCAAGGGCGGCCCACGCGCGCTGGCTCCTCGATGATCTGGTCGAGCCGGACCTCGCGCAGCTGCTGTCGGGTGCACGTGACCTCGCCCTCGTACCGGACATCGTGGCCGTGCGATCGCTGCTGCCCCACGATCCGGGTGAACTGCGGATCGCCGACGCACTCCTGCGGCTCTCGGAGCGGCTCGGTATCGACCGGCTCGACGAGGCCCTGCGCCGGGTCGACGCCACGAGCGGCTGGGCACGCCGCGAACGCCTCGGCCTGACCATGGATCTGCGGCGCGCCCGCCGGGCCGCGGCTGTTGCGACCCTCACCCCGGTGGCACACGCCGAGGTCGAGGTCACGACCGACCGCGCGAGCCCGGTACCCACCGACACCGCGGGGATACCGAGTGTCGCGAGCCTCGTGGATGCCTTCCTCGGCGCCCGTCAACACCACCTCGACCGGGCCCGTGCCACCGTGGCGGCCGCCGAGGGGGTGGAGACGGGCAGCCTCGACGCCCTCGGGGTGGCGGCACGTGCGATCCGTGAGACCATCGAGCGTCGCCCGCAGGTCAGCCCGACGGCGCCGCCAAGGGGTTGAACGGTCGTCCGACGCTGCGGGGCGTGGCGAGCTCGAGGACGGCGAGCTCGAGGACCAGGGCAGCGGGCAGCTCGGAGCCCTTGAGGTCGAGGTCGAGGGCTGCCAGGCGGTCATGGGCCCACGCCAGCTCCCCCGGACCGAAGGCGCGCGCCTGGGTGCGGGCCTCCTCGAAGCGCCGGCCGGGGCGCATGCCAGCGTCCTTCGGGCTGGCACCGGAACGCACCTGCAGCAACTGACGGATGCGGTAGTTGAGGGCACCGGCGATCGCCAGGGGTGCCTCGCCGGCCCCCAGCGCACCATTGACGGCCGCCAGTGCCCCTCGGGGATCCCGCTCGACGACGGCGTCAGCCACGGCGAACCCCGACGCCCGACCGTGACCGGAGAGCACCGACTCGACCTGGGTCGCGGTGAGCACCGCGACGCCGGCATGGGTGGCACACACCGAGCCGACCTGGGAGGCGATGGTGGCCGGTTCCGTCCCGGCGTGGAGGCGGACCGCAGCGATCGCCGTCGCGTCCGCCTTCCGGCCGAGTCGGCGGAACTCCTCGCCCACGATGCGGTCCCATCCCCGGTCCTCCCACTCCGGTGGACGGGTGACATCGACCCGTTCCCCAGCCGCCTTGGCCAGGCGCACGATGCGCTGGATGCGACCCGTGCCCCGGGCGATCAGCACCAGGTGCGCGTCCTCGGAGGGTGCATCGAGGTACCGCTCCAGTTCGTCCTTCAGCGGGTCGGTCACCGCCTCGACACCGCGCAGCACGATGCAGGTCCTGCCGCCGAACAGCGAGGAGGTCCGCAGCTCCGGGAGTTGCTCCAGCTCACCGACGTCGTAGCGATCGACGGCAAGCTCCGCATCGTCGCGCTCGAGCGCGGCGACACGACGGTCCGCCTCCCGTGCGAGCAGGAGGTCATCGTCACCGGCGAGCAGCAACACGGACATGGGCGCAGCCTACGTGCCGGCGACGACCGGAGCCGCCGCGGCTCGCGGTGCCGGACGNGGTGCCCTCATCGGCCCGGTGTGGGGCCACCGGGTGGTGGTGGAGCGCCGGGGCCCGGTGGNCGCGGCCCGCCGGGTGCGCCNCCGTAGCCCGGCCCCGGCTGTGGAGCGGCGTAGCCCCCGTAGCCGCCGGGGGCCGTTCCGGCAGCGGNGCCCCGCCCGGCTGCCGCGGCGTCCAGGCTGCTCGCCATGTCCTGCAGGGCGGAGTGGATGCGGAACAGCACGATCAACAGCTCCGCGTACACCCGTACCGCGATGGGGCCGAGGACCAGCACCGCCACCCCGATCAGGACGTTGTCGGTGACGATCGTCACGACACCGCCAACCACCACGGCGAGCACCCCGAGCCAGAACAGCAGCTGGATCAGCACCGGTGTGACCATGCGTCGGAACCGCAGGAACTCGCCCATCCTCATCTCCTGACTCGTGCCCGTACCACGGCCCGTGCCACTGCCCGTGCCACTGCCGGTGACCGCGACCGTGCCGGTACGCGCGCCACTGTCCGTTCCACAGCGCGGGCGCGACTGCCACAGCGCTGTCGCCGATG
>SL_7KL_010_BRINEDRAFT_10001825_pt1 | contig 10068 bp, 13 predicted proteins | sample SodLak_010_BRINE_FD_10663 | JGI IMG/M metagenome (IMG submission 10663)
GGCGAGTTCCCAACTGAGCCACAGATAATAGAAAAAGACGAAGGAGAAGCCAGACCGAACTTCACTCTTTAAGGCTTACGTGGCCACTCAATGTCATGTGGAAAGTTTGGTTGCTGCGGAATGTCTCTCAATAGTTGACGATACTCAGACCACTTTTCTTTTGTTGATTGTGGTACATCTGGTAGCTGGGTCCAGTCGATTTGTTGTAGTAACGCATTTCTTTTTAGTCTTGCTTCTTTCTCTAAGTCTTTCTTTGGTGTTGTATCGACAAATTCTTTGATTTGTCCGAATTCACCATTTACTGCCCTTTTGTGTAAGTTTTTTCCGTGTTCGTGTGGATCTGATGCTGATGCAGTGAATGGAACTTCTTTTTTAAGGTGTGAGAATTTCACAATCAAGTTAATGTTTTCGTTATCTCTACACCAAGTTGGGTTTTTTGCGTAATCTACTACAAACATCTTGTTATGCTACACGCTGAAATAGTGTTATTCTACTTCGTGTGTTGCCAGATTGTCCTGCAACTCTACCAAGTGCACGCCATGTTCCAGTAAAAGTAGCAGAACCCCTATCAAGGTTTGCTGTTCTGTTACCCTCGTCAGCATCTACTGAGTTGCCAACAAGGCCAGCTGGGTTGATAGAAGTTCCAGCGTACTCTTCACCTTCTTCTATATTGTTGTTCGTGTCAACATGCCCAAATATCAAAGATCCTACTTCACCAAGTGGAACTTGTGCAAGTGCTTCTATAAATCTTCTTCCAGAAATTAGACCAAGTGTACTACTGTCTTTGTCTATCAAGTTACTTACTGATATCTCAGGTACATTTGTTAAGCGAGCAAATGGCACATTACCATCTACGAGATTTCCAGTCCATCTTACATCACCAACTACATGTAGTCTTTCAGATGGAGATGTTGTGTTTATACCTACGTTACCAGCACCATTTATAACAACTCTTGCACCATTTGAGTTGTCTGCGCGGAACAGATATGTCAGTGGGCTTGTGGTACTCATGAATAAACGCATCACTGCGTTTCCAATACCTTGTGTGGTGTGTCTGGAAATATTAAGAGCGTGCCCAGTTCCTGTGTTTGTCGATATAGTTGTTAAGCTAGTAAAGGTTTTACCACCTCCAATACTTTGTGCCCCAGATGTTCTTACTACTGTTCCATCAACAGAGAGAGTGCGGTTGTTAGCCAAGCTACCACCGCCAGCTAATCCATCTCCAGTATCTATTCTTCGGCTTGTTCTTACAACGTCGGTGGTGACAGACACATTACCATTGACTATTCTAATACCATCCCCAGTGCTAACACTTAGTGTTCTATTTTCAGAAAGATCACCCCCACCATTTAAACCATCACTGGTGTTTATAGATCGTGTTTGCCTAACTATGTTATTTGGTATTCTGGCATCTGCAATCGTCCCACTCAACACAGTGGCAGGAATCTCAGACACGTAGTTTATTTGTGTGCCTCCTTGATTTACTCTAAGAAACGTATTAGATTGTAGTGCAGTGGGTGGTGTGTCTGACAACTGAGAAAAAGCAAGTGCGCCAACACTTGCTTCATTACTGGCAACCCAGTTAGACCCGTCCCAACGAAGAACCTGATCCACGTCTGGTGATTCAGCATCCACATCAATTATATCGTTTAGTGAACTAGCCAATGGACGCCATGCTGTTGCAGCACTTGGGTCGTATACTCTTAGTACTTGATCACCTTTGTCATACCAAAGCTGTCCGATTAGTGGATTATTAGGTGAAGTGGTGTTTGCAAAGTTCTCAAGCATACGAATTTGTGCAGTTGCTATTGCTTGTCCATAACCGCTGTGCTCTCTACCTACCAGTGGTATGCTGGCTAGGTTATTTGAAATTTGCTCTCTTGGTATTACTATATTACCACTACCATCTGTTAGTATGACATTGTAAGCCATTATATATTTCCTCTATTACGGACCCATCTGTACACGAATAGTGTACTCAATTTCAAGTTCACGATTTTCTGCTTTTTGTTGTGGGTGGAAAACAACATGAGTCACCATTCTACCGCCGCCTGGAAGTTCACTTTGTAGTGTACTTGGGTCTACAAAAGGCGTAAGCGGCAATGATGTTTGCGTGAACAATGCAATCTCATCAAAAACAAAATCATCTGATATATTCTGTGTTGTGTCGTCTACTGGTTGACCGACTGGTTCGCCAAACCCAAGCGAAACCACTACTTGTAGATCTGAGAAGTTTTCATTACTATCAATAACTCGAATATAATCTGTTGTTGTAACACCATCAACAAAAGTTGACAGCGCTTTGTAAAAAGTAGTATTATATGGAAGTGCAGTTGGATCTTGTAAGTTACTTACATTGGGTGCGCGGTATAGTATCTTACCACTACCATCAACAGTAGAACCTCCGTTTCCAAAAAGCATATATGCAATAGTGCCTTCTGATTTTCCACTTAGTGCAGAGGAAACAGCCCAGCTCATATTGCCGAAATGTATTTTGTTGAATTTATCTACATATACCACGTCAGAATTTTTGTCTCTGATTTTAACGTGTCCTATCATGTTGCCAATCATGCCTTCAAACATCATTTTCCTCTTGTCTTTTGTAGTATTTGTTTAGTGTGTTTGTCTCTGATTATTAGAAAGTCTGCGAAGTGTGCAACACCTTCTGAATCTGGTACTTTTTCATTCATCACGTATTATTTACCTGTTTCACTTAGAAAGTTACGCCAGCCGTTTCATGTAGTATGTGAGCTACTCACAACAAGAAAACCCAAGAATCTTTAAAATATTGTTTTAAAGTAAAATGGGCACATTGTGCCCATTTACTTTACGCTTTGATGTGGTATGTAAGTTTTTTACTTTTTCTTTTCTTTTTTGATTTTCTTTGCCTTTTCAACAATCTTTTTCATTTCTGTTATCTTATGCTTGATTGTCTCAACGCTTTCTTTTTTCGCTCGACCAAGTGTTTCATCTTCTGGAGCATCAACCTCCACATCAATGTCTGCGTCATCTGTTTCCAGATCAAGATCGAGGTCTAGATCAAGATCATCATCACCCAGATCAACTTCATCATTGACTTCTGGATCTTCCATATCAATACGCCCAGTTGGTGTTCCACCAGCAGATATTTCAGCAACGCTGTTATCGATTTCTTGTTTGCTTGATCTTAGGTTGTCCATTACTGATTGTAGTACGCTTGTTGTTTGGTTTTCAAATCCAGTAGCAACGTCTGGACCGAAGCTGTTTCTCATTTGCTCAGATACAGCGGGGAGGTCTTCGTTCATTAGTCTGCCAAGTTTCTCAAGCATGCTTTGCATTTCTTGACTGAAGCTTCGCGCCGCAATTAGACTTTCTGCTTGCTCTACTTCTGATTCAAGTAGCGTTCTTAACTGATGCGCATAACTTTCTTTCATATGTTTCCCGCTTGGTTTAACACCAAATCTGTTTTTTAATTCTCTGTTTATTGCCCGTATCTGGAATTCTCTTGGAGAACCATATGATGGGTGTTCATCTGTTGTTTGGGCCAGCTTAATCAGTGTTTGGTCGTCAAATGACTTCACATTTTTCATAATTTCTTTTGGGTCAGACTCCAAAAAAAACCACATGAACTTTCGTCTCCAGTCTCCAGACTCTTTAAATTTCTTTCTCATCTTTGTATAATCTCCGTTATTCTTGGTTAGCCATTTTCCATGCAGTTGCGTAGAGTACTTCTTCCCAGCGATCACCATAACGATCTTTAAATTCTTCTTTACGATCTTTGATCCAATCTTCCATGCCTGGTGGTGCAACCTCGTTTACACTATCTCCCATATATTTTGTTCCAGGTTCAGCTTCTGGATATACTGGAAGTGGTTCTCTTGGGGGTGGCTTTGGTGCTCTTTTTTGTTTTGCTCTGCGAGCTGCTTGTTCTAATTCTCTTTTTTTCATAAGCTCAGGTGTTCGTACTACTACTTTTGCAGCAGCACCTTCTGGGTCTTTTTCTGCTTGCTTCGCAAGGAAATCTATAAACTGATCTTTCAGACTCTCAAAAATATCTTCATCATCGAGGTGTAAAGTTGTAGCTCGGTCAACCACTGTGTTTGCAAGACGAGAAACATCGTCACTGGTTAGTTTGCCAGTGTGCATTAGTGCAACATCAGTGATTATATCACCGAGTGCATCTGATCCAACTTGATCAACTAGTTCTGGATACATTGTTTCTATTTCTGCGTATATAGAATTACTAATTTCACTAACACTCACTTGTGTATCGACGTCATCATATAGTGTTCTTGGCTCAGGATCATAATCAAGTTCTGCATGAAGCTTTTCGCGAACTCTTTGTTCTATTTCTTGGTCTGGGAATCTGTACTTACTTGAACGATAGTGCCGCATTGCATCACCAACGGCTTCATCTACACTGTCCCCAACATTAACACACTTTGATGCATAGTCACTAAGCCAACCTACAACTTTTTCTTTTACGTCATCAACGGTGCTTTCTGTTAGTGTCTTCTTGTTGGAAGTAATAAGCATTTCTATACCTTCTTTCATGAGAAGTGTTTTACTATATTCACTATCAGATGGTGTTTTGTTATTGATTTTGTGTTGATATAATTCGTCTTCCAGTTTTTCTTTCATACTTTCCAACACTGAGATTTTAACATTGGAATTAAGAGTAAAACCAAAAGTCTCGCTCAAATAGCGATTTATTTTGGATAATTTTTTTTCAGGTGTAGATCTGAGCTGTTTTAATAGCATGGTTAAATTCCTTTTGAAACTTATAGTTATTTATCATTTGAGCGTAAAACCTAAGAATCTTTAGTTCTTAGGTAGTTGACCAATTCTCTCATCAACCCAAGAAATAATTTTTCTGATTCTTTTTATCTTGTTGTGAGAGTCTAGTAGTTTCTCTTTTGCCAACTCGTACCTATCTTCATACACAGGAGAGTACTTTTGCTTTACAGCCCTTTTCATAAACAGAACATTGTAGTACTGTTTTTTGTACTCATGTTCTTCTCTGAGAATTTTATTCAATGAGTAGCGATTATTTTTCAACAAGCATTCAACAATCGCAATAACAGAATCTGCACAGTGTATATCATCATACAGAACATTTCCGAATCGGTCATATATGTTATATGTTATTTCGTTTTCTACTTTTTGTACTTTATATCTTCCGATAATGATTTCTTTGTTTTCAGACAATAAGTATGCACTTGTAGATTGTTCCATAACTTTATCAACCATCTCCTCTAGTTTGGTTATTAGCTTATTTCTTTTTTGTTCGCTGATATGTTTCATTTTTGTTTGGCTTCCTTCTTATTGGCTTACCAACTGAAACTGGTGCTGATGCTATAGCACCTGCGGTGGTTGTTTCTGTTTTAACTCTTGTTGGATCATCTGTTACATCTGGGTCGTCTATGACATCACCAACTCCTACGGTGTCTGGGTCTATGTCATCTGCTTCCAGATCATCTAAATCTACATCTTCTTGGTCACTCATTGTTCGTGCCAGCTTGACCAGATTTACAAATCTGTATCGCAATGTTGGATTACTAATTATGGAGTCAATCATTCTAATATATGGTGATATTGCAACACTCAATCTTGGTGGAAGTGGGTGTCCATTGTATAGTTCCGCCATGGCTCTTTTTGTAAGTGCTGGGGGATCTTGGCGTATAAAAGATTGCAAAGTGGTTCTTAGTATCTGCAATCCTTCAGTGGTTTCTAGTCCAATGTCTTCTGCACTAATACCAGATACATCGCTTAACTTTTGTTCAGTTATAGTTGGTGTTCTAATAATGTTACCTTGTTGCACAACAGAATCGCCATTTCTTCCTGAGACAACATAGGTTTGTCCAGGTCCACGGCTTTTTATTGAAGTTTCAACTTCGTTACCAGATATGTCTTTGACAGTAACTCTGTCTCCTGGTAGAAGATTTTCAGGCTCCTTTGTGGTTACTTGCTCGGGACCAGTCGCTGCGGTTTGTGGTTGTGTTGGCTGTCTTGGTTGCTGTAATCCTGCGTATGGATTATCTGATTCTTCAATGTCATAGTCAAACAGTTCAGTCTCTTCAAGATCGTCAGCACTCTTGAAAATATCAACTAGTGTTTCTATATCTTCTTTTTCTACTGCTTGACCTATTTCTAGAAAGTCTGAAAAAGAAAAGTCTTTTTTCTTGATAACTGCCTCAACTTGGTCTACGTCGCGGTCAAGTAGTTGTGCTAATGTTTCTTTCCAATTCTCGTTTAGTATTGTCATTTCATCTCCTGCGAATATTTAAAGTTCTCAACCTGCGACTCACAGGGTTGTACCTTTTTGTTTTTTGTGCTTTTCTTTGTAGTCTTGGACCTAGACGACTTTTAGTCTTCTTTAGCGTTTGTCTTCGCTTTAAGTCCACAGGCATATAACAGCGTGAAGGTGTGGCCACCACTCTTCCTGCTCTTGGGCCTGTTGTGCAGCGATAGCCTTTTTTAAGCTTCCCTCCACTCTTTCTCCACACAACTCTTGTCTCTGTTATTATTTCTTGTATTAGCATAGTTTCTCTTGTTTGAATTCTATATTTTGATCAACGCCACTTGTAACAACAGTAACACCATTTGGTAGTACTATATTATGCAATTCTGTAACTAGTAGTCCAACTGGATCACCTTTTAGTATAAACTGGTCTTTTCTCTCTGTTGAAAAAGACCATACAAATCCTTCACCAGATAATGCGCTCGCACCACTTGTAGATAAATCTTCTACAACTTCTGGTTCTTTCAATATAACAGGTAGTGCTCTCAACGATATGCTTTGTATTAGTATTTCAAATGCCTTTTGTGAAGTATCTCTGACATCACCTGTTATTCTTATGTTTACACCAGCAGCAGAGTCAGGGTTAGTAAATGCACTTGGTGATTTACACCAAACAGTGTAAGATTCTAAACTGCCTGTTAAACTCTGAAAAGTACTACTACTTCCTTTAGTATGCATTATGTATTTACCTACTGAGGACAGTTTCTATTGTACTACAAATTCACAAAAGTATCAAGCAAAAAAATAGGCCCCGAAGAGCCTATTTTTTATGGTTGGTTTTTCTTTAGGTATTAAGCAAGTTCAAAGTCAACCTTTTCTACAGTTGCATCAGTAAAATCAACGTCAACGTCTTCAAGGTCGTCACTATTACCAGTAACATCGTTTGCGTTTTCGAAGCGCTTCACACTGAAATCATCACCAAGTGCACGAATTGCAGCTTGTAGTTCAGCAGCAATATCATCACCAACGCCGTAAGCCAACGCAACGTGAATTTCGTTACGATTGACGATTTCCAGAATAACTGGTGTGCCACGAGTGGACAAAATGCGATAAACTGCTTCTGCGGCACTGTCAGGTGCTGGACGTGGACCTTTCTCAGTTGGTGTCAGTGCATAGCTTCCATCAAATGCATTATTACCAGCAGAGCTAACTTTGAAAAATTCAAGACGGCCTTCGGTCCACTGACCACCGATTACACCGCCATTTACCTTTTCTACTCCAATACTCATTGTATTATTCTCCTAATTCTTTCAACTGCTTTTATTAGCAGCTTACTACTTTATTTATCAAATCACGCAGAAAACCACAAAAGACGTGACAGTCTGTCACTCTGCTTCTAGTTCGCGCAACTGGAATTCAAAGATTTTCCCATCCGCAGACATTACCCTGGTCACAACGGTGTTTTCTATTTCATCAACACTAATAACGTGGTCTACTGCGGGGTTCGCCTCTAGAATTTCCACGATATCAAAAATAGCATTATCGGTATCCACACTTTCTCCTATTGGTTTCAAAAATCGTTTGGAATCACTTGGGTCATATCTCAGACCAAGCATCAAACCAGCTAGTGCACTGGCTCCTATTATTGCAGCAGATTTCCCAACTCCAATTCTGCTTTGTCTTTGTACTCTGTCTATCTGTGGTATTATCTCAGACATTCGCTCTCTTGTAAATATAAATCTTCTCAAGTATGAAAGATAGTTAGACTTTATTTTAGTGTCTGTGGTTTGCCACTGAGGTAATACTCTTCGTATGTTTTTTAGTCTTGTATCTCTAACTGACAGATGCCTCTCAAGCCTCAATAGGTATGATGTGATAAAGCTTTGATCTAGATTCAGTCTAGCCACGCCTCTTAAAACTTGTAATAATCTTTGGCCAATTATTGAGTTTGGATTCGTGGTATTCAGTTTGAATGCAAGCATATATAAGTCAGTTCCACTGCTTCTAAAGTGGTCAAAGTTTCCGAATGCTGCTGTTCTGCTGGCATAATCTTGGGCCCACTTGCTTGTTTGGTGTTCTTGTGCTAGTATTATTGTGGCTAACAAATAAGCATAAAAAAACTCAGTAGCAACACTATCATCAAGTGCGTCTATTTTTTGTCTTGTTCGAAATGCACGACTTTCACTCAGTTGATTTATTAGTTGATAAGTCATTCTTCTCCTAGTATTTCATTGAACATACTCATGGCCGTTTTTTTCTGTTCTTTTGTTGCACTTGGATACAGATTGTCAATAATAGACTCTTTTTCAGTTTCAGATGCTGTTGGCCACATGTTTCTTATCTCTGTTGCACTTTTTACTGTTTGGTCACCTACGCCGAAGTCTACTGTTGGCATGTACTTTATGTATGCATGTTTGTCCATGCTTTGTAAATCATCTTGAAAATCTTCATAACTCAATATATAAGGAGGCATCCCTTTTCTTGGGCCACGTGTTACCACTGCATTTGGATCTCCAGGTTTTGGGTGTTCATCACGATCTTTTTCACTTCGCACAAAAACCAAAACTGTGTTTGATGGGTCGTCTGTTAGTTGCATGTACTCATCAACATTGTATGTTCTTTTTACTTGCAAGAAGCGATCCTCTGGCACACCAGATATTGTAGCTAAAAACTGTTTGTACTTGAATGGAAACGGTCTTGTTGTTTTTGTATCAGTAGCGCTAACATAAACGTCTGCATAAGGCATGGCATCTACTATGCTGTTATACAGAGCCGCGTGACCACTATGGAATGGATGGAATCCGCCAGCCATTATTGCTATTGTTTTTTTGTTTTCTATTTCAAATAATCTCATTGTGAAAATAGCCCTTTGTATATATTTTCTTCTATATATAAGCCATGAGAAGCTTTTATAGCTATCTCGTTTCCAGATTCTATAGCTTCAATCAAATCGCCCGTTCCAAAACGATCATGTCTTATTGTTGGTACGAGAAAATCTTCCATGATCTCAAGTAACTCATCGTATTCAATAGGTAAACGATCTTTGGTGAACTCTTGGTATAACTCTTTTCCTTTGGGTGTTTTCTTGAACTCACCCCAATCTACTAATACTGTTGACCATGTGTAGTGAAATTCACCCACTGGGATAAAAACTCTGCTATTATTTAGTATGTCAAATTTATCGGCTTCTGCTTTATTTGATGTAACACTAACTGAATTGTACCGCTGTGCAGCTACTCCCATCTTACCAAGAATAACATTGTATATATTTCTATAGTGTGAGAGTCCACGTGGCTTTCTGTTTGTTTCTATTGGTTTCATGAAAGCGTATAGTAAAGTGTCTTCTGTGTTTCCTGGTGCTGGCACAGAATGATCACCTGGGTAACCTAGACCACGATAAACTTTGTATTGCCCTCTATTTGTTTCTTGCAACCAAGGCTGACAATTGCCACGGATAAAATCGCGCAACTGAGCTTTGTTTATATCTTTTTCTTCAATTTCAACTATCTTCATTTTCAGCGATCCTGTTTGTATGTGGTGAAAAAGCACCTTTGTTGCCAGTTGCAGATTCTATTTGTTAGCTCTTTTCGCATGTTCAACAAGTTTTTTACTAGGTGCTAGTTGCTTTAGTTCTTTTGGTGTGAAAACTCTCACAATCCGCCCATTCCCTTTCAATTCAAAAGTGGCACCGCCGAATCTAATCTTCATGTAAGCTCCTTTGCTATTCTGGTGAGGTAGTAATACGAATTTATCGAATTCCGCAGAAAACCACAAGAGCCGTGGCTCTGTGGATGAATGCGTCCATCTACTCTCACTTCAAATATAGCAATAATTGTCAAGTGGTTCCT
>SL_7KL_010_BRINEDRAFT_10001827_pt1 | contig 10060 bp, 2 predicted proteins | sample SodLak_010_BRINE_FD_10663 | JGI IMG/M metagenome (IMG submission 10663)
GTTTTGGCGATTTAAACAGAGTCAATACCAATATTCAGTCGCTGGATTCCCAGCTGTCACTGAACAGAATTAACAGAGATCTGGCGAATAACCAGCTCAAACTTTCAACCGGTCTTCGGATCAATCGTGCGGAAGATGACGCCGCCGGATATTCCATTGCAACGAAGTTGAACAGCCGGGTTGCCGGACTGGAGCAGGCGCTGCAGAATGTGGGCGATGCCAAGTCAGTTCTCGATATCGCAGAATCCAGTTTTGATACGGTAATGGACAACCTGATCGAGATGAAAGCTCTCGCTACACAAGCTGCCAACGATATTCTTGGAGATGATGAGCGTGGTTATATTGGCGCCCAGATCACCAAGCTGGCACAGGATATCAATGATATCGCCGACCAGACCGTGTTCCAGGATACGGAGCTTCTGAACGGAACGGACAATACCGGTGGAGTATCTCTCACATTCCAGGTTGGAGAACGTTCTACAGATACACTTGAAACAACTATAAATGCTGTTAATGTAGGTACACTATTTGCCGGACTTACGGGTACAGCGGTAGCTAATCTTGGAGCTACTGGAGCAGCTGGCGGTGGAGCAGCAGCAGATGGTTCCGGGATAGTAGGTTCCAACGCAGCGGCCGGAGATAAAGGGGGTATTGCGTTTAACGACGCGACAGCCGCTGACTTCAGAAGCTTTATTGATGCTGTTGACGGTGCAATTGGCGAGATGAACGACCGCGTAAACGAAATCGGGATGACGCAGTCCTCACTCAGTATTCGTGAAGTAACGCTCTCGCAGTCGATCAGCGCGAACAGCGCGGCATCGTCCAGGATTATGGATGCAGATTTTGCAAAAGAACAGAGTGAGTCTGTAAGACTGCAGATTCTGCAGCAGACCTCAACCTCTGCACTGGCTCAAGCCAATATGGGTCCGCAATCTGTACTCGGATTCCTTGGCTAAGCAGTAAACAAATAGATATCTATTTGAAAGTAAAAAGCCTTCCGGTTATAACGGGAGGCTTTTTTTTGTTTCAGGAACAGGGCATAGGGTGTAGTTACATTCTGTTGGTTCGTCGGTTAGAAAAAGACCGACAAGGTGTAAGAAGTTGGCACAGTCAACTTCCCTGAACCCTTACTTAATAAGCGTCATGCTGCGGGTCAGTACATTGCTATCCGTTTGGAGCCGGTAAAAATAGACGCCGCTGGCGAGGCTGGATGCATCAAAGCTGATGGTGTGATGGCCTGATGACCGATGCTCGTTAACGAGAACCGCCACCCTTTGGCCAAGTTTATCGAAGACCTCAAGCGTAACCCCCGACGCCTCAGGCAGCCCAAACTGGATCTGCGTAGATGGGTTGAATGGATTCGGGTAGTTTTGAGAGAGTGAAAACTCAGCTGCGATCTCAGGCTCATCAATCGAGGTAGCTACTACAGTGGAAAAGCTCCAGCTGATCTCTTCATTTTCAATCCCTTCGTCGTTTACAACGGCACCTTCCGGAATAGTAACCATGTAGGTTTCTTCAAACCTGAAATCATCATGGCTAATAGTTAAAGTTCTTTCTTCGATTGTTGCAACAATCCCGCCAAGCTGATTCTCATCAGAATCCATGATCGTTATACCGGAAAAATCCTCCTCAAAGATTTCCACATTAAATTCCACGGTGATCAGTGAGTCGGGCGTTACATTTTCACCTCCATCTTCAGGTGATTTTGCAACAACCACAAAACTGCCACATTCAACATCTCCGGTGATAACCCAATTAAGATCATCAATAAGAACGTTTCGGGCATCAACTGCACCGCAGTACGTTAATCCTTCAGCACCCAGCTCAAGATCCACTGGTGTGTCTTCAAAACTGGCCCAGCCCGTAAGCGTCAGATCATAGTTCTCCACACTTAATCCGCTTGAATTAAGCATTCCCTCGATATTGGATAAACTGCTAATATCCCAATCACCGATACTATGATTAAATCGGCTGGCACCGGCAAACATCTCTTGCATATTGGTCACACCAGAGACATCCCAGCCACCAATATTTGAGTTAAACTCACCGGCCTCTGAGAACATTTCCCGCATATTGAATACGACAGAAACATCCCAGCTGCTAATATCCTGGTTGAATTCACTGGCTCCGCTAAACATTTCAGCCATACCCGTCACACTGGAGGTATTCCATTCCCCTATATTCTGATTAAAACTTTCAGCCATTAAAAACATACGGGACATGGTTGTTACACTGGACATATCCCACCCACCAATGTCAGCATTAAATTCACTGGTATTGCTAAACATTTCATTCATACTGGTCACCTCAGTTACATTCCAATTCCCAATGTCCTGGTTAAAAATGCTGGCTCCGCTAAACATTTCACTCATATCGGTCACATTAGAAGTATTCCAGCCTCCAATGTCCTGATTGAAACTCACCGCCCTCCGAAACATAACGCTCATATCAGTAACGCTGGATACATCCCAATCCCCAATATCCTGATCAAAATTAGTGGCCTGGTTAATCATACCAGCCATATTGGTCACGCTGGAAACGTCCCAGCTTCCTATATCCTGATCGAAGTTACGCGCCCTGCTAAACATCCTCTCCATGCTGGACACGTTGGAAACATCCCAGCTACCAATGTCTGCATTGAACGCAGTTGCCCCGTTGAACATACTTTCCATATCGCTGACACTCGATACATCCCATTCGCCAATTTCTGCATTGAAGGAAGTAGCGCCGGCAAATGTCTCTTGCATTTCTGTAACATTAGAAACATCCCAGCCGCCTATATCCTGATTGAAATTAAGCGTTATCCGAAAGGTCCTGCTCATATTAGTTACCCCTGAAACGTCCCAGCTGCTGATATCCTGATCAAATTCCATTGCGCCATTAAAAGCGTTCTCCAAATTGGTTACGTTGGAGACATCCCAGTTGCTAATATCCTGGTTGAAATTATTGGCACTGAAAAATATCGAACTCAAATCGGTTACGCTTGAAACGTCCCAGCTTCCTATATCCTGATCAAAATCATTGGCTCCTCTAAACAGCTCACTCATATCTTCAATACCGCTTGTACAGGTTGTTTCCAATAGTTCAAAATCTTCATCTTCGATAATCTGATCGAGCTGCTCCCGATTTCGTTTTGTAAAGACAACTCCGCCTATCTCACCGCTGACCCCTACTTCTGCATCCTGGCACAAAACAGTTACGCCATTCTCGGCGAAAGAAAAACCACCCTCCAGTCCGCCATCTAATATCGTCCAGTTAAAATCTTCGATGATGTTTTGTCTTGCGTTCTGGGCATCCATTGTATATTGGCTGCTTCCGGCGTTAAACTCCAGATCCGATTGTAGCGTAAGATCACTCCATTCCTGAAGCAGAGCATCATAGTTGTCTGTACTCAGCCCAGCGCCCTCAAGAAATCCGGTAAAATCTGCAACATTACCCACATTCCAGCTGCTTAAATCCTGATCGAATGAGTCCGCCTCCAGAAACATAAAACTCATGTCCGTTACACTACCTACATTCCAATCGCTTAAATTCTGGTTAAAAGATTGATGTAATTCTGTCTCTGAACATTCAGTACACCCAAACATGGCCCGCATATTTGCAACTTTGCTTACGTCCCAATTCCCTATGGGCTGATCAAAAGAGAGTGCTTCAAAAAACATAGAACGCATATCTGTGACATTGCTAACATTCCAGCTTTCAATAGGCTGGTTGAATGAGCTGGCACCGTTAAACATGGATCTTGTTACCGCAACATTCCCTACATCCCAATTTCCGATATCCTGATTAAAAGATTCGGCACCAAAGAACATATTTTGCATGGATGTTACATTGCTGACATTCCAATCTCCGATAGGTTGGTTGAACAAAGCATTGTTTTGAAACATCGCTATCATATCTGTCACATTGCCAACATCCCAGCTGCTGATATCTTGATTAAATGAGTGCTCGCACTCAGAGCATCCAAACATCCCCCGCATAGTGAGCACACTGCTCACATCCCAATTACCTATTGGTTGATCAAAAGACTCTGCATTATTAAACATAAAGTTCATTCTCTCTACATTGCTCACGTCCCATTTGTTTAAATCCTGATTGAATGAGCTTGCACCATTAAACATTTCTGTCATATTCCAAACATTGCCCACATTCCAATCACCTATATTCTGATTGAAGCTGATGGCACCTCTAAACATCATAATCATACTTCTTGCACTGCTTACATCCCAGCCGTTTAAATCCTGGTTAAAAGACTCAGCTCCCAAAAACATATTGCCCATATCTGTCACACTGCTTACATCCCAATTGCCAATGGGCTGATTAAAGTCACTTGCATCCCAAAACATCCCAAACATTCCCGTGACCGAAGAGGTATTCCAATTGTTTAGATTCTGATTGAAGGAATTTGCTCTAAAAAACATTCTGTCCATTCTAACTACATTACTCACGTTCCAGTCGCCAATGGGCTGGTTAAAGTTGCCAGCTCCCAAAAACATCAGTTGCATAAATCTCACATTGCCCACATCCCAATCACCAATAGGCTGGTTGAAGTCTCTTGCATTCCAAAACATCAAATCCATCTCCGTTACACTACTCACATCCCAATTGTTTAAATCCTGGTTGAAGGAATCAGCCCTCTGAAACATTAAGCCCATATCTGTGACGCTGCCAACGTTCCAATTACCAATAGGCTGGTTGAATGATCTTGCGTTATTGAACATCCAGCGCATATCGGTAACGTTGCTCACGTCCCAGCTTCCAATTGGTTGATCGAATGAGTTATTGCCCTGAAACAAAATAGCCATATCTGTAACGTTACTTACATCCCAATCGCCAATATCCTGATTGAAAGTGTGAGTTAAATCTGACTCCAAACAGTCAAAACACCCCAACATTCCCCGCATGTCCGTTACGTTGCTAACATCCCAGCTTCCGATAGGTTGGTTAAAGGTGATTGCATCAAAAAACATAAATCGCATATTTGTTACACTGCTGACATCCCAGTTTCCAATAGGCTGACTAAAGGAGCCGGCCTTTTCAAACATGGAGCTCATAGTTTCTACACCTCCTACATCCCAATTTTCTATGTTCTGATTAAAGGATTCAGCTCTATAGAACATAAATTGCATGGTTGTAACGTTGCTAACATCCCAATCTCCTATAGGCTGGTTGAATGATTTAGCTTCGTAGAACATAGCAAGCATGTTGGTCACATTACTCACATTCCAATAGTTTAAATCCTGGTTGAAGTCACTTGCTCTAAAAAACATCTGCCGCATATTGGTTACGTTGCTCACATCCCAATGGCTGATATCTTCATTAAACTGACCCGATTCAGCTATATTACTCATTTCGCTTGTCGGCAATAATTGTTCGGCAGGATTTTTAGCCAAAGCTTTTTGTGCATCTACTTCTCTAACCAATATCCCAGCTATACTTTCCTGCGATCTAACTTCTTCAAAATGTAATTGGTCGTCATTAATCTGTAATCCGTCGTCTTCTTCAGGGTTATCATACATGCGAACCTCTATCCCGCTCTCACTTTTCGGGCTTTTCAACTCTGTAACCGGTGAGTTTGCTTCTGCATTTGATGTGCCTTCATCGTAAAATAAAAATGACATGTCCGTAATACCGCTTGTACAGGTGGTGGAAGCATTTTCAACTGTGATTTGATCCCGGGTTCGCTTGGTGTAGACAACACCCTCAACCTCACCGCTGTCTCCAACTTCAGCAGCCGGGCACATAATTGTTACACCGTTATTAGCCAGGAAAAAAGGGGCCAGACCATTATCCTGTATATTCCAGTTAAAATTATCAATAATACTTTGTCTTGCTATTTCGGAGTTAGGTGTGTATTGGCTATTACCAGCATTGAACTCTACATCCGATTGTAACGTAAGGTTACTCCACCCCTGAAGCAGAGCATCATAATTATCGGGTGATATTTCTGCTGCAAAAAGAAACGAGGTAAAGGTTTCAACATTGCTCACGTCCCAGTTCCCCAAATTTTGATCAAATGAATCAACACGAGAAAACATTGATCGCATAGACGTTACTGAAGAGACATCCCAGCTGCTTATATCCTGGTTAAATGAGTTTGCTCCGGAAAACATAAAATTCATATCGCCCACACTGCTTACATCCCAGCTATCTAAAGGCTGGTTGTATTCAGAATCTTCGAACAAATGACTCATATCCGTCACACTGCTTACATTCCAGTTTTCCAAGTTTTGATTAAAAGAATCAGTACCAGAAAACATTCTTGACATTCCAGTAACATTACTTACGTTCCAGTTACCAATTGGCTGGTTGAAATCTCTTGCATTCCAAAACAAAAAATTCATATCCGTCACGTTACCCACATTCCAACTTCCAACAGGCTGATTGAAGGTAGTTGCCCCATTAAACATCCGAGACATACTGTTGACATTGCTTACATCCCAATCACCAATCGGTTGATTAAAAGACTCAGCTAAAAAAAACATTCTTGACATATCATTAACACTGCTTACATCCCAGCTACCAATATCTTCGTTAAAGTCACTTGCACTCTGGAAAAGCTCACTCATATCCGTAATCCCGCTTGTACAGGTGGTGGCAGCATTTTCAGTAGTAATTTGGTCCCGGGTTCGTTTGGTATAGACAGTTCCATTTACTTCACCACTGTCTCCAATTTCAGCATCGGGGCACATGATTGTTACGTCGTTGTCAGCGAGGAAAAATGCTGAAGCCGCCTCGGCCGGACCCGTGATGCCGGCATCAGCTTGAGGGCCATCTACAGCCTGCTGAGCGATAATTGAATCGACCATTAAAAATGAGATGATTATTCCTGATAGTATCCTTATAGTATGCATAGTGTACCCCTTCAAATTTGAGAATGATTTAGATTAAAATCCCGTTGATGAATCCCGATTGCAGGTTTTTACCATCTTGATCGCACCTTTTATCAGCCGTTTTTTTCACGAGACTGTGCGCAGAAGTTACTTAAAGTGCAAATGTCTGATTTTTATACGATTAGTTTTACAGCTCTTTGGAGGTAGATTTTTTGGTAAAAAACTGGGATCTGCTTTACCTGAAAGCCTTTGATGTTCAAGTAATCGGTATGTTGGGATTAGCGCAATACTTATAAGTAAGTATTATTTGTAAAAAGGTAAGTAGTTGATAGAAATATCGATAAGCACCTGCACTTAGTACTTTGGCCAATGGAAGAGGGATTTTATAAACCATGGCTATATATCCTGACATGAACTAAAAAAAAGCTCCTCAATGTAGATTGGGGAGCTTTTTCTCTCTTTAAGATTGGAATTGTCCAAAATAAACTTGTGCAGGCCTATTTAATCAGCGTCATGCTGCGAGTCATTACCTTATTACCGGTGTTTAGCCGGTAAAAATAGACGCCGCTTGCCAGGCTGGAAGCATCAAAGCTGATGGTGTGATAGCCGGCTGAATACTGCGAATCCGCCAAGAGTGCCACTGCACGACCTGTTATATCATAAACGGTCAGTTTAACGTGATTTTCTGCAGGCAGCCCAAATTGAAAAGTGGTATATGGGTTAAACGGGTTGGGGTAGTTCTGGCTGAGGTTGATCTCTCTTGGCATATTTGAATCACCGGCAATGGAGGTAGCAAGTTCTGTTGTAAACGAATAGACATCTGACCATTCAGATATCACCCCAAAAGAAGCTGCTCGTACTCTCCAGTAGTACGTCTCAACCGAGCCTAAGCTTTCTTCAGGTGTGAAGGATGTTTCCAAAAGTTCAGATTCATCAATAACCAGATTAGTGAAATTCTGATCTGCCGAAACCTGTAACTCATATGAAGATGCACCAAACGACGATCCCCAAATAAAATGCGAGCTGATGGACACATCTTCCACTTCGTCAGCCGGGAATAACAGATTTACCGGTGCGGGTGAATCGGTTTCGTTAAATTTCATGATCAGCCCGTTTACTCCAACGGTCCATATTCTGTTGGCTTCATCAATATAAACGTCGTTTAACATAAGACCGTTAATCCCTTCCAAAGCCTGCCAAGTGGAGCCACCATTTGTAGTATATGCTGTTTCACCATCACGCCCGACGGCCCAGCCATTATCTGGATCACTGAAGTAAACTGAATTCAGTGATCCAGATGCATTATTTGATTGCCCAAACCAATCCGAACCGCCATTCTCTGTTTTCAAAATAACACCTCCACTTGCTGCGGCCCAGCCAACAGATTCATCCACAAAATGGAGGTCAAAAATTGCTCCGCTGAGGGTACGTACCTCTTCCCAGGCTTCTCCTGAATCGGTTGTTTTTAGAATGAAGCCGGAACTAAATCTCCCGCCCGCGATGAATCCTGTGGTATCATTGATAAACGCCACACTATATAAAATACTTGTTGTACCTGCATCTACTGCTGTCCAGTTATCACCACCGTCTTCTGTTTTCAGAACCGTACCGGATGAGCCAACGGTCCAGCCGATGTTGGAGTCTGTAAAAGTTATGGACATCAAATTATGATTAACTTCCGTCTGTATAGTCTCCCAGTTTAGCCCTCCGTCTGTTGTTTTTCTTACTTGTCCGCTTCCACTGGCAATCCAACCGTTCATATTGTCTGCAAAAAAGATGTCTCGTAATTGGCTTTCCCCAGTTCGTTTAACCGTTTCCCAGGTTCCACCTCCATCAGTAGTATTTAAAAGTGTTCCACCACCTCCTGCAATCCATCCGTTATCGGAGTCTATAAATTGAATGCTGTTAAAGCCAGTGCTTAGTCCAGGCAGGTTTTGAACGGTAGTGCCGTTATCTGTTGTCGTTGAAATCAAACCTGATAAACCAACAGCCACAAAGTAGCCGTCCTCCAATACGTCAATGGAATAAATATTTCCTGTGAACTCACTATTTATTTCCGTCCAATTCTCACCACCATCTTCGGTAAACAATACTGCAGTATTACCATCTGCAGAGAAAGTGCCGGCAACCCAGCCGTTGTTCTCATCAATAAAATGAATACTCCTAAGGCTGGATGTGTTGTCGGCAATGGATCTAACCCTCCAGTTATCTCCTCCATCTGATGTTGAATGTATTCGGCCATTTCTGGCGGCTATGATGAATTTACCTTCATCAAGGATGTNTACATCATAAAACTCGTTACCAGAGCCAATTGACGTTTCCTCCCATGTTATGCCACCATCCTCCGTTACCATAAGAATTTGCTCAATACTGCTTCTTGTTCCTACAGCCACTCCGTAATCCTCATTCAGAAAGTGAATACCGTTAAGTGTTATTCCAGATCTTAAGCGGGCACTCTCTTCCCAGTTCAGGCCGCCGTTTGTTGTCATTAGTATAGATGTGCGTCCTACAGCCCACCCAATGTTCTCATTTAAAAAATAGTGTGTTAAGAAATCCACGTCTGTTCCACTGTTTTGAATTGTCCACCGAGCTCCCCCGTTATTTGAATGGAGAATTAATCCGTTTCTTCCAACAATCCAGGCGTTTTGCGAGTCCACAAACTGAATTTCTGAAAAGCCTGTCCTTAACCCCGTCCCCTGGAAATTCCAGCTAAAGCCGCCATCAGAAGAGTGAAGGAGCAGGCCGTTATCACCAACAGCCCAAACATTATCACTATCCGCAAAACTTACGGATCTCAGGTTATCTGGTAAATACTCGGGATTTAATAATTCCCACTCTCCGAAATTCTGTGCGCTTATCGCTAAGGGAAGGGTTAAAAGTAATGCGAAAACAGTACAAAATATTCTGCAAGTATGGTTTTCTGACGACATAACTGTAGTTTTTAATTATTAGTTGTATAATTAGACTTGGATTAAAATTGATGAAAGTGGAGTAAGCTGCAGGATAGATTCAGATGTTCACTCTCTAAATAATCAGTTGTTCCTAAGTACGAAAGCCTTTCTTATTGCATACTTAGAATATTGACTCAGTATTCCAGTCAATCAATACTCACTTGTAAGTATTATTTGTAAAAAAATGCCTTTTATTTGCTTAATGGCATAGTTACAACAATCCCAACGCCCTCTCCCGGCTTGGCAGAAATGGAGAGATCGCCACCGAAATAAGCT
>SL_7KL_010_BRINEDRAFT_10001828_pt1 | contig 10058 bp, 16 predicted proteins | sample SodLak_010_BRINE_FD_10663 | JGI IMG/M metagenome (IMG submission 10663)
CTCCTGCGGACTGTCTGCGGACTGCACGCGGACCGCCGGCCCTCCTGCCACCGCGATCAGCACCAGCACAGGAGGACCGGACATGACCACCACCACCCCGCTCGGCGAGTGGGTCGTCGAGCACCAGGGCCAACGCATCGCCGCAGCCTTCACCCCGGCCACAGCCCGCAGCCTGCGCGACCGCTACCTGCACTGCACCCCGTCCGCGCACCCGGCTCAAGTGTTCGTCACCGCCAGAACCGTCTGAAACACGTCAGCGAACGCATTTGGGACCTCGGCGCCGGCCAAAAGCACCAGCCCCCCGAAGCGCCCCGGTCGCCGTCTCCCCCGTCGGCGCCGGGGCGCTGTCTTATGCCAGAGGCCCCGCACGCCGTCCTAGCGGGCGCCTAAAGTGGGCCACACGGTGAAGGGGGGAACCGATGGCAGACGAAGGCGAGACCACGACCGGCAGCAACGGTGAACCGCCGGGTTGGTATGAAGACCCGTGGCAACGCGCAGAGTGGCGATGGTGGAACGGCTTCGAGTGGACCGACCGCACACGCAACCACCCCAGCGACACTCCGAATAGCCAGGACATCGGCGGCAGCAGCCAACCCGCCAAGCCATCCAGAAGCTCCCGCCACCTACCCGGCGGAGCCACAGAGAACACCGCAGCCAACCGTTATGCCAACCAGGATCCGCCACACACAGGCTGGTGGCCGGACCCTTACGGCGAAGCTGACGAGCGCTGGTGGGACGGCGAATGGACCGACCGCACCGACAGCATCCACAAGCCAGGTGAGGCTCCCACCTGGACGCGGAAACGGATCGGCATCCTCCTCGCCATCATGGCCTTCATCGGCCTCATCGCCTTCAACAGCAACGGCAGCGGCTCCGCACCATCCTCACCACCCCAACCATCGATCGCCGGCTCCGAGATCGAGGCCTACATGGCGTGCGAAGACTTCACCCGTCAAGTTCTACGCTCACCCTCTACCGCCGAGTTCCCCAGCCACCGCGACGCAACCATCACCACGCAAGGACAAGAGTGGGTCGTGCAGGCCTATGTCGATGCGGAGAACGCTTTCGGTGCGATGGTCCGCAACGAGTGGCGCTGCACCACCCGTAACACTAACGGGGACACCTGGCGGGGAAGCTCAACCATCCTCGACTAGCGGACGGCCGCAGCTACGCCGCTCAGCGCTGGCGGACGGTCGGGCCGCCCCACACGACGCCAACCGTGGACTGCCGGGGCGCTTCGCTGTCTAGGATCGGCCCATGCTCAAGCGACTACTTGCCAGATCCGCCGTCGGCCGTGGCCCGATGCTGAGGACTGCGCCCTGCCCACCCCGCTCGCGCGGCGCATCCTGCCTTACCTGCTGAACCACGATGAGCCGACCTACCCAGGCAGATCGAAGTACAATCGCACGCCGTAATCGGTCTCGTCCTTCCGGCTGCGCTTCACCCCGCCGATAACCCGCCCACGGCAAGCCGCATACACCTTGTCACGTTTCAACATCTCCAGCAGCAACGGCTGCACCTTCTTAGCGTCACCGCGGCTCAGGTAACCGACAAGTTCGCCATCTACTTGTACGGCCACCGCGTTGCTGTCGTGCTCGTTTTCCGGCTCGGGGACGATCGCGGCGACCACCTCATGGTCAGCCGGTTCCTTCTTCTTCTTGCCCGCAATCTTGGCCAGAGCCGGCTGCCGGTAAGACGTTCCCACAACATGCCACTCCGTGGCACCTTCGAGCATCTTCGCCTTCTTGCGACCGAACATATGCACCCCGTGAGTCGGCTGACTTGATCATTCTAGGTGCGTCTCGATATGAGAGCTTCAGGCAGCGCCTCGGCTGGCCTGCCGTCCCCGGTACGCACGGGCCCGGCACCGGCCGCACAGCCGCCGGCGGTCAAGGTGCCGCCCGCACCCCGCACCCCGCGCACGGCACACCCGACGGCAAAGGCACGGCGAGGTTCCCGAGGTTCGCCGGCAAACCGGGCCTCGGCACGCTGCTCCGCCGTCCCACCTGCCGCCCCACACGCCGTATTCAAGGTGCGCGGCCTCAGCGCACGGGGTCGCATTCGACGCGAACCAGAGGTGCACGTCCATGTCGTGACACTGGGCGAACGCCTGCCAGATCGGTAGCTGCGGATCAGCTTCGGATAGCTCCACAGCGCCCCTGCTGTCCAGTGACGGCCAGAACCTACAGGCCGGCACTGGCAACCTCGGGAACGGCCCTGAGCGCGCGGGACGGTCACTGCTCGGGCGGTGCCGGCCGTTCCGGTTCGGCGGTAGGTAGCTGCTGTAGGTCAGCGTGCTGCTGCACATAAGCCGTCTGCGCCTCGGTCAGCGTGTGAATCTGCACTGTCATCCGGGCTTCGCCCCTGTCCGTGTCGCAGGACAATACGGCGGGCCTGTGACGGCTCCACCTCGACGACCTACAGGTAGGGCCGGTCGCGGTAGCCATAACGCACTTCAGGACTGCCGGACAGGGATCACAGCGCAGGCGCAGAAGTCGCAGTCGTGCGGGACCGGCCCATCGTCAGCCATAAGCTGCCCTACCGGGTAGACCGCGTCTGTATCGGGCGCGCATGGGTCACAGTCGCCGCGGCAGCCGAGCACACGGAAGTGGGTAAGCGCCTCCCCATAGACCGCCTGATGCTGCGCCAAGTCCGACCGGATGCTCGCCCGCAAACACTCCCGCAGAAGGTGAAGGAACCCGCGGCCCTCGCTTCGCAGGTGCAGAGCCATCTGCCGGTAGATCATGGACACCTGTTGCCAATCGCCGTTCGAGGCGGCGTTGTTGACGGCACGGTTGGCAAGGCTCCAGTAGGTGTCGCCCGGTGAGGGCTTACTGCCGAACTTCACCTGTAGGCGCTGCTCGGTCTGCTGCCAGTCATGGTCAGTAATCCCTAGACCATCGGCCCTTCGGCGCACTTCACGTTCTCGGTAGCCGCGTTCCCGCTCGCCATCGAACCGGGCCGCATCGTCTGGGGTGAACACGAGCTTTGTGCCTTGCTGCGTACGCACAACAAGTTGCTCTCGACAGTCCGGGCACTTCCGGTTGGCCTTCGGCGGTGGGTCGAGCACCACCCCGCAGTAGGGGCAAGCCGCTCGGGTGGCCGCTTCGCCCCCGGCGGTAGGGGTGTCCACAGTCGCCGCCGGGTCCGTCCGATACTCGGTCGCGTCATCTTCCGCGGGGTTGCTGTCGGCCTGTGCCGGAACGGGCGTGGCGGTGTCATCGGTACCGAGGTGGGTGTGCTCGGTCCAGCGCGTGCCGTCCCACCACCGCCAGGGGGCCTGCTGCCACGGGTCCGGGTGCCACGCCGGCGGGTACTGCGCGTCGCTCATTGGTTCCCCTCAGGTCGGTGGATCGAACCTAGAGGCCGTCTGCGACGTGAGCACCCACGGCGGTCGCTTAGAGGCGGAGTGCTTCCGGCGGGTCGGCCGGCTGCCCGTGCTGCTCAAGCCACCGGGCAGACTGCTGCCGGGACCGGGTCCACGCCGCCGACGGTGCCGCACCCGGCCGGCGCACGTCATCACACGGGTCGATAGCTCCCGCCGAGTAGCCGTCGGCGAGACACCGAAGCCACACGGCCCGATCCGTCGACCAGCGCCCCACCGCGTCCGCGTGCCGACGCAGCCGGTCCGCCCGGACCTCGGCCTCGTCCCGGTCCGGCGTTTGGGTCCGAAGCCACGCCATCACGCACCCCGTGCCCGGTGCATCGCCCACCGCGTTTCCGCGGCCTTCCTGGCCCGAGCCTGCGTCGGCGTCGGCAGGGTCGGCCCTTCCTCGTCAGGGAGGGCAAGCTGCCCGAGCAGACGGCCGAGCACGGTGCGCTGTTGCCGTAGCTCAGGGATCGCCGGGTGGACCTTCCCGCCCACCGTCGGCCCGTCGGCATCCACAGCCGCCTGCAACCCCTCGACGGTGTCCACGATCCGGCACACCTCGGTCAGTAGCTCCCGCTCGTCGTCCCGAAGGTCCCACCGGCCCATTACAGCCGCCCACAGGGCCGCTCCACGGGCGTCGAGGCCAGACGGTGCTACGGTGCTCTCAGGGCCGTTAGCGGGGCTCTCAGCAGCCATTTGGGGGCCTTTCGTGGGTGTCAGGGCGGTAGCACTAGCACTGCTCACACCCCGCGGCGCCTACCTCGGGCGGTCCTAGGCGGCGGGCGGCCGCGGTGCCTCCCCACCCCTGCCCGTGGCGGTGGGTCGCGCGGCGGCGAGCGTGTCCGGCGGGGTGGCGGTGTCGGTGGCTGCGGTTGTGTCGTGCGGTTGCGGTTGTGTCGTGCGCGCGGCGCGTTGTCGCGTGTGTGCTGTGACGGTTGCGGGCGTGCGATCCACGGTCAGCGTTCGGTGGTGGCGGCCTGTAGCTCGGCGGCACGGTCGGTCACCAGCCGGTCGAGGGCTTCGGTAAGGGTGGGGGGTCGTGCGTTGGCGCCGCCACCGCGCTTGTCGTGTCCGTGCTGTGCCTCGTGGCGGGCGTCGATGACGTGCAAGCGCAGCGCGTCGTGACGGCGGAAGGCGGCCAGGTAGGCGGCGTAGGCCTCGACGTAGGGGCCGCCGGTGAGGGCGTCGTGCCGGAACCGTTCGTGTGCGGTGTCGCGGTCCTGTTCGGCGGCGTCGAGGCGGGGTGTCAGGTCAGCGAGGCGGGTGGTGGCTGCCTGCTGCCGTTCGGCCCGTTGCTGCTCGCGTTCGGCCTGTTGCCGGGCGGCGCGGTCCTGTGCGGTGGCTTTGTCTTCGAGGTCAGCGAGCAGCCCGTTATAGCTCGGTGACGTGTGTGTCTTTCCGGTGGCGGGGTCGGTGTAGTAGTAGATGCCGCCGGGGCCTAGCTCGATCTTGGGGCGGTTGGTGGTCGGGTGCGTGGTGTCGGTGCTCATGCGGTGTGTCCTGTCTCGAGGTCGGGGCGGTCGTCGAGGTCGGTGCCGCTGCCGAGGTGGGCGGCTACGTCACGGGAGAAGGCGGCCTGTGCGGCGGCGCGTTCCGCGGCGTCGGGCGGCTCGAGGATCGCGTCGGTGTAGGCGGCTTCGAGTGGATCGGTTGGGGCTGGTGCGGCGGCGCGGAGGGCGGCCAGCACCTCGGGGTCGAGGGCGTCGGGGTCGATGCCGAGGTGCCGTAGCTGCTGGTCGAGGGGGTGGGTCACGGTTGGCCTTCCGGGTGGTGGTGGTCACCGTGCCGGGCGGTCGGCCCGGTGTCCTGCGGGGTGTCCGCTCGGGTCCGCTCGGGTCCGCTCGGGTCCTGTGACGGCCCGTCGGGCGATCAGTAGGCGGCGGCCGACCCGGCGGTGCTCGAGGTCACCACGGGCGGCGGCACGCCGGACCGTGCGCTCGGAAACGCCGAGCAGACGGGCGGCTTCGTCCACTGAGCACCACGGCTCGGCAGGCGGTGCGGTCCCGGATCGCACCAGGGCAGCTACCGCCGTGGCTACGGCAGGGTCAGGACGGGCGGTGGCGGCCTCGAGCAGCGCGGCGAGGTGGTCCGCGTCGATGAGCAGCCGGCGCGTCATCGGGCGGTTTCCCGTCCGAGCGACTGTGTCTCGCGCTTGCGGCGGCGGGAGGCGTTGTTGTCCCTGGCCGCTTTGGTCACGAGGTGGTCGCGATACTGCTCGACGGTCAGGCCGAGGCGGGCAGCAGCGCGGCGCTCCCGACGGCGGGCCTTCCGCGACGTCCGACGGGCACCCATCACGCCACCCCCGTTGCCAGGCCATTGCCACGGGACGGAAAACGGGCGTTGACCTGCACCGATGCGTGAGCGCTAAGGCTGGTACCCGTGACCCCTCGGCCCTCGACGGTCGTACGCATCGTTTCTGCCAGTAGGGGGTCCGGATCGGGGCCAGGTCCGCGGTCCACTCCGGGGAGGGGTTGTTGGGGTTGGTGGCATCGGCAGGTGCAGCCGTTGCAGGCGTGGTGGATACCTGCTTGGCAGCGGAGGGTGGGTGTTCCCGTACGCCTGGCCCCCCTAAGGGGGGCACAGGAGCGTGTAGGGGGTGGTGCGTGTAGGGCGTGTAGGGGTGCGTGTAGGGGTGCGTGTAGGGGTTGTGGGGGGTTTGGCGTTTCCGTGTAGGGGTGCACGGTTTGGGGTGCCGTGTAGGGGGGCGTGTAGGTCTGCGTGTAGGTCATGCTGCGTCCTCGAGGAGGGTGGCGGGGAGGTAGAGGGCGGGGGTGTTGGTGGCTTTGTCGCCGTCCCGTTTGGTGGCGAGGTTGTTGCGGTGGAGGCGTTCCAGTTGGCGGCGTGCGCGTTCGACGGCATCGCGGTTGGGGTCGGTGTTGCCGGTGAGGGCTTGGGCGAGGGTTCGTGCGGTGATCCCTTTGGTGGCGCGGCGGAGGATCGCGAGGGGGTCGGGCTTGTCTGCGACGGTGGTGTTGCCGTGGTCGTGGTCGTGGAGGAGGGTCCAGGGGCCGACCGTTTCGGCGGGTTGTTTGAGGTGGGTGAGGTCTACGGCGAGGGCGCCGGGGTCGCCCCATAGGAGGACGACGGAGCCGGCGCCTGCGGTGAGCCACGTTCCGCCGTAGACGTCTGCGAGGGCGGTGGGTTTGCGGTTGTCGCCGGATGCTTTGCGCTGGTGGTGGAGGACGGCGACCTCGACGTCGTTGGCTACGAGGTGCTGGAGGGCGCTGTTGACGGCGGCGGCGGTTTCGGGCCGCTCCAGGTCGTTGGCGACGTCCTTGAGGCTGTCGATGACGACGGTGGTGGCCTGGTAGTGGCGGGCCATGGCGAGCAGCCGCTCAGGTTCCGTTGGCAGATGGAAGGTGAGCGGGCCGGGCCAGACGGTGAGCCGCTGGTCGAGCTGGTCGCGGTCCTCGTGGGTGACCATGCGGCCCATGGATCGGGCGGCTTGGCGTGGCCGGTCCCCGGCGATGTAGAGGAGCCTGCCGGCGTCGTCGTTGACGGGGAGGCCGAGGACGTCTGCGGGCCGGATGCCGATCCGTGCGAGCGCTACCTGCTGTGCGACGGTGGTCTTGCCTGCGCCTGCCGGGCCGACGATGTAGAGGGGTTCACCGCAGGGCCATAACACTTCGCTGTCGTGGCCCCATACGGCGGGGATGCCGTCGGGCTGGTCGAGGACGAACGCACCGCCGGGGACGGAACGGTCCCACGGTTGGGGCGCGTCCTCGGCGGGTAGCGGGGTGGGGGCCGGTTGGGTCACGTGGCAACCGCCAGCTCGGCGGCGATCAGTGCGGGGTCCTCTCCGTCGTGGAGCCGTTGGAGGGCCTTGTTGAGCGTGGCGATCCCGCGGCGTCGGCAGGCCTCACGAGCGACGATGGTTCCGTAGCAGGCCCACGATGCGGGGTTGGGGCAGGTCTGCATGTCGGTGAGGTCGGTGATGCCGAGCGGCCCACCTACCCCGTCGAGCTGCCCGGTGGTGGCGAGCCGGTCGGTGACGGTGAGGGTGTCTACGGGCTGGCCGGCGTTGTGCAGGTCCATCACGGCGACGAACACCACCCGGTGTGCGTCACGGAGGAACGAGCCGGGGCCGACCAGGGTGGCGATGCCGTCGCGGGCCTCGACGTTGACGAGCAGCGCGCCGAGCAGCGCAGCCTCGGCAGCTTCGGCGGTGGGCGTCAGGGTGTCCGGGTAGCCGGCGGTGTTACCCTCGTGGTGGTCGGCCTGCCCGTTGACCTCGGCCCTCGCTTCCGTCGCCACGGGGCGGGGGCCTTCCTTATGCAACGGCATGGGGCTCCCGATCCTCGACGCCGAGCATCCGCAGCAACGGCGCGGTGGGAACGACCACGCGACGGCCGATCCGGATGGTGGGCAGGTCGCCGCGCTTGGCGGCTTCGTAGCTCGCGTTCCGCGACAGGCCGACACACGCCCCGCCGACGGGAACGGACACGGTGGTACGGGTCTTCAGTTCTGCGATGGTCGGCGGCTCAATGGCTGCCACGGTGCACCTCCACGGCTGGTTGTAGACGGAATGGTCCCACTGCGTTAGGCTTGCCGCAACGCTCGGTGGGAGAGAGCCAACGATGAAGCCGCACGCAGCCTTCGGCGGGAACCTGCGTCGCCTCCGCCACCGGCGTGGCTACGACCGCGACGGTGGCGGCCTTCGGGCTCTGGCTCAGGCGATGCGCGACGAGAACGACGGCGACGCCCTAGGGCTCGACCATTCCGAGCTGTCACGGATCGAGAACGGCAAGCGACAGGTAACGATCGAGCAGTGGCTGCTAATCGCGGCAGCTCTCGACTGTCCGCCGCTGCTGCTCATCGTTCCGCTGGGCGAGGAAGACCGGATCGATGTCACGGCCCGGAGCTCGATCCACCCGCACGCCGCGTTGCGGTGGATCATGGGTGAGCGCGAACACCCACTTATGTCCACTGAGCGCCGAGGCATCCGGCGGGGTAAGTGGCTTCACATGCGACGCCCCCTAGAGCTGTACGAACGCCTGGCAAGGGCGCAGGACCTCGTACGGCCCGACCAGGCACACAGCCCACTCAGCATGGACGAGGCACGCAGGGTGTACGCGGAGCTGGCCGAGGTGCTGTCCAGCATGGCGGAGGCCGACGTGATGGCGCCCGCCTTGGGGCCTTGGGTTGTCGGGCGCTTGGCACAACTCGGCTACCACCCGGACGCGCTCGGCGTCCACGCCTACACCCCCGATGACTGGTACGCCGACTGGGGAACGCCGACGCCGATGCGGCACCCGGCGTTGTTGGAGCCCGTGGACATTCCCGCAGAGCTGGTGGAGGACTACCGGCAGTCGGGCGGCTGGACGGAGGTTGGATCATGAGCAGCGGCGTCTACAAGTACGACACCAAGGCCGGCGAGCGGTGGAGGATCGTCTACGACGGCCCCCCGAAGCTGGACCCCACCACCGGCAAGGCCAAGCGCCATCAGGTCCAGCGGCGAGGGTTCACCCGCGAGCGGGACGCCAAGCGTGCACTCCGCGAGGCCCTGACCGCCGTGGAGACCGCACAGCATGTGGAGTACCGGCGCGACACCCTCGGCAGCTACCTCACCTCGTGGCTCGACGGGATCGACGTCCGACCCACCACCGCAGCGCAGTACCGGCAGCAGGTGAAGCTACGCATCCTCCCCTACCCCGTCGCCGCCAAGCGCCTCCAAGACGTCACCACCGAAGACCTCGACGCCCTGTACCGGACGCTGACACGCGAGGGTGGGCACAAGGGCAAGCCGCTGGCCGCGAAGTCGGTCCGTCACACCCACGGGGTGCTGCGGACGGCGCTCGGTGACGCCAAGCGGCGCGGGTACATCGTCCGCAACCCTGCCGAGGACGCCCGGCCGCCGAAGGTCCGCCGCACGGAGCTGGACGTCTGGTCCGCCGAGCAGCTACGGACGTTCCTCACCTCGGTCGAGGATGACCGTCTGTACGCGCTGTGGCTACTGCTCGCCACCACGGGGATGCGCCGCGGTGAAGCGTTGGGCCTGCGGTGGGAGGACGTGGACCTAGACGACGGCGCGTTGATGGTGCGTCACAACCGGACGGTGGTCGAGGGGCAACCCATCAACCAGGAAACGAAGTCGGACGCGGGCCGGCGCCGGATCGCGCTGGACCCGCAGACGGTCGCGGCGCTCAAGCGTCACCGTGTCCGCCAGCTTGAGGAGCGGATGCGGGCCGCGAACGCTTGGGAGGACAACGGCGTGGTGTTCGTCCGGGAGGACGGCCGCGAACTGCACCCCAAGCAGGCATCCCGCTGGTTCGCGGACCACGCGGAGGCTGCGGGGCTGCCCCCCATACGTCTACACGACGTGAGGCACAGCTACGCGACGGTGGCGCTGACCGGAGGGGTGCCGATCACGGTGGTGTCGCGCCGGTTGGGTCACGCCACGGTGTCCATCACGCTCGACGTGTACAGCCACGTGCTGCCCACGGACGACGGGGACGCTGCGGTCAAGGTCGCCACGGCCATCCTGGGGGGTCAGTGATGCACCCCGCAGCCGTTTCGTTGCCAAACCGTTGCCACGGCGAGGGTCGAGGGTGCCTAGACAGGCAGCTAGAGGGGTCTAGCTGCCGTTTCGGGTGGCTGGGGGGCAGGGGATCGAACCCTGAATACCGACTCCAAAGGACGGCGTGTTGCCTGTTACACCACCCCCCACCACGCAGTTCGCGCCGAAGCG
>SL_7KL_010_BRINEDRAFT_10001829_pt1 | contig 10045 bp, 9 predicted proteins | sample SodLak_010_BRINE_FD_10663 | JGI IMG/M metagenome (IMG submission 10663)
CGGACCTGCTGGCCTTCGATCAGATCGGGCAGATTGGCGCGCATCAGCACGGAGCGGTGGATGAAGACATCCTTGCCGCCATCCTCGGCCATGATGAAGCCGAAGCCCTTCGTCGGGTTATACCACTTCACCGTGCCGGACAGTTCCGTCGCCGGGCCTGTGCTGCGCGGTCCGCCGAAGCCCTGCTGGCGCGGCGGGGGACGGCGCTGGCCGCCGAAGCCGCCACCGGGGGCGCCCGCGCCGCCACCGAAGCCCGGACGCTGCGGGCGTTCTTCCGCAGTGCTGGTATCGGCGCTGAGCACTTCCGTGACCTGCGGGCCCTTCTGGCCCTGCGCGGTCCGCACTTCGAGCTTGGTGCCAGGCATGAATTCATCATAGCCCGCCGCCTGGACGGCGCGGATATGCAGGAAGGCGTCGCCCGAGCCGTCACCCAGCTCGACGAAACCGAAGCCCTTCTCCGGGTTGAACCACTTCACGACCGCGTCCATCTCGACGCCGCCGACCGGACGGGACATTGACGGCTGACCGCCGAAGGAGCCACGTTCCGCGCGCGGCTCGAAATAGTCAGGCTGATCCTGACCAAAATCATTATCGAAGCCCTTACGGCTCGTCTCGCGGAAATCTCGACCTCGACCCATGTATTCTCTCGCTCTGGAGCTGCTTCAAAACGGGGCCGCGTTCACCGACACACCTTACGGACACAACCGTTTCCGGGGTGCCCATGACAGTCTGGAAACCGACAACCTGATCTTATTGGACGAACTCCAAAGCGACGGCGATGTCATTCATCAACGCTTGTGACCGCTGACCCACAACCGGCATCATACCGGCCCGGTACCATTGCAGAAATTGCGTTGCCTTGTAAAGCGTTTGTTGATTTTGTGCCGCTCAAATGCGCAGTTATGGCGAGATGCGGCAATAAATTGTGACATTCTTCTGAAAAATCCGATAAATCGCACGGGTTTGTCCGGCCAAATTTCTTGACTTTCAGGTCCCTCTGACGATTTCACATCCCGATGATGGGAATGCGGCTCCCGATGTCGCGCTTCCGCCCGGGGCGGGTCGACAAGTCGGTCCGGGCGTGCGAACGAGAGCGAAATGTGGCGCGGACGCGCGCCGGGGTCGAGGGCGATGGATTCCAGCAAACGGGTCGGGAATGCACAGGCGCGGGCACAGACGCATGCTGCAAGGCATGGCGACGGCATGACTGCGGACGGTTATCGCGCGTGGTTTGCCTCCCTGCGGCGTGCCCATGCCATTGCCGCTCTGGCGGTGATCGGTGTCACCGCCATCGTCTATCCGTTCCTTGCGCCGGCCTCTGTGCTGTTCCAGCTCGCCATGGCCGGGGCGCTGCTCCTGCTCCTCGTGCTGCCGCATGCCGCGCTCGACCAGTATGCGGCGCTGATCGTGCTGCAGCCGCGCCTCGGTCGGCTCTGGCCGCTCGGTTTCATGGTGATCTACGGCGTTCTCGCCGTCAGTGTGGTCGCGGGCTGGATGATCGCGCCGCAGATCCTGCTCCCCGCCCTCATCCTGCTCGCCGCCTTGCATTACGGGCTTGGAGATGTCGAGACGGGCTCGTGGTGGCGTTATCCGGAAATCCTCGCGCGCGGGCTTGCGCCCTTCGCGCTCGCCGTGCTGTTCAGCCTGCCGCAGGTCACCGCTTTCGCCGGCTGGCTCATTCTCGACGTGCCGACGGCCTCGCGGGTGATCTATGACTGGGTGCTGCCCGTGGCGCTGGTCTGGCAGGGGCTGTGGGCGGTGGTGATCCTGCGTTCGCTATGGCAGGCACTGTCCGAGCGCGGTGACGTGATGCGGGCCATGGTGCGTGTCTGCGAGATGGCGGTCATCGTCCTCGCATTTGCGATGCTGCCGCCGCTGATTGCCTTCGCGCTCTATGTCGGGCTGATGCACGCGCCGCGCCACCTGTTCGATTTCGCCGCGCGCAATCCGTCCCTCGGCCATCCCGCGCGCGGGCTGACCCGGGTTCTGCGCGCCACGATCCTTCCGACTGCGATGACGATCGCTCTGCTCGCGATCATGGTCTTCTTCTTCATCGATCCGGCCATGCCGCACGGTTACAGCCTGCGTATCGCGATCTGGCTGGTCACGGCCTTCTCGGTGCCGCATGCCGTCTTCAGCTTCCTCGCCCTGCGCGGTTTTACCGGCCTGCGTGAGGTCGGCGTGGAGGCCGGGCCTCAATCGACGCGATAGAGCGAAACCGAGGCGACGCCCGCGCGAATGATGCCGAGCCGGCGCGCAGCACCTTCGGCGAGATCGATCACCCGTCCGCCCGTGAACGGGCCGCGATCGTTGATGCGCACCACCACCTCGTTGCCGCTCGCGGGATGCACGACGCGGACGCGGCTGCCGAAGGGCAGGGAGGGGTGGGCCGCCGTCATGCCGGACGGGTCGAAGCGCTCGCCGTTCGCGGTGCGGCTGCCATGGCGATAGAAGGAGGCGCGGCCCTGCTGGAACGGGGCATCGCCCTCGGTGAGGCCGGCATATTGCATGGGCTTCGTGCCGGTTTCTTCTGCGCCGGCTTGCGCAGTGTCAGCAACCGTCGCTTCCGTCTGCGTCTCTGCCTGCGCCTGCGCGACCTGCGTATCGACCGGGAGGGCGACGCCGTCGCTTTCCGTGGGGACGCAGGCGGCGAGGGCGAGACTGGTCAGGGCGATGCCGGGTATCGCGGCTCTGCGGAGGATCAGGCGGGAAGCGGCTGCCGCGGCACGGGAAGGGGATGGCATGGTGAGCTCATGAGCTGTTGCGCTGATCGATCAGGCCTCCCGCGATGCGGCGGAAATGGGGCGAGGGTGCTCGGCATGCGCTCGCAGCGCAGACAGTGTTGCCGCGCCGACACATGATGTGGGGTCTCAGTGGTCCTGGATGCTCTCGAGATAGGCGACGATATCGCCGATCTGAATCGCGTCGAAGCGGAATTCCGGCATCTGCTGCACGCCGTCATGGCCGACCATGATGCCCTCNGCCAGCGCCTCTTCNAGCGCTTCCACCGGATAGCGCTCGCTGATCTCGTGAAAGGCGATGGCGGCGGGAACCGGGCTGGTGCCGGTCGCGTCGATGGCATGGCAGCTCGCGCAGTTCTCCGCGAGCAGGGCGCGCCCCGTCTGCGGATCGGGCGCCCAGCCGTCCTTGGCTTCCGCGAGCGCCACGAAGGCGCCGCCGATGATGCCGGCGGCGAAGAAGGCGCGGAAGAATTGTCCCATTTGCATCGTATCGTCTCGCCTTGTCTGGTCTCGTGCGCTCTCGCCCCCGCCGTGCCGGATCAGATTCCCCCCAGCTGCAGGGCTTGTGCCGTGCGGATGAGCGAGATCGCAAAGAGGATGAAGAAAAGGCCGCCTGCCAGTGTGCATGCGAGCCGGGGATTGCGCATGAACGGCGCGCGGCAGACGCTTTCGCGTCCGAAATAGATGATCGCCAGCGCGAACAGCAGAATCAGCGGCACGGAGAAGAGATAGGCACCCGTGCTCATGGCCCGTCCGCTCTCGGGGGCGATGAAGGCCACGATGTCATTCACCCAGGGCGCCTGCATGCCGGCATAGAGCGCGAGCGCCCAGGCGGCGCTGGTCACGATGCTCAACTGCACCAGCAGCGCGCGATGCATGCGTTCCGATGCGGGCAGGGTCAGGGTGGTGCTGGTCACGGCTGATACTCGCTTGACAGTGGCTGAGGATCACCCTGCGCGAGCTTGGTTAAGCGGTGGTTAACGAAATGCCCACGGCGCCGGATTTCCCCAGCGCCGTCAACAACCTCTGCAATAAGCGCAACCGGCCCCGATCAGGCCGGGGCGCGCGAATGCTGCGCCATCAGCCCCACGAAGCGATCGAACAGGTAATGGCTGTCATGCGGGCCGGGGGAGGCTTCCGGGTGGTGCTGCACGGAGAAGACCGGCTTGTCCGCGAGCGCGATGCCGGAATTCGAGCCGTCGAAGAGCGAGACATGCGTCTCCTGCACATTGGCGGGCAGGGTGNCGGCATCGACGGCGAAGCCGTGATTCATCGAGACGATCTCGACCTTGCCGGTGGTGTGATCCTTCACCGGGTGGTTCGCCCCGTGATGGCCCTGGGCCATCTTCTTCGTCTTCAGGCCGAGCGCGAGGGCGAGCATCTGGTGGCCGAGGCAGATGCCGAAGACCGGCACGTCCCTCTCCAGAAGCGCGCGGATCACCGGCACCGCGTATTCCCCCGTCGCCGCCGGATCACCCGGACCGTTCGACAGAAACACGCCGTCGGGCTTGTGCGCCATGATCTCGTCAGCGCTCGCGGTGGCGGGCACGACGGTGACCCGGCAGCCGGCATTGGCCAGAAGCCGCAGGATGTTGCGCTTCACGCCGTAATCGATGGCGACGACATGGGCCTTCGCCTCGCTGCGCCGGCCATAGCCGCGCCCGAGNTCCCAGGGCGTCTCGTCCCATTCATANGCTTCCTTCGCCGTGACCAGGGGCACGAGATCCTGGCCCGTCATGTCCGGCAGCTGCGCCGCCTTCTGCCTGAGCGCCGCGACGTCGAAAGCGCCGGTCGGCGAATGCGCGATCACGGCGTTGGGCATGCCGTGATCACGGATCAGGGCGGTAAGCGCGCGGGTATCGATCCCGCTGATGCCGATCAGCCCGCGCGCCTTCAGCCAGGCGTCGAGATGGCTGGCCGAGCGCCAGTTCGAGGGCTGGGTGATCGCGGCGGCGAGCACCACGCCGCGCACCGGCGAGGGCGAGACCGCGTCGATCGCCTCGAGGTCTTCCTCGTTGGTGCCGACATTGCCGATATGCGGGAAGGTGAAGGTGATGATCTGGCCGGCATAGGAGGGGTCCGTCAGGATTTCCTGGTAGCCCGTCATCGCCGTGTTGAAGCAGACCTCGCCGGCCGCCTCGCCCGTGGCTCCGATGCCGAAGCCTTCGAGCACGGTGCCGTCGGCCAGCACGAGAAGCGCCGTGGCGGCGAGGTCCTGCCAGCCGGATTCGGTCATCTGTGCGGTATCATCTTGCGACATGGCTCGGTTCTCGCTTATGTGCGGTACGATTATGCGATACGACCGCGCGCCCGCGCGGCGCTCGCGTCGATGCGTCACTTAAGGGCGCGGCAGGGCGGCGTCAACGCCGCCGGACCCAGATATGCGGAGAATTCAATGTTGCGCGAACGTTTCACGCAGGAACTCAAGGATGCGATGCGCGCCGGCGAAAAGCGCAAGCTCGCCACCATCCGTCTGATCCAGTCGGCCCTCAAGGACAAGGATATCGAGCTGCGCGGCGCCGGCAAGGGCGAGGCCAGCGACGAGGAGATCCTCGCCATGCTGCAGAAGATGATCAAGCAGCGCCAGGAATCAGCCGCGATCTACGCCGAAAACAACCGCGACGAACTCGCCGCCCAGGAAAACGAAGAAGCCGCAATCATCACCGCCTTCCTCCCCAAACAGCTCGACGAATCTGAGATGCGCGCCGCCATCGAAACCGAAATCACCGAGCAGGGCGCAAGCTCCATGAAGGACATGGGCAAGGTCATCGGGGGTTTGCGGGGGAAATACGCGGGCCGGATGGATTTCGGGAAGGCGAGCGGGGTGGTGAAGGAGATGTTGTCGGGGTGATGGGGGGATTGTATCCGATTCGTGTCGCCACAGAATCCTTGAAATTCTTTGACGGTTTCGACATCACGGCTTCACGGGGATACGGGCTGTCCGATACGAATCTGCGCCAAAAAAGCAATTCAAGCTCCCGATCCGACACTGTCATGTCAGGTCGGCCTGCGCGCCGAACGAGTGTAGACTTTGATAAAGTAAACCACTGCTGATGCACGGTGACGAATGAGGCCTCCGGTCGCGTCAAAGCATGATGCGGAAAATTCAGATCGTGGCTTGCCGAACTTCAGCCAAAACGGAGTATATCTAACGGTCTTCGTCCATATTTTTGGCGAATTAGACCTGAAAATCCGCCAATATTCGTAAAACCATAACGCAGTGCTATATCGCGGACTGACTTATTTCCACCGCCTTGCCTTAAGGCTTCATAGGCTAATTCCAGTCTTCGTTCCCTGATCGCCTGACTTGGCGTTAGGCCGATTTCTTCGCGAAATATCTTCTGCAAATATCGGCTCGATACGCCCACATAATTTGCAACATCTGCTGGAATTATAGTGCTGTCTGAATGCTCATAAATATAGTCGATTGCCTCCGAGATAAGTCTGCGCGCAGGAAGATTGTGCTCAGATGTTATAATGGGTTTACTTAAAGAGAAGAATTGCTCAAGAATTTTAAACATTAGTATTCTTTCGATATATTGTTTCGAGAAATCAGATTCGTTTGATGTTGAAAACATGTCGCAAATATCCATTGAATAAAAAATCAATTTTTTCATTTGCAGATGAAAGTCGCTATTTTTCTCTATACTGTATACTTTAGAGAGCTGGTCAGCCATATTTGTCGATTCGAATTGCTGAAATTCCTTCCCAAACTCAATCATATTTTGCTTGTCCATATGTAGCATAAAGCTCACGCCAGAAGATGAGACAGAATATTTTTCATCGATATTACCGATAATCAAGCTTCCTTGATTTAGATCAGTATCAATGTTTCTATATGAAAATTTGCCTCTTTCATTGAAAGAATACTTGCAAAGAAAACAATTTTCGTTATTTTCCGCAAAAATATGTACAGAATTTCTGGCAGATATTCTCGTATTTCCAATAAAAGTAGCGTTTGCACTGAAGAAGAAATCACTTTCTGAGCGAGATTTTGTTATCTTATAATTTGGGTACAATTCAGACAGGCGTGACAGTCCGCCGTTCACTTTCCTGATGTGAACTTTGTTATATTTCTGCAAAGGAAGATGCGTATGCATGTCTGTGCTTGGAGATGATAAGCGGTCGGGGCGATACAAGGCTGTTGTGTACAATCATATATTCTTTGATATTTGCAAGCATATTCATCTTGTAGTTATGCTATTAATAGAATTTAAATACAAAAACAATTTTTAATTTCAAATATTTCTCAGTGTATCTGCGCAATTTCAGCGGAAAAAAGGGCAATTTCTGGGTTCATTTGATTTTTAGCTGCAATTAGATACAGAGTAAAAAATCTACTAAAGGCCGGAAGCTCTAAAGAATTTTCTTCAAGGCCTGCGCGCGGGCGCGAATGGAGTGGCGTTGCCTAAATTCAGGCAGCTTGAGCCGGGTTCCTTGTTTCATTTGACGCAGGGATTGAAAATTGCTGGAATACCACCGCTATAGGGCCGCATATTTGCAAGTATAGATTTCCAAGACGAATTAACTTAAATAAAAAATTGTTTTTTTCATGAATTCCCATATGGCAGAAAGAATCTTGTCTAATTCTTGGGTCAGATTGCATTTGTGTGCGTTCTGCGTACATTTTTCCAATATTATACATTTATTTATGTAAAATGTTTATGATTCTGCTCTAGCAATCTCCTGAAACTGGGAGGTCAAGCATGTTAAGTAAATTACCAATCAGAGCAAAGCTTCCACTCATCATTGCCGGTTTCGCTCTGGTTTTGGGTATAGGCGTGGGTGCAAGCAGTTACTGGCGTGCAGCGGGTACGGTCGAGTCATTAACCGAGCAGCGCCTGAGCGCGATCGCTCTCGAACGCTCCCATGAACTGGAGGGTTACCTTGCCTCGATCGAACAGGATTTGCGTGTGGTCGCCGAAAGTCCGATGGTCGGCGAGGCGATCGGCGTGTTCGACGATGCGTTTCAGGCGATCGGACCGAGGGTCACCGAGGTTCTCAAGGGCGCGTATATTCGCGACAACCCGAATCCGCTGGGTGAGAAGCACCTGCTTGACCGCAGTAATGCGGCTCCCGCCTATGATGCCGCTCATGCCCATTACCATCCATGGTTCCGCAAGCTTCTCACCGAGCGCGGATACTATGATATCTTTCTGTTCAATAATGCAGGTGACTTGATCTACTCGGTCTTCAAGGAAGAGGATTACGCCACCAATTTCAGCGCAGGTGGCGGCGAATGGGCCGCATCGGATCTCGGCGAAGCGTTCCGTGCAGCCCGCTCTGCTCAGGACGGGCAGGTGTCGTTCTTCGACTTCCAGCCCTACGGACCGAGCGCTGATGCGCCGGCGAGCTTCATTTCAACGTCCGTCATGCACAATGGGGAGAGGGCGGGCGTTCTTGTCTTCCAGATGCCGATCGATGCGATCAACGCGATCATGACCCGCAGCAGCGGGCTCGGAGAGACCGGCGAGGCCGTCATCGTGGGACGCGACGGTCTGATGCGTAACGATTCCGCCTTCACGCAGGATAACGATATCCTTGCGACACGGCTGAACTCCGAGGCCGTGGAGGCCGCTCTCGCCGGCCACGCACGGGTCGCGATGGATTCCGGCTATCGTGATATCGTGACGCTGCAAGCTGCCGTTCCCCTGAGCTTTCATGGCACGACATGGGCCGTTGTCGCGATCCAGGGATACGACGAGATCATGGCGCCACTCGCGCAGATGCGCACCATCATGCTGGTAATCGGCTTTGTCCTGATTGCGATCGCGGTTGGTGGCGGCTACTTCGTGGCAAGAACCCTGACACGCCCGATGGATCACCTCTCCGGTTCGATGAAAGCCATTGCCTCGGGCCGCTTCGACGTTTCGCTTGAGGGTGAGGATCGCGGCGACGAACTCGGAACCATGGCGCGTGCTGTCGCCGTGTTTCGCGAGAACGGCATCGCGCGGGAACGGCTGGAGCGCGAAGCCCAGCTGGAGCGTGACCGCGAGCGTCAACGTCAGGCGCAACTGGAAAAGCTGATCAATCATTTTCGCGAGGTCATTTCGCGCACGGTGGGGCAGGTCACCGGCGGCACCCAGGCCATGCGTGAGACAGCCGGGCTTCTGACCAACGTCGCGACGACGGCGGTCGAACAGGCCGACTCGGCCCGGAATGCATCGACGACCGCGTCATCCGAAGTGCAGTCCGTCGCGGCAGCCACGGAGGAACTCGCGGCTTCCATTCGGGAAATTGCCGAACAGGCACAACGTTCGGCAATCGTCGTCATGCGCGCAACCGAGACCGCGGAGCGGACGAATGACGAAGTTGCCAGCCTTGCCGATGCTGCTGAACGGATCGGCACCGTCGTGGAGATGATCAACGCGATTGCCGAGCAGACCAATCTCCTGGCTCTGAACGCGACCATCGAAGCCGCCCGGGCCGGCGAGGCCGGAAAGGGTTTCGCCGTCGTGGCTGCTGAAGTGAAGACGCTCGCCGGCCAGACCGCAAGGGCAACAGCAGAAATCAGTGAGCAGGTTGCTGCCGTTCAGGCATCGACCCGGTCGAGCGTGACTGCGATCAGCGAGATCAATAGCGCGGTTCGCGAGATCGAGAGCTTCATGCAGGCGATCGCCTCTGCGGTCGAAGAGCAGGATGTCGCAACCAAGGAGATTTCCCATTCGATCGCGGTCGCTTCCGATGGCAGCGCAACCGCGACCAGCAATGTCGATACCGTTGCCGGTGCGATCAAGGCGACTTCTACGGAAGCCGGTCGTGTCATGGGGGTCTCCGACGAACTCTCACAGGTCGCGAGCGCTTTGTCCCTTGCCGTCGACGAATTCCTCGAAGGGGTATCCGCAGATGTCCGGGATCGCCGCGAGCGGATGCGCATCAGGGTCGATCAGGAGGTCGTGCTCGTCGCCGCTGGCCGGCGCGTCCCTGTCACCCTGATCGATATCAGCGACGTCGGGGCAAGGCTCTCCCATGTCGATGGTCTGCGTATCGGCGACCGCGTGCATGTCGAACTGCATGATGGCCGCGTGGCTGCCGCGGAGGTCATCCGAACAGATGGTGCCTGCGCCATCCGATTCACCGACGAGAAGAGCATGGATCAAACGACCAGCATCGCTGCCTGAAGGATGGTGCCACCCGGCATTTCGCCCGCAGGATAACCAGCCCTCGGGCCCTCAGGCGCCCTCCCGGTCACTGTTTTCAGATGTGAATGGCCGGGACAAGACCGGGAATCTCTTCGGCAAAGCGGATCCCCGACTTCCCAATCAGAGGCGCTCCTTCGGGGCGCCTCTTTTTTGTGTTCGTCA